>Ga0180437_10006820_pt1 | contig 15088 bp, 12 predicted proteins | sample SS_ome_4_FD_132410 | JGI IMG/M metagenome (GOLD analysis project Ga0180437, IMG submission 132410) | Hypersaline lake sediment archaeal communities from the Salton Sea, California, USA - SS_3_D_1 metaG | ecosystem: Environmental > Aquatic > Non-marine Saline and Alkaline > Hypersaline >...
AAAGACGCCTGCGATAGAGGGTTTTCCGTTATTGTGGAGCGGGGCTTCACTGCGGTTTTAACGTCGCATCGGCAGTACAATGGAGGTTGCAGCAACTTGCTTCAAAAGGAATTGAGTAATCATCGCGTGGGGAAGTGGCGCATCCAAAGTGAAGCAGCCGGCGCATATTCGCTCCTTTATGCAGAAGGTATTGTTCTCGGGGAGTGCTTACCTTCGGTGGAGCTGTCCGATGCTTCTCTCTTGCCCGAGCCGTCCCAATGGGAAGTCATCCTCGACGAAGGTCCGCCGTTCGCCATTGAATACGTCTTGGCCGATAGGGTTGTGTTGACCTTGAGGTTTCAGACCGTCGGAGAAGAAGACTGGGTAGCTGTCAGCCTGCGTATCACGAATGCGTCTTCCGAAAGCTTTGCCGTGAGGAGTGTATCGCCGCTGCAGACGTCCCGTGTCAAGGCCGACGTCCGATTGGATCGGAGCCTGCGCCACGGGGTGGACTTGGTGGGTCTTGCTTCGATGAACGCTCTCGGAGGGAGCTACTCATCTCACGCGTGTGCTGCGCTGGCAGATAGCGCCGGGACCCGCGCCCTTGTGTTAGGATTTCGCGAGTTGGACAAGGCGCTCTGCAACGTCGATGTCGTCACCACGGCAGATGATATTGAAACCTTGCGGGCGGTCAGTTTGCGGGAGAGCATTCCCTTGCCGCCGCGGCAGTCCCTGGAGATACCCTCGCTTCTGGTGGGCGCCGGCAACAGTCTTTCCGAAGCCATGCGGGAGTATGCGGGACTGGTCGCTGAGGCGATGGGAAGCCGCACCGGACCCGTCAAGACTGGCTGGTGCAGTTGGTACTACTATTACGGAACCGACGCCGAAGAAGACGTCTTGAGGAATCTCGAAACGTTGGCGGCATCGCCCTTCAAAGATATGGTGACGGTGGTCCAAATCGATGACGGCTGGAACTTGCCGACGCCCCGGCACGCGCGCGTGTGGGGTGACTGGTATCCGGGCGCAAAATTCCCGCACGGCATGCGCCACGTCGCCGAGCAGATTCGGAAAGCAGGGTTCGTGCCCGGGCTTTGGCTTGCGCCATTTTCTGTTGCCCCAGACAGCCAACTCGCCAAGGAGCATCCGGACTGGCTTGTTCAGTCAGGCGCCGACGGCCCGGCCACGTATGAAGGTATTCATGCCTTGGATCTGTCGCATCCCAAGGCGCTGGATTTCGTGAGAACGACGTTCGAGTGCGTGTTTGACGATTGGGCGTACGAATATGTAAAACTTGATTTCCTTATGCACGGCATCCAAGAAGGCGTGCGGCACGATCCCACACTGACTACCGCGCAAGTGTTCCGGCAAGGACTGGGAGTCATTCGCGCCGTGGCCGGCGACCGATTCATTCTGAACTGCGGCGCCCCCATGGGACCGTCCATAGGACTTTGCGACGGTATGAGAATCGGGTTCGACGTCTCGTCGCGTTGGTCTATGCCGTTTGGAATGGATGACGGCGTCGTGGGGAACTGCAACATTCGCGCTGCGGCAATCCAGACCGTCTGGCGGCAATGGATGCACCAGGTGTGGTGGCGGAACGATCCCGATTGCCTGATCGTGCGCGCGTACGGCTCGGAACCCGAAAAACAACTGTTTAGCAGCATATTCGGGCAGGCCTTCTTGGACGGGTTGCCGTTCGGACTTGAGTACGAGGAAGCGGCCTTCTGGGTGCGCCTTGTTTGGATAACCGGAACGATGGCGGTCATCGGGGAGAACCTGGCCGAATTGTCGCCGGATCGATGCGAATTGCTCAAGCAAGCCTTTCCGCCTAATTCCTGGCCCGCGCGGTGGGTCGATTGGTACAAGAATCTGAACGTCAATCTCCTTAAGACGGAGAGCGGCCCGGTTGTGGTTGGCGTCTTCAACATTGGTGACGAAACCGAGGGTGTGGCCGTGCCGCGCAGCAAGTTGGCCATCGGCCCCGCATGGACATTTCGCGAGCGCCTCACCGGCGAGACCTTTTCTGGATCGGGGGATTGCGTCGCGCTTCCGCCGTTGCCGCCCCACGCCGGCCGGCTATGGGAACTGATTTGACTGGGACCAGGGCAAGTGAAGAACGAGACGAGAATAACGCTGGTTCAAATGACCTATGACGGAGATAGCGACGCCGTCGTTGCTAGAATGCCCGCGTTCTTTGAGAAAGCCGCGGACTACGGTTCCGACCTAATCGCGTTTCCGGAATACGTTCTCGGAAACCGAATTACCGTGGGGCACAAACGCGTGAAACGCTTTTTTGCCCTCGCGAAGAAACACAAGATGTACGCGGTCGCAGGTATGGTTGAAGCATGCGGTGAAAAATGGTCTACTGCCGCCCTGCTCGCGGATCGGGCCGGAAATCTGCTGGGAAGATATCTCAAATGCCATCCTGCTTCCGGCCCGCCCCCGCACTACTGGCCGCCCATCGGCGAGTCCGACGCCGAAGCGCGTGGCGTTCTGGGCAACCAGTTTAAAGTGTTTCGGCTCGACTTCGGCGCCGTGGGCATCCTGCAATGTTACGACGGTTATTTCCCGGAAGCGTGGGGATGCACATCATTCGCCGGGGCCGAGATTATCCTGTGGCTGAACGGTAGGGAGGGGACCATCGAAGACTCCCACTGCCTGTTCGCGGCCTCAGCGTACGGCTGCGTCGTCGGGGCAAACATAACCAATGGGCGCAACACGGGCTTCGGGAGCCCATCTGGCCAGTTTGTCTCCGGCAAAGGCAAACGTGAAGAAATGCGGCTGTTCCCTCGAATGAAAACGCCCGGTGACGGCTGTGTGCACGCAACAATTGATCTCGGTGGACTGCGCCATCACCGAAAACACCTTCGCACGGTGCACCAGCGGCGGCCGGAGCTTTACGGACTGCTGACACAGCATATCAGAATTTGGCAGGACTATCCGGATATTCCCTGGGACTATCCCGAATGCGCCGACTTAGTCAACAAGGCCCAACTCTGAGGGTGCGCTTATGGCGTAATAAGGCCCGTACGGTGTTTGGCGATCCTCTCAAGTTTTCCCAACCGACGCGGCCGAGGATGCCCAAAGTCTTAACAGCAGCCTTGCGGGCATCCTCGGTCTGCGATGGAGATAATGCACGATGCTTGCTCTGTCAATCGCTGTTGTGGCGTGTGTCTTCTCGATGGGAGGTGCGGCAGCCCCCTTCACGGAGGTGGCGCCCGAGATCTTCTTGTTCTCGGATGCGTGCAACGTCTACTGCATCCGTTCCGGAGATGAGGCGGTACTGATCGAGTGCGGCACGGGGGCCGTTAAGGCCCATCTGTCCGTGCTCGCCGTCGAGCGCGTACCGTGGATTCTCCACACGCACGCTCACCGCGACCTCTCCCAGGGCGACACGCTGTTCTGCCGAGAAGCCGCCCAAGTTGCCGTGCCGAAGGGCGCCGAAACGCACTTCGCTGAGGCGGAAAAAGGCTGGTACGACCGCCCGACCTATTACGCGTTCGCCTACGGCCCGAAGTTCTTCCTGCCACTGCGCGACATTCCGGTTGCCCGAACGTTGTCGCACGGGGACGTCTTCGAGTGGCGCGACGTAAGACTCGATGTAGTTCATACGCCGGGACACACAGAAACTCACGTCTCGTTTATTCTCGAACGGGACGGCAAACGATACGGATTCACTGGCGACGTTATCTGCTCGCCCGGCAAACTGTGGGAATTGGATTCTCTACAGTCGTCATACGAGGAATTTATTCAGGCCAAGAACGCCGTACACCGCGTGCCCGAACTTTTGCGAAGCATCGAGACGTTGCGGAAACTCGACCTCGATATGATTCTGCCAGCACACGGCGATCCGTTCGGCGACTGCGATGCGGCACTCGGAGAACTCGCCGTTAACGTCCGGCGTATGATGGTTATCCTGGAGAACACCAAGTATTTCTCGGGACCTCCCGTCGATCTGCCTGAAATCGCCGTGTGTCCGACGGGCGCGGCGCAGTACTTGATCGAAGCGGACAACGGCCACGGCATCCTGTGTGACGCCGGGTTCGTAACCTTCGGCAATTCGCCTGTCAACCTCATCGAGTGGCTTAGAAACCGCACGTCTTTGTACAAGATAGATATCATCACGGCATCCCACTATCATTGCGATCACATGGCCGCGGTTCGGGGCATATCAGCGCATTACGGCGCCGACGTGTACGTGCATGAGTCCCTACGAGACATCTTCGAGGAGCCGCATCGGTTTTTCGCGCCATGCCTGCATATGTACCCGACCAAGGTGGTGCGTTCGTTTACGGACGGCGAGTCTTTTGAATGGAACGGCCACACGTTCACGTTCTACCATTTTCCCGGCCAAACCTACTGGCATCAGGCCATGCTTGCCGACATTAAGGGCGAGAAAATTCTCTTCACGGGCGATTCAATTGACGACTTCACGCACATTCGCTGTATCGACTGCTTCAATTACTGCCCGATATCAGAAACGGACGGGGGCATGAAATGCATCAGAGTCTTGGAGGAGACTCAGCCGGATTACATCGCCACGGGACATTGGGGAATCCACAGGTGGCGTCCCGAATACATCGACGGTATGCGGCGTTTCATGGAACAGCGCAACGCTATCCTGACCGCGCTCATCGGCCAAGAGGAACCCAACTTCGGATATGACGTGCACTGGGCAAGACTCGATCCGTTCCGAACCGTCGTCGAGGGCAACCACATATTTGCACTCACGGCGCGCGTGCGCAATCACTTCGCCTCCGACAAGAAAGTCGCATTGCGTCTAACCCTGCCCAAAGGCTGGTCAGCTGAACCCGAGGTCGTCGAGGACGCGGTTCCGGGCAAGGGCGAGGGCGCGTTCGAGTTCCGCGTGGCCGTTCCTGACACCGCGCGCAATACCCGGCACATCGTTGGACTGGACACGACGCTGGGGGCACAGCCCTTCGGGGAAATGGGGATGGCCGTGGTGGACGTCGGGGGGAACCATGACGTGGAACGCCGCAACCCAGGGCTCTTCCCGGGCGTGTCGGATAAGGACTACGCGTTTTTCTAAGAGACCGGGCTTACCGCTACCTTCTGCCAAAAATCTGCCTGAAGAGACTTCGGCGACCGGTCACAATCTTGGCTTCCACATTCTGCACTGCGGGCGCGGGCTGCGTCTTAAGCACTGTCGCGAAATGGGCGCGAGCCGCTTGGGACACCCCCTCGAACCGCATCACTACTGATGCCGTATCCCCTTCTCTCCGGACCTCTTCCACACGGCCGTGGACGACGTCATCCAGTTCCGGCACACGCACGCGAACCGGCTGACCATCGGCAACCCTGTCCGCTTTAGTACTGTTTCCCAACGTCCCTACGAGCTCGAGTCGGGTTAGGTCATAGACCATCGCCAATGGCGCGCCGGCCCGGATGACCTCGCTCTTCTGGGCATCCGGCCCGATCTTCAGTATGCCTGTCGCGGGCGCCCGCAGCGTAATCGTCTCGAGATCGGCAGAACATCGCGCCAACGCCGCTTGCACGTTCGCCAAAGCCGCTTGGGACGTGGGGTCCTCGTTCTGTTCGAGCAAGTCCACAACGTCTGCGAGCTTGCGTTGTGCCTGCATGAGACGCTGCGCCGATGCGTCCGTCACAATACGGCACAGAGGCGCGTCCGGCGCCAGCTCATCCCCGGACGCCGCCGTGAACTCCACTACCAGTGCGTCCTCATGGTACGACACAGGAATCGCGGGTGCTGCGAGTGTTCCGTTTGCCGTGGCAAGTATCTCTCTGCGCGCGAAGACGGCGTAGATGATGAATATGCCGACGGCGGCTGAGATACCGTAGCCGGCGACCTCACAGAGCGTCACGAACCGCTTGACAAACCAACGTCTAAACCCTTCTCGCTTCACCGCCTACACCTCCTATATGCCTAACCGCCTTCCTTCTCGCGCTAGCAAGCCGCTTGCACCGCGTCGCTACCCCACAAGTTGGCGTAGAGCCCGTTGCACCGCATCAGCGTCTCGTGCGTCCCGACCTCGACAATGCGTCCTTCGTCAAGTACATAGATCCGGTCGGCAGTCCGCGCATTCAGCAAGTTGTGCGCGACGACGACGCGCGTGCGGCTCCGGAAGGCCTCATCGAGTTCGCGCACGACCTCTTTCTCGATGACCGGGTCCAGGGCCGAAGTAGCCTCATCCAGCAAAAGGATTTGGGGATTGCGGACGAGTGCCCGAGCCAAACAGAGCCGTTGCCTCTGCCCCCCCGAAAGGGACCCCCCCTCGCTGAGACGGGTCGAGAAACCGTCGGCCAGTTGCAGCGCGAACTCGTCGACCCGCGCGATATGGGCCGCCCTGAGCGTGTCCTCCCGGGATGCGCGCGGGCGGCCGTAGCGGATGTTCTGCTCAATGGTCTCCGTAAACGTGTTGATAGTCTGAGGCACAATAGCCATGTGTTTTCGAAGCTCTTCTTGCCGCACTTCGCGAATATCGACGCCGTCCACCGACACCACCCCTTCCGAAGGGTCATAGAGCCGCACGATAAGACTCAGCAGCGTAGACTTGCCGGCCCCGGTGGGGCCGACAAGGGCGATCTTCTCGCCTGGGCGCGCCTCGAGCGAAACGCCGTGGAGCACTTCCACGCCGTCTTTGTAGCTGAACCGCACATTGTTGAGTTCGACCTTGCCTCGAACGCGGCCGAGCGGCTTTGGTCGTGCGGGATCGGCCACATGGGGGCGCACCGTGAGCGTCTCGAGCATGCGCTCGGCCGGCACAAGCTTCTGTCGGAACAACTGAAACGTCGAGATCATCTCTTCAAAGGGCCGCACAAACAGGGCCAGCAGCGTGCCGATGGCCGCGTACTCGCCCAACGTCAAGGATTCCGACACGACCAGCCAGCCGGTGATTACGTTCAATATTGCCAGAAAGACGCCCAAAGCGACGAATGTGAAGTAGGAGTCGAACTGGACAAGAAGCCCGCGCATGAAAAAGGCGCGGGAAGAGCGACTGGCCTGGAGGCCGTACCAGAACTTCACGATCCGTCCGAGCGTATACGCCTTGACCAGTTTCCAGGGGACCAATACCTCGCGGCAAACGGCTTCAAGGCGTTGGGTCTCGACGCGATAGCGGCGGTCCCATTTGCGCACGGCATTTGTGATTGCGTGTTTGATACACAGAAAAAGAACGAGATACAAAGATACCGGCAGGAGTAACCAGGTGCCGAAACTCTGAATCACAAAAAGAAGCACAAGGACGCGCTGAATCGCCGCAACGGTTTTGGGGATGAATTCCGACGCAATGTAGGCCGCATCGTCGCAATCGTACGTGCTTCGGAACATGTGTTCGCCGACGGGACGGCTGGTATAGAAACCCATCGAGAGCGTCTGCATATGCCGCAGGAAATCGTCCTTAATCTTCAGCGCGATCTTGGGAATGGTGTAGGCAGACATGATGTTGCATGGGAAGGCCGTGCTGTCGGCGCGTTCCGCGCCGGAGATCACTCCCAAAACCCGTATGATTCCGTACGTCAGCACGCCCAGAAGCGCTATCTTCAGCAGCAAGCCGAAGTCCCTTTCCGGCAAGGCGTCGTCCATAAGCTGCGGCATCAACAGCGAGGGTACGGCAAACAGAAGTGAGAGTATGAGCGTCGAGATGCCCCGCAAAAGAATCTTGTCCCAGTAAGGCAGGGTATATTTCTGGAGCCGAAACAAGATCCCAATGCGCTCGCGGAGACTCAGGCGGCTCGAGTCGATTATCTGCTTCGTCTCTACGTTCAGCCTGAGCATTACGCGTGTTGTGCCTCCGTGTATGCGCCCCGCTTCGCGCGTTCAGCCGCCCACAGCCGCGCATAAGCCCCTTTTTGATCGGCGATAAGGTCTTCGTGTAGGCCCCGTTGAGCCAGTTCGCCGGATTCCATGACAAGTATCTCATCGGCATCTTTTACGGATACGATATGATGCGCGATTACAAGGCACGTTCTGCCGCGCTCGACCTCCTTGAGCTGTTCGATGATCTCCTCTTCGGTAGCGGGATCAAGCGCCGATGTGGCCTCATCCAGGTAAAGAAAACGGGGATCGCGGAGCACGGCGCGTGCTAAACCGATGCGCTGCGTTTGCCCCATGGAAAGGTTGCCCCCCTCGAGCAACATCGTGTCCAGCCCGTCGGGCAGGGCCGCGATCGTAGAGCCCAACCCCGCCCGCTCGATTGCGTCGTCTAAGGCCGCCAAGGGCGCGGTCGGGTCGCCGAGAAAGATGTTGTCCCGAATGGTGGCCGAAAACAGGAAATTCTCCTGCAACACAACGCTGACCCGCTCAAGATAAGACTCGAGCACCAAGTCCCGAAGGTCATGATCGTCGATGAGTATTCGGCCGCGGGTGGGTTCGCAAAAACGCATCAGCAGGTTGAATATTGTAGTCTTGCCCGCGCCGGATACGCCGACGATCGCCAGTTTTTGCCCGGGCTCGACCTGGAAACAGAGGTCCTTGATAACGTCCGGGCCCTCAGGCGCGTAGCGAAAACAAACGTTCTCGAAGCGGATTGCTCCCTTGGGCCGGTCTAGGACGACGGCGTTCGGTTTGTCCTGGACCGCCGGCTCGATATCCAGCGTTTCGAGCATCCGTTGGGCTGGAACGGCATCGACGCGCAGCCGCTGTAGCGTGGCGATCATCCCCATCAGCGGCCCTTGTACCAAGGCGATCATCTCGGACACGGCGATGAACTCGCCCGTGGTCATGCGGCCGGTGATTACAAGATAGCCGCATATTAGAACGTGGCTGATCTGCGTCACGAGCGCTTCTTGCATAAGCTGCGCGCCTTCCATCCACAGGGCCAGATAGGCAAAAAAGGACAGCGTGGCGCGCATCAGGCCGGTCAGTCTGTTGAAGTAACGTCGGCGTTCATGCCTTTCCCGCGCCAGCGCCTTGCTGATGCCAAAAGCGCTGTAGCTCTCCTGCAATATTGCGGAGACCCGCTGGCCACACCGACGCATGTGCTGCTGGGCGCGATAGAGCATGGTTACAAGCACGTGACTTACCAGGAAGTACAACGTGATATAGACGGCGAGTAGTCCGACGACTATCCGGTTTAGCGCCAGTATCAGACTCACACACGTGACCAACTCGACGATCCGTTCGAGGACTTCCGGCACAGCGCTCGCGGCAAACATCGTCGCGGCCTCGCTGTCGCTGTTGATCCGAAACATGTTCTCGCCAACAGGCCGCATTTGGTGAAACGCGAGGGGCATGCGCTGAACGTGATCGAACAGGAGCCGTTTGAACGTGATGTTTAGACGCAGCAAGACATAGTGGCATACGTTGGCGTAAATCGTTATAAACACGAGAATGTGTGCCGAAAGCGCAACCTTGAGGGCCGACCACATGAAGAACTTGCCTGCGTCGCGGGCGAGCAAGCCGTCGTCCACGACCCGTATCGTCACCATGGCGCCGAGGACGCCTATGATGGCGTAGGCCTGCCGGTAGATCACCCGCAGAAGCAGCTTGTCCCAATATACCAGCGCATAGGGTACGAAGCGACGAAGCAGTCGCCAGAACCCGCGCAGCCCACCGATGGTCGGTTCGGCTTGACCCGGCAAGTTGCCGCGTATCTCAGACGGTCCCTGCACTGTTGCTCCGGAATCCATCGCGCTCGTCGAGGCCGCGTGTTCTACCGTCCACCACCAGTACTCGAACCCTCAACGGACCCTTGGCCAGCTGCCTCTCACTAGCGCAAGATGGACATTGCAGTCCAAAGAGGATACTGCCGGCTCCTGGCTTCCTACCTACCGGCCGGAAACCCAACCATTAGCCTAGAATCCCGAAGAAACCCACGTCTTTTCTTTTTCTAAGCAAAAGGTCCCGGAATATAGGCTTCTAAAGGTGAGCGTCGAAGGGAGCAAAAGCCGGCATGCGGCGAATTACGCGTGTTCTGGAGGCCTGTGCGCCGCCCCGGCACCGCGTGCGCGCCATGATTCATCCCGCCGTAACCCAGCGGACGGCGTCTTGCCGACGGTACAACGGAGAGCCGGTTTGCCGGGGCGTTCCCGCCGAAGTCAGTCGCTCCCGCCAAAATCTCCCTTTCCCCCAATAATGAGTTGCGTCGGATCTTCACCGGTGCGTTCCTCGAACTCCAAGAAATGCGCAAGAAGGGTCCAACCCCAGAACGGGTCGAGGCCCCGCCCTTCCCCCGTTTCTGCGTCGTACCATTCATGGTTTCCGAATTGCCGCACCATGTGCCGTGTGCGATACGCGAGCGTCGACGCCAGCTCCGTGTAGCCATAATTCTTGAGCCCATGATATATCATGTAGTTCACGGGGACCCAGACGGTGGCGCGCCAATTGCACGTCTCCTCACCGAGAACGTCCGTTGAGAGCGGCGTCCGGCTATATCCCGGCTCGGTTCGTGACATCGTTGAAACGGGCCACGGCGTCCAGAAGTTGTTCGGGTTTGCCAAGTGCTCATACACCAACTGCCTCGCCTGCTCCTTTGTGGCGACCTGCGCCCATAGCGGCATAAAGATCGCGCAGGATCGAACACGGGTTTGGACGCCCGTGCGCATATCCAGATCGTAGAATGCCCCGTCCTCGTCGTCCCACATGTGGTCCCGGATGTTTTCCTTCAAGGACGCCGCGTGTGCGCGGTAGCGGTCCGTATCCTCCAAATGACCCGAATCGGCGGCGAGTTCGGCCATCGCGGACGTTTCCCGGCAAAGGTAACAGTTGAGGTCGACGCCTTCACATATTCTATCATGCCAATGCCCGGCTCGCTCGTGTTGGTTGTCCATGCCCGAATGCGGGGCACTCATCCACTCACTGAGGCCATTGTCGTTTGCGTCCATGTCGTGGAGCCAATAGTCAAGGTAGCGTTTGAGCTTCGGGTAGTATGTACCATTGAGGATCCAATCCGCCTCGCCGTAGTACCGTTTGACGAGCGCGGCGATCTGGGCGAGAAACGGCTTGACGTGCTCACTATCGTGAAGCGCGTTGCTGGGAACGGAGCGGGGGATGTGTCCGCTTTTGTGCTGATGATCCAGAAAAATGGTGACGGCGTTTTTGATGAGGTCGCTGGGCCACCCCATGTAAATCTGGACGATTGCCTCGAAGTACTGATCCCAGTCGTACAACATCTTGTACTCATATCCGGTGAAGTAATCCCGGCCGGTTTTGCCCTCTCGCTGAATCCCTTGTTCCATGAGGCGGCGTTCCTCACGGAGTGCGCCCCGAAGCGACACCAATTCCGGGTGGGTTTTCAGTCTATTTCGGTTGTCTCTCACGCGGGTCAGACCTGAGAATTGCTTGCCTGATTATATGCCCAAGGAAGTGCACCATCTCTTCCGACAAAAGTGGACGAACAGACTTCGCGGACGCCGATGTTATGCTCAGGCTGGATACATTACGGGATGCCGCCACTGAACGGCGGACCGTTGCCACTCGCGGCGTCGCTCTGTTTGACGCACGGTTGGCCCCGCGCACGAAAAAAGGCAGCGGCAACCATGGCAGGAGATGTGGCCTATCCGGCTTCGGGCGGCCCGCCTCGATTCCCACGGTGCGGCCTGTGCCGAATGCGCTGTCTTCTCGGCGCCCTATTTCTTGTTGGCTTGTCGAGCGGCTTCCGGCGTCCGGCCTTTGCTCAGCATCGGGGCCAGCTTCTTAGCGATTTCCCTTTGCTGGTCCGTTGTTGACACTTCGATCTCCTTTTTTCCAGGGCCGCATCCGGCAAAAGACGTGCAGCTCAGAAGGAGCACAATTGGGATGATTACGAATCGATACATGGTTTGCTGCTCCAAAAATGGATTTCCTTAAGGGTGAAACTGCAACGAAACTTGCACATTTCGCACCCGCGAAAGGGCTTAGTACCGCCCCAGGACCCTCCGGCGCGTCATCACCCAGCCGCGCGATTTCTTGGACCTCTGTTCCCAGCGTATGCTCTGGCACGAGCCATGTCTTTCCGTTTTCTGAGAAAAAAATCCCGGAAAATAAGAGAAACGTAGGACAGCAATCCGGCGCCTCAAGCGGACTGCGTGTTGCTGGGTGCGGGCGCCGGTTCGCCGAACAGCGCGCTGGCGTTCCTCGAGCTGGCCGAGTTTCTTCCAGACGTAGCAGATAGCGCCGATGGCCAGCGCACACTCGGTCGTTTGCACAAGACGATCACGGAAAAACGCGGTAACGAACTTTTAAACTCCGGGCAGGTCCGCTTCATGAGACTGCGCAGGTTCTTGGAGTGACGCGTCACGGCTCTTGGCTGCTTACGGCAGAACCTTGCAGAATCCTTTGCCCAGGCACGTGCAGTCTCTCTATGCCCACGGCAATCAACTCGACATGCTTTCATCACCAAACACATTAGCAGAAGTGAGGAATATGTCTATTGGCGATAAACCGCAGACCACGCCGAGAGGAGGAAGACAAATGGGTAGCGCAGCTGCTGCACGCCTCGTGCGCTAGCAAAATGCGGGCTCTATTTGTCGAGTGCCGCAGGCGGCGGCGTGGGAATACGGAGAACAAAGGAAAGGGGAAAGGCTTATTGCCAAATCTCATTCTTTTTGGCGAGCAACTACTATCACGCCCATGTGCAATGGCTTCTAGACAAAGATATGAAAATCTCGAACGGGCTCATTAAAAAGGAGTGGAGGGTGGAGTCTAGAGTGCGGTGACTCACAAAGACTAAGCATTGAAAAAGGATGAGATGAAAGGTGAAGGTCCCCAGGCCTTTGAGGCGCTCTTGGTCGAGATACGGCGTCTAACAGATGAGATCCATCTTCTCGCTGGAGCCGTGTTGAACGGACGACAGGCCGCAGAATACATAGGTATCAGCGTGCGAAACCTCCACACACTGGTTCGGAAGGGCAAGATCAAGAGAGTTGCCTTGAGCGAGAACCGCTTCGGGTTCCGGCGTGCCGAGCTTGAATCTTATGCCGCCAAGAACGAGAAGGCGGTCACCGACGACACCGAGGCGGTTGTCGACAGACTCTACGCGGAGGCCAACGGAGACTGAGAAGGCTTTGTACAGCACTTTGTACAACAAGCTTTGATATCCGGATGCAGAATATTGCAGCTGGCTGCAGAGCCGATCCTTGCGTCGCAAGTGGTTGCGGTATATTGCGTTACGCAGGGTAGAACTTTTGATCCGGTGGCCGCGGGTTCGAGTCCCGCCCCGTTCACCATAACACCTTTCATAGCAATGACTTATAGGGTCCTCTTGGGGCCGTCGAGCATCTGAGCCCCCAAAATGTGGTCGCCTCAAGCAGTCGACCTGGGCAATGACCACTCGCATCTTCTGTTGTCCGATGTCCGTTCTTGAGCGAGTAAAGCGATAGCCTTCCATTGACATTTGGCGGGCTTTTCCGCACCGGTTCATCAGCCTGCTTGCCCATCGAATCCGATTGAGGATGGTCTATACCAGTTCCAACTGCCCATCGGTCGAGTATCCCATAGCTTGATGGCCTCGGAATCGCTTGGCATACATGCGCATGAGCATGGGAATGCTGCGGTCAACGTAATCGTACACACGGACTTCCTTCTTGCCTTGGTGAGTCCGGTGCAGCCGGCCAGCGTACTGTTGGAGAGTCCCGCGCCAGGAGATTGGCATGGCAAGGAAGAGCGAATCCAGCCGGGCGTCGTCGAAACCCTCTCCGATATATCGTCCTGTGGCGAGGATCACGCGGGGCTCTTCAGGAGAGACCTGCCTGATGCGTTCTTGTGCCGCGCTGCGTTGGCGCCTGCCCATTCCCCCGCGGAGGACAATGATGTGCTTGATCTTCCCACGCAGTAGGTTCTCAAGCTCCTCTAGATGCGCGACGCGTTCGGTGAGAACGAGCGGCGAACGGCCTTGACGGACTGCCTTGCAGAGGTCCTCAATGTCCGGTTCGACTCACCTGTCCGCTTGGGGGCACGCTCCGAAGGCAGCCTTTTCGGAGACTTCTGAAGTGCTGCCGCTGGTTTCACAGCAAAGGCTTCCAGAATAGCTTTCAGCCGTCTGTTTTCTGACTGAAGTTGTTCGGATTTGCAGCGAGCTGTCTCTAGTTTAGCTTTCGGCTTGTCGATTTCGTCAGACATATTAACTCCGAGCCATGTTCCCGTGAGCCCTAGCCCCGCTTTCTGGCAAAAAGTCAGTCAATAGTCTACAATTTGGAGAGTGGATTTGTCCCGTCGCAAACGTGTGGGCGAATGGAGGTCACCGGATTGTGCCCGTTGATAGGCCAACGTTATACCTGGAGACAACGGTCCCGAGCTACCTTATCGCCAAGCCGTCAACGGATGTGGTGATTCTCACGCACCAACACATGACGAGTGAGTGGTGGGAAAGAGAGCGGTCGCGTTACGAGGTCTTTGTCTCTGACCTGGTGCATGAGGAAGTGAGCCGCGGGGACGCGGCTGCGGCGCAGAGAAGGATTGCGGCGATAGGCGAATACCCCGTTTTGAGGATCACGGACGAGGCGAGCGAACTCGCGGCGGTGTATCTCCGCGAGTTGCCGCTTCCTGATAGCGCTGGCGCAGATGCACTTCACCTTGCTCTGGCGACTTTGAATGGGATGGACTACCTATTGACTTGGAACTGCCGACACATTGCCCGGGGCTCGGTCAAACGAGCGCTACCTGTCATCAACGCTGCCCGGGAGTTTGCCTCCCCTACCATATGCACGCCTGAGGAGCTCCTCTATGAAGACGAAAACATGGATTGACCCGATTGTCGAAGAGGTGCGCAAGGTTCGTGAAGAACTTGCACGCGAAGCGGACTATGATGTCAAGCGACTCGGCGCTCGTCTCCAAGAGTCGCAGAAGCGTCACGGTGACAAGCTCGTCACGCGAGCACCGCAGAAGCTGACTCGATAGCTGCCGGCTCACGCGGCGTAAGCCAATCTAACGGTCCTCCTGCTGACGGGTGTGCCGTACTGCGGAACCGCCTGTACAACACTTTGTACAACAGACCTCTGTTTCTGGCTGCAGTACATTGCAGCTGGATGCAAAGCCGATCCATGTGCTGCAAGCACTTGCAGCATATTGCCTTACAACGAATCGAACTTTTAATCCGGTGGCCGCGGGTTCGAGTCCCGCCCCGTTCACCATTGTATGTCTCACGGTTCGGTGACCGTTTACGTTTTGCGCGGCACGTCAGGCAAACGCTATGTCGGCATAACCAATGATCTA
>Ga0180437_10006821_pt1 | contig 15088 bp, 11 predicted proteins | sample SS_ome_4_FD_132410 | JGI IMG/M metagenome (GOLD analysis project Ga0180437, IMG submission 132410) | Hypersaline lake sediment archaeal communities from the Salton Sea, California, USA - SS_3_D_1 metaG | ecosystem: Environmental > Aquatic > Non-marine Saline and Alkaline > Hypersaline >...
GCCCATTCCCGCATCTTGGGCATGCTCTTGGAGCAGGTTCAGCTGCGTCAAAAGATCACCCTGCCGCACCTGGTCAGCCACTCCCTGCCTGAAATTGTTGTGGGCCTGGTTGCAGGCGGCGCAACGGCTGCTGCGGCGTACTATCTTATCTAAGCTTCATGTATGAAAGGAGCTTTGACAACTCCCGGGCGAGGCCCTACAATAGAAGCCGGTTATGGATGCTTATGAGTATATCGTAAATGTATCCAAAGACTTCATCACCCTGATCAACCGGGACTACGTGTACGAGATCGTGAACGACTCCTACTGCGAGGAGATGGGCCGAAACAGGGAGGAGATCCTCAACCGCAGCGTGGCGGAAATCTGGGGGAAGGATAAGTTCGAGGACTTTCTCAAACAGCATCTGGACAAGTGCTTTGCCGGGCAGGAGGTGCATTACATCGACACCTTCAAGTTCGGTCCCTTTGACAAGTACATGCATGTATCCTACTACCCCTACCGGGAAAACGACACGATCACTCACGCAGCTGTGTTCTCCCACGACATCACTTCGGTAGGAGAAATCGAGTCCAAGCTGACGAACTACGAATACCGGGATCCGATAACCGGTCTGTTCAACCGCAGATCCCTGGACGTGATCCTGGACAAGGAGATCGAGAAGGCCAAGCGCTCGAAGTATGAAAAGCTCAGGGCGGTGCTGTTCATCAGCCTGGAAAACCTGGCCAAGGTCAACCAGGTGTACGGCCACGAGATCGGTGATCTGCTGCTGGAGAACAGCGGATTACGGATCCGCCGCACCCTGCGCTCAAGCGACTACGTGTTCCGCTTCGCCGGCAGTGAATTGGCCGCCATCTTGAGCAACATCACCAAAAATACCGATGCCGGCAAAGTTGCGCAGAAGATCTTCAACAACGTGTCCGTGCCCTATCGATTCAAGGGGACGGATATCAATATTCGCTGCCATATCGGTATTGCCGTGTATCCGGACGACGGCGGGGATAAGGGTGAGATCGTCCAAAAGGCCGCATCGGCCCTGGCCGAGGCGAAAAAGCGGAAGATGGATTTTCTTCTCTTCGATGCCTCTCTGCACGAACAGGCGGTGGCCCGGCTGAGCCTGGAGAGCGAGATCGCCAAGGCTTTCGAAAAGGGCCAGTTCGAGCTGCACTACCAGCCGGTCGTGGACACCAGCGGAAAAATCCATGGAGCGGAAGCCTTGATCCGCTGGAACCATCCCGAGCGGGGTCTCATCCCGCCGATGGATTTCATCCCCATCGCCGAGGAAACCGGACTGATCATCCCCATCGGCCGCTGGGCCCTGTTTGCCGCCTGCCGTCAGATCGCCAACTGGATGAAGAAGCACAAACTCTACGTTTCGATCAATTTGAGCGCCAAGGAGTTCTCCGATTCGACCCTCCTGGAAGCGATCCAGAAAGCGATCAAACAGTCCCAGGATTTCGATCCGGCCTATCTGAAGTTGGAGATCACCGAGACCAAATGCATGGATGATCCGGAGCGAACGATCCGGCAGATGCAGGCCCTCCTCGATGTCGGTGTGGAGACCTTCATCGATGACTTCGGTACCGGCTACTCCTCCCTGGGGTATCTCAAACGCCTTCCCGCCGTGACCCTCAAGATCGACAGGCTGTTCATCGACGCTCTGGAGGACAGCCAGCAGGAGCGGGACTACCTGACACATATCATCCGCACAGTGAAAAGCAGACAGAAGAAGGTTCTGGTGGAGGGGGTGAGCAGCAAGGCGCAGTTCGAACTCCTCAAGGCCATGGACTGCGACCAGATGCAGGGCTACCTGTTCAGCCCCCCGGTGCCGGCTGGGGAGTTCGAGAAACTGCTCAGCCGGGAGACCCTGCTCTAGTATCAAATCATCGCTACGGAGGACCCGATGCCGGTGTTCGAAATGCCCCTGGAGGAACTGCGAAGCTATCAGGGAGTCAATCCTAAGCCGGAGGACTTCGATGAGTACTGGCAGAGGGCATTGGGGGAGCTTCAGGAGACGGGGGACGATGTCGAGCTGGTCCCGGCTTCGTTTCACAGCGCCATCGCCGAGTGTTTCGATCTGTTCTTCACGGGGGTCGGCGGAGCCCGGATCCATGCCAAGTACCTGCGTCCCGAGATCGGTGAATCGCCCCACCCCGCGGTGCTGCTGTTCCACGGGTACACGGGCAACTCGGGGGACTGGCAGGACAAGCTGTCTTTGGTATCTCAAGGTTTTTCCGTAGGCGCTTTGGACTGCCGCGGACAGGGAGGGCTTTCGGAGGACAAGGGCGGTGTGGCCGGCAATACCATGCGGGGCCACATAATCCGCGGGCTGGATGATCATCCGGACAAACTTCTGTTCCGTCAGATCTTTCTGGATACGGCTCAACTGGCACGCATCGTCATGGAATTCGAAGAGGTGGATCCGGCCAGGGTCGGCACGCATGGAGGATCCCAGGGCGGCGCTCTAAGCTTGGTTTGCGCCTCCCTGGAACCGCGGATCAAGGCCTGCTCTGCCGCCTTTCCCTTTCTCTGCGACTACCGGCGTGTTTGGGAGATGGACCTGGCAGAGGGCGCCTACGAAGAGTTGAGGAGCTACTTCCGCCTGTTCGATCCGACCCATTCCAGGGAGGAGGAAGTCTTCCGTACGCTTGGCTATATCGACGTGCAAAATCTGGTGCCCTGCATCCGGGCGGATGTGCTGATGGGTACCGCCCTGATGGATCAGGTCTGCCCCCCATCCACCCAATTCGCCGCATACAACAAGATCCGTTCGCACAAGGAGATGATTCTCTACCCCGATTTTGGGCACGAGGAACTTCCGGGATACATGGACCGGGCCTTCACATTTCTGTCCCGGCTGTAGGCGCCGGCTCGGGGATGCCGGCCGGAGAGTGCTTGAATCGTCCTGATCAACCGGACTATTCCGACAGAAAATCCTGCTCCCGGAACCAACCGAAGGTATCCCGAAGGGACTCCTCCAACGGCCGGGACACGTAGTCCAGCTCACCCCTGGCCTTTGCGCAGGAAACCTCCCTGTGCTTGCCGATCGCGATCAGGGCATCCGAGGTGAAGGCCGGATATTTGCTGCTCAGGCCGGGCAATACGACGGCGACCCCCGCCGCTGCCTTAGCGACCCAAGCGGGGAGAACCGGCCGGGAGCCGTTACGGCCGGTGATCTCTGCCACCAATGCCGCCATCTGGGGAAGAGATCTCCAGGTCCCGCTGAGGATATAGCGTTCTCCGCCGCGGGCCTTGTGCCGGGCCGCCAGTGTCGCCTCCGTCACGTCCCGAACGTCGACCCAGTTGAAGCCCCCTCGGACAAGGGCGGGGAGGCGGTTGTGGTACAAATCCAGCAGGGACCTGCCCAGGTGGGAGGGCTTGTAGTCGTGGGGACCGAGAATAGCCGTTGGCGAGAGGATCACCGCATCCAAGCCGCCGTCTGCAGCCTCAAGCACCAGGCGTTCCGACTCGGCCTTGGTCCAGCCGTACATCGTGGTGTCCCGGGATCCGGCCAGAGGATTGCTCTCATCGGTGGCCTTGAAGGGATTTAGATCCTTTAGTGCTTCGATGGAGCTGAAGTGAAACAGGCGGCGTACAGAACAGGCGCGGCAGGCCCGGATCACGTTACGGGTGCCCTCGACGTTTATCCGCCTCATGGCCTGCGTGTGCCGGCGGTCAAGGGAGATGGAGGCGGCCAGATGGTAGACGATCTCAGCCCCTCGAAGCGCCCGCTCCAGGGAGCGCGGATCCGTCACATCACCCCGAACCTGTTCCGCCCTCAGACCCTCCAGGGCCCGCGTATCCTCGTGCACCAGCAGGCGCACCGTGTCCCCCGCTGCCAGCAAGGCACGGGACAAAGCCGCCCCCACATGTCCGGACGCTCCGGTGATAGCTGCAGTCATATGGGGCCTAGTATATGGCAGATACCTCGGCTGTCAAGGCAGCCAGTCGGACTTGTCCCTGAGTTGATGTTTTGTCATCAACAATCGCTACGATATCAAATTAGACTTGACAACTGGGCGTATAAATGGTTTACTAATGATAACGATACCAATTAACGTTAACTGGATTATTGGTCGAGTTGCCCATCTGTACCAGCGGCGTAAGTATTTAGAGGGCTGAATTTGAAAGGTGATATCTATCTTTTTACTATACAGGAATATACTGCGCATCAAAAAACCGCATACAAACAAAACTGCCGGAGTTTTATGTCAGTCTCTGTAACTGAAGCCAGAAAACAGGATCTATGAGAATGAAACGTGGCAAGTATTTGGTAACGTTGTCATCTCTGAATGGGCGTATTTTCCATGTATGTATACTAGCGCGTCGCAATCGATCTGAAAATATGCCAGGGATTCCCATTCGAAGAGTGCGCAATTCGGGACGTCCGCATGCGTGCGGTAATTCTTAGAAAAAGGAGGTGACGTACAGACAAGAGACTTGGGATAATAAGAATCCCTATTAGGATTCGAACTACATTTTTGGAAAAGGAGAAAAAGATGAAAAGAAACTGGAAGATTTTTTTCACTGCCCTGCTGATCGTATCAGTTGTTTGCGCTTCGGCTTTCGCGGGTGGAAGGAAACCGCCGCCGACGCCGGAACCTCTACCCGAACCGGGAGAGTGGATGGAAAAGGAAGCTCCAATGATTCATGAGATGGTTCAGAAGGGGGAACTTCCTCCTCTAGAGGAGCGACTGCCGAAGAATCCTCTGGTCATTGAGCCCTTTGAAGAGATCGGCACCTACGGGGGCACCTTCCGGAGGGGTACGGGATTTTTTATGCCAGATGAGTGGTTGGCCTCTCACATTGACGGGAACTCCTTCTGGCGATTCCAGTGGCCCTTTCCCGGATCGGGACCGGTGCAACCCAATATTGCGGACAAGTGGGAATTCAATGCCGACGGGACTGAGCTCACTATACATATCAGAGAGGGCATCAAATGGTCCGATGGAGAGCCTTTCACAATCGACGATGTACTGTTTTACTTGAATGACGTAGTAGGTGACGAGAATGTTACATATACGTGGTATCATACGGCAAATCTCTACGTCACAGAGCGACAGCTGCCGGGCATCCAGAAAATCGATGACTATACCATCAAGCTAACCTACCCGGACTCAGCCTTCTTCGTTGAGACCATGTATGCTCCCCTATGCGAGATCGCGCTTCCATCTCATATTCTCAAAGAGCATCATCCCAAATACAACTCCGGTTCTAGCTACGACAAGTTCAATGAGCAGCTTGTGTGGGCAAATGGCCGCGGGAAGGTAACTCTGAATGCATGGATGCTTGAATCTTTCGATGCGGATGAGAAGATGACTGTTGTACGGAACCCCTATTATTGGAAAGTCGACAGCGCGGGAAACCAATTACCCTACTTCGATAGAATGGAGGTATTTGTAACCGGAGATAGGCAAGGGGTTGCTCTTGGCAATGCTACCGGCAAGTTCGACAACGACGCTATGTGGGTTGGAATACAGCACCTTTCCCTCTTCCTCGAAGAGGAGGCAAAAAGGGATTTCACCATCGGATATTCGATCGTTGGCGGAATGGCTGTTTATTTCAACTATGACAGCGAGGATGCCGATGCCAGAAAGGTAATTAGGAATACAGACTTCCGTCGCGCTTTCTCTCTGGCCGTCAATCGCAAAGAGATCGGAAGGGTCTTCTTCTACGATACGCTGGTACCTATGGGCAGTTCATTTTCACCGAACTCCGCCTATTTCGAAGAAGAAGTCGGGAAGTTGTATTCCGAATACGATCCGGAGCGCGCCAAGAAGATCTTGGATGACGCCGGCATAACCGACAGAAACGGCGACGGTGTTCGGGAGCTTCCCTCAGGCGAAAAATGCGAGCTCATCTGGTCCGTATACGAGCACGATCTGTACACCCCAATTAGTGAGATGATTGTCGAGTATCTGGCGGACGTGGGGATAAAGCTGGTACTCAACGTAAAGCATCAAAACATCATCCTCGATCAACTGTGGACGGGACAGTTCGAACTTGGTACCTATGATTATGCCAACCATGACGAACCACTGGCCGGTCTGGACTGGTGGATCCCGATAACGGCAGGGAAGCCGTTCTGGCACAAGGACGCCGGTACCAAAGGTCCCTTCAGCTCGGAGTACAAGAGATTCGTGGACCTCATGAGCGGTGCAAAGGCGCTTCCCTTCGAGCAGCGGGTCGCCGCGGTGAAGAAGGCGAACAAGATCATGGCGGAGAACGTATTTGTCATTCACGTGGGCTTCTACAGGCGGCCCAATATCTCTAGCAACAGAATTGGGAACCTGCCGCACATGGTTACCCGGATCGACGAGTTCGGTTCGGACGCTGTGCCGTTCATGTACTTCCAGACCTATGAGAAATATCCGCCCAAATAGATAGCGACGGGTATTGCGAAATCAGAAGGGGTATCCTTTTACGGGAAGGCCAAAAAATTGCCTACCGTCGGGGATACCCCTCTTAGTAGTATTTACTGAATTAGACTAGATCGGGAATAATGGTATTATCAATTTCTTCCCGGTGATACACAGTGTCGGGAACAAGAGAGACATAGATGGGAATGCTTACCTACATACTGCGTCGCATACTGCTCGCCATCCCCCTCATAATCCTGATATCCATCTTGTGCTTCATCATTATCCAGCTTCCCCCCGGTGATTATATTTCCAGCTACCGGGCCATGGTTGCTGCTCGGGGTGGCTGGGTAAAAGACGAAGTGCTGAATATGCTTCGTGAACGCTATGGGTTGGATCAGCCTGTTTACGTTCAATATTGGAAATGGGTATCAGGTTTTCCCAGGGGCGATTTCGGAATCGCAATGAGCGTCAGCAATACACCGGTTCGTGAGCTCCTCCGGGAACGACTTCCCCTGACTCTTATCCTTAATTTCCTTGCATTTCTCTTTACGATGAGTGTGGCAATACCGATCGGCGTATTTTCCTCAACCCATAAATACAGCTTGAGTGATTATATACTTACATTTATCGCCTTTCTCGGCATTTCCATCCCAGGATTTGTGTTAGCCTTGGTCGTCATATTCATGTCGGTGTTCGTATTTGGATCAACCTACATTGGTAATCTGTTTTCCCAGGAGTTTATCGGTGCGCCTTGGTCGTGGTTAAAACTCTTGGATTTTTTGAAGCATCTACCGGCACCGATCGTAGCAATCGGCGTTGCCGGTTTCTGCAATTCCATGCGCATTATGAGGGGGAACATGCTCGATGTCCTGGGCCAGCAGTATATTCAAACAGCCCGGGCCAAGGGTCTATTGGAAAAAATCGTAATACGCAGGCATGCCCTTCGAATTGCGATAAATCCGATTATCAGCCGGGTCGGTGTCTATCTTCCGGAAATCCTGGCCACCGAGATGCTTGTCTCGATCGTACTCAACCTCCCCACCATAGGTCCTCTCTTTTATCAATCACTGCTGGCGCAAGACATGTATCTGGCCGGAACGATTCTGTTAATAATCGCTTTTTTGCTGGTAATCGGGAATCTGCTAGCGGACATCTTTCTAGCGTGGTCCGATCCCAGGATCCGTTTTGATTAGGAGACCGACACCTGATGGATAGGGATATTCAGATCGGCAGCAAAGAAACCTCAGATGAATATACGGCTCTTACGCCACGACAGCTCATGTGGAAAAAATTCCTCAAGCACAGAGTGGGGGTAGTAGCGACCTGCATTATAATCATCCTCTATATCACGATAATTTTTGCCGAGTTCTTTGCACCCTACGACAAGACCACCACCAATATGGACTACTTATCCGCACCTCCCTGCCGGGTACGTCTTTTCGACAGCGAGGGAAGATTCCATATTCGCCCCTTTGTATATCGGCGAACCGGGGCAAGAGATCCCAAGACCTTGCGCTTTGTGTACAAAGATAATGTGAATAAAAAGGATTTCATTAAACTATTCGTGCATGGAGATGAGTACAAGCTTTTCGGGTTATTGAACTCTGATGTTCATTTTTTCGGCGTTGAGGAAGGTACCGTATTTCTGTTAGGAACCGATGAGAGAGGTAGAGATCTGCTGTCGAGGATGATATTCGGCGGCAGGATTTCTCTTTCGATAGGAGTTATCGGCGTAGCGATCATTGTATTTCTGGGCTCATTGATTGGCACGATCTCCGGTTACTATGGAGGCTGGATCGACAACGTGATTCAGCGGCTAATCGAAATACTGAGAACAATTCCGCAGATAGCTCTCTGGATGGCCTTGGCCGCAGCCCTGCCTCCCACTCTGCCGTCGACCTACGTATATCTGGGAATTGTGATCATCCTTGGCCTCATCGGCTGGACAGGTCTGGCCAGGGAAGTTAGAGGAAAGGTGCTGGCTATACGGGGAAGCGATTTTGTCTATGCCGCTGAGGTTGCCGGTGCCAGTTCCAGCAGAATAATTTTCAAACATCTCATTCCCAATATATCGAGCCATATCATCGTAACGGCTACGTTGAGCATCCCGGTGATGATCATAGGCGAGAGCAGTCTAAGTTTTTTGGGGCTGGGCATTAAACCTCCCATGACCAGTTGGGGACTTCTTTTAAATCAAGTTAGGGAAGTGCAGGTTCTGAAGCATTTCCCCTGGCTGCTTCTGCCTGCGTTATTTATCGTTGTCTCCGTCCTTTGCTTTAATTTCATGGGGGATGCTCTTCGGGATGTCATTGATCCGTATTCAAAATGACTCAGAAAGAAGGATTGTCGAAAGCTATCATGCAGAGTTCGAATAGATTGATCGAAGTTGATAATCTCCGGGTGCAGTTTCACATACCCCAGGGAATCGTTCGGGCTGTTGACGGTGTGAGTTTTGATATCAACCGAGGGCAGTCCCTAGGGGTGGTAGGCGAGAGTGGGTGCGGTAAGAGCGTCACTGCCCTTGCCCTCATGCTTCTACATCCCCAACCCGAAGCGAAAATAGCGACCGGGAAAATCGTCTATCATCGGCAAGAACCTCCACCGGTGGAAATAACCTCCCTCGATATCTATGGCAAAGATATCCGTGACATTCGTGGAAAAGAAATTGCGATGATCTTTCAGGAGCCTATGACTTCCTTGAGTCCCGTGTATACTATCGGGCAGCAGATTGTTGAAGCGATTCGACTGCACCAGGACCTGGACAAGAAGCAGGCCCGTGATTTGGCTACCGAGATGCTCGATCAGGTCAAGATTTCTGCCCCGAAACAGCGGGTGGATGAATATCCCCACCAGCTCAGCGGCGGTATGAGGCAGAGGGCTATGATCGCCTTGGCTTTGAGCTGCAAGCCGTCCCTGCTCATAGCGGATGAGCCGACAACAGCCCTGGATGTTACTATCGAGGCACAAATACTCGCCCTGATAAAGGAGCTTCAGCGGAAGTTTGGGATGTCGCTGATGATCATCACGCATGATCTCGGTGTGGTGGGGGAGATGGCAGATGAAGTTATTGTCATGTACGTGGGAAAGATAGTCGAAAAGGCTTCGACCAAGGAACTTTTCGACAATCCCCTGCATCCGTATACTCGGGCACTGTTCAGATCTTTGCCCAAGATTGGTGATAGACAGCGTCTACAATCAATTCCAGGGTCGGTTCCGAGTCCTTATCAGCTACCCCGTGGGTGCAGTTTCCAGGGGCGATGCGAAGAGATGCTGGATGAGTGTAGAGAGAAAGCACCGCCACCTTGCCATGTGGATGGGGATCACCTTGTGTATTGTTGGCGGTATTACAAAACGGCCGAGAGCAGCGGATGAATCAAGATAAACAAACAACGGCAACTCACGATATCCTGACTGTAAAAGGATTGAAGAAATATTTTCCTATTCAAAAAGGTTTTTTTCGGAGGGTAGTGGGAAATACGAAAGCCGTGGACGGAGTCGATTTCTCTATCAAGAAGGGAGAAACCCTCGGAATGGTGGGAGAAAGCGGGTCTGGCAAGACGACAATCGGTCGCTGTATCGTTCGTTTGTATGAACCCACCGAGGGGAGTATTCACTACCATGCAATGGATGAACAGGTTGATCTACTCGAATTGAATCGGCATCAGTTGCACAAGATGCGGGAGAAAATCCAGATGCTCTTTCAAGATCCCTACTCTTCCCTCGATCCCCGTATGAACATCGGACAGATCATTAGTGAACCCTTAGCCATTCATAATATTGGCACGAAAGAAGAACAGCTGGACCGGGCTCGGCAACTTCTGGATCTGGTAGGGTTGCGCCCCGAACAACTAAACAAGTTTCCCCACCAATTCAGCGGAGGACAGCGCCAGCGAATTGGCGTTGCCCGGGCTCTGAGCCTGAATCCCGATTTGATCGTTTGTGACGAACCGGTGTCCGCCCTGGACGTGTCTATACAGGCTCAAGTGTTGAACTTACTGGCGGATCTGCAAAAAGAGTTTAACTTATCCTACTTGTTCATTGCTCATGATCTGAGTGTCGTCGAGTATATAAGCGATAGGGTAATTATTATCTATTTGGGCAAGATCATGGAAGTTGCCAAATCCGACGTGGTGTATGCCTATCCACGGCATCCATACACAGAGGCGCTGCTGGCATCGATCTCAAAATACGAGGCAGGGAGCTCGCGGAGGTTTGTTTTGGAAGGGAATATCCCTGACCCATCGAATCCTCCTCCGGGATGCGTGTTCCATACCCGCTGCCGCTATGTGAAAGATATCTGCAGACAGGCGGTTCCTCCCCTAGAGCCTATACCCGATCAACCTGAGTCGTTTGTCGCCTGCCATCGATATAAAGAATTGAATCTTGAGGGATACGATGCACGCTAGTTTCAAGAGAAGGAGTGAACCATGAAGGCATTGAGAAAAATCAAATCCGGGGTCGGTAACGTTAAGCTCGTCGATGTGGATATCCCAAAAATCAAAGAAGACGAAGTGCTTATGAAGGTGTGGGCAGCCGGAATCTGCGGTAGCGATCTTCTAATTCAAGAAGACAAACATTTTTATGAAGCACCGGTTACCCTGGGGCACGAGTACTCCGGCGTTGTTGAGGAAATAGGATCGAAAGTCAGTAAAGTGAAAACAGGGGATAAAATCGTCTCGGATATTGAAACCAGAGAAGGTTGGCTTGGAGTTACCCGTGATGGAGCGTATGCAGCCTACATGGCGATCCCCGAAGCTCAGGTGCATGTATATCCGGAGCATGTGTCCCTTGACCACGCCTGCTTTACCGAACAGTTGGTGGGAATCATCCACTGCATGCAGGAGCGTAACAATGTTCGTGCCGGTGATTTTGTGGTTGTTGTAGGACCGGGTCCAATGGGACTCATGGGAGTGCAGTTTGCCAAGCTGAGGGGGGCAAAGACGGTTGCTCTGATAGGATTGAAAAAGGACAAGAAACGTCTCGATATAGGAAAAAAGATTGGTGCGGATTTCATCCTCCACTCTGAGGAACATCCAGAGGAAGCGGTCAGAGACCTGAACAGAGGTCGAGGAGCCGATTTTGTTCTCGAATGCTCCGCATCGGAGAGGGGTTTTCAGCATGCTATCGATTGCGCTCGCCGGGCTCCAGAAGGTGAGGGTGGAAAAGGTGTTATTACTTCCGCCAGCCTCTGGGGAAAAGAGATTACTATAAATGCCGATGCCATTTCTTTGTATCAGCTGTCTATATTTGGTGGCTGGAGTTGGAATGGAGCGGAAAGTTGGGAGAGAGCAGTATCCATTATATCGATGGAGAAATTGGACCTAGACTCACTCTTAACCAATCGTTACAAACTGGAGGAGTGGGAACAGGCATTTACTAATTTGCGGGACGGCGAGGATGTCAAGGCGTTCGTGCATCCCAACGGCACTGATTGGTAAGGAACGACTCTCCTGTTCAGCTAGAAATCTCGCCTCTCAACGATTAATCGCCCTTACCGATCCTCGCTTTACTAAATACGGTGGGAAGGCCAATTTTTTTCGCTCTTTGTCTTCGTGCTCAATGTTGTGTATGAGCATGGCGAGGCTTTCGATCCCGATTCCCTTTCTCGGCTGGTGGATCGTTGTCAACGGCGGCGTAAGTACGCTGGTCAACTCAATGTTGTCGTAACCTATTATGCTGTAGTCGTCGGGGATGCGAAATCCCAACTCATTGGCTACCTTGTAGATGCCGATCGCCAGGAGGTCACTGATTGTTACCACGGCTGTAAAGTCCAGGTGGCCGTTGATCTCACCCTCGCCGGTGAGGATATCCTTGAACGTGTGATAGCCGCTATCGATTGAGAGATCCTGAGCATGGACGATCAGGTTCTTTTTTACTTTGATGTTGTGTTTTTTCAGCGCCGATACATATCCCTTGATGAAATGGCCGGCCATACAGCGCTCCGGCGGTCCGGTCATCAACAGTATGTCTTCGTGACCACGACTGATGAGATATTCAGTAGCAAGTGTTGCGCCTTTGCCATGTTCAGAGAACACATATCCGGTATCGGCGAAATAGGGAAAGCAGTCTATCAGCACATATTCGACCTTGCTTGTATTTAGAAGCTGTATATTCTCACTCTCATCGTCGATAGGCGACAGGATGATCCCATCGACTCGTTTCGACAGCATCGAAATGATATTGGCCCGCTCCTGTTCGATATCGTAGTGAGAGTAGCTAATCAGCATAGAGTAATTGGTCTTGTTGAGTCTCTCTCCGATTACACTCAGGATTTCCGAGTAAAAGGGGTTGTTGAGATCGTTGAATATTATACCAATGGTATTGGTTTTGTTCTGCCGCAGGCCCTTTGCCAAAGAATCAGGATAGTAGTTCAGCTCCTCGGCGATTTTCAGAATACGGTCTCGGGTTTCTTTGTTGGCTCTAGGATCATTGCGAAGGGCTCTGGATACCGTTGACAGTGAGACCTGAGCTGCCTCAGCAACCTGTTTTATCGTCGTTTTTGTTTGTGTGTGCTTTGTCACCAAGAATTCTTACCGTTTGGAAACGTTGGCATTCCTTCTAATCTACAATTGAAAAAGTACCGAAACCAGGATAAATGGTCAAGAAGGTATTCACACGTACATATTTGACGAACCATACCGGAAATGCTTGACAAATGATTTCAAGATGATAGAATAAATTGGCAACGTTGCCATTAATTGAAATGAATCTCGCCGATAGAGAGGAGGTACGGAAATGCTGAAAATGGGCCTTGTCGGGCTGGGGAAAATGGGTGCTTTCCATGTCGATTGGATACGGCAGAACCAAGGGATGGAGCTTATCGCGGGTTGTGACAAGAATAAAGAACGGTTGAACGCCGCAAAGGGAGAATATGGAATAGAGGTTTACGACGATTACGACAAATTCCTAGCAAAAAAAGACCTGGATTTCGTGGTTGTCGTCACCACAAATGACGTACACGAGAGTTTGAGCGTCAGGGCGCTTGAGGCCAAGAAGAACGTTATCGTCGAAAAACCGATGAGCGTGAACTATGAGAGCTGCCTGCGCATGGTGAAAGCAGCAGAGCAAAACAAGAAGCATTTGTTCGTTCATCATAGTAGCCGTTGGGACCGGGACTTCCTTCTTGTCAAAGCAACAATTGCATCCGGAATCATCGGCCAGGTTCTCACGATTCAGTCAAATGTTTTCCTGTGTGACGAAGGATGGCCCGCCTGGGGAATCGACGGGATGGCGAATCCGTGGAGGATTAAGGCGGAATATTTCGGAGGCCTGCTGCTCGATTGGGGACCTCACCTTGTGGATCAGATGCTTCTGCTCAAGAATGAAGATCCTGTGGGCTTATACGGGTTGCTTCAAAGCGGTGTATGGTCAACCGAAGTGGATGATCACTTCTTTGCCATTGTGAAGTTTGAAGATCAAACAATCTGCAAGATCGAGGTCAGCAACAACGCCAGGATCACTCTTCCCCGGTGGCACATAATAGGTACTAAAGGAACATTGGAGGTAAAGGGGTTCCATGAGCCGGTCTGGGATCAAGGGGAAATTGTATTTATTGGAGAAGATGGAAAGAAAGAGACCAGGAGAATAACCCTTCATGATGTAAAGGAGTCCGGGATTGAAGGCGGATTCTATGAAGATCTGATTCCTTTTCTCGAGGGAAGGAAGAAGGAATTCGTTTCCATGTATGAGGCAGCCAGAGTGGTAAAAGTCCTAGAGCTAATAAAGAAATCAAGCGACGAGAATAGGTTTGTACCCTACTGATTACCCCTGAACATCATGGCGTTTCTGCTTGACAGGCCGGCAGTTCTAGTATTTGATGGTAACGTTCTCAAAATGCAGATCATTGCCACGTCTAAATGAACTAGATTTGTGATAATGTTATCATCTGAGTAGAAGCGACAGTACAGTATGGAGTTATTATGAAAGAGCGGATGGAGCAGTGGAGACATGAAGCTGATGTGGTTTCCAGAATACTGGCAAAAGCAGCACCGATCGACAAGAGTAAACGAATCGGAGGCGGAGAGTTCCAGGAAAGACAGCGCAAAGTAATATCGGCTCTTTCCGAAGCGGGGATCGACGTAGCCTTTGTATACTCGGACGAGCATTATAACGGGGATGTACCCTATCTTGCCGGAAACACCAACATATCCATTGAACCGGTCGCCGGTGTTATCGGAAAGAACGGCTTTCACGTGCTCGCAGGTTTAGAAGGCGGGTACGTTGCAGAACAGTTGGCCTCACGTTCCGGAGCGCCGGTTCACAAAGTCGAAATGCTCAAGCTAGCCGATGAGGATTATCCAATAGAAGCAGAAAGAGTTGAAGATATAATCGAAGAGGCGGGGGGAGGAAAGCCGAGCACCGTCGCCCTTCTCACCCCACGGGCAGTGTTCCCCGTTGGGATTTATGATTTCCTTGTTCAATATATGCAAGGAAAAGGGCAGATTATCGATGCACAGGAGTTGTACTACCGGATCAAATACGAAAAATCTGTTACCGAGATGGAGATGATCCGGGAAGCCAGTTCAATCTGTGACGAGATGCTGAAATGCATGCTGGCCGTCCTGAAACCGGGAATGCTCGAGACCCAAGTTTCCGCGTGGGGTTATGCAGCGGCTCAGGAGCTTGGTGTTGAAGAGATGGGATTCGACATCATGGTTACAGCCAACGAGGCCAACCGCACACTGATCGGCAAGGCGCTCAACAGGGTGATACAGGAGGGGGATATCGTA
>Ga0180437_10006822_pt1 | contig 15087 bp, 11 predicted proteins | sample SS_ome_4_FD_132410 | JGI IMG/M metagenome (GOLD analysis project Ga0180437, IMG submission 132410) | Hypersaline lake sediment archaeal communities from the Salton Sea, California, USA - SS_3_D_1 metaG | ecosystem: Environmental > Aquatic > Non-marine Saline and Alkaline > Hypersaline >...
TGACAACAAGGATGCCCAGCGTAGGCGGGCAATCAATGAAGATATAATCAAAATCTTCCTTTAGGGGAGCCAGCTTTTTATGGAGGGCTTTCTCGCGCCCTATCTTTCCCACCAGATCTGATTCGGCCATAGCCAGGTCCAGGTCAGATGGAACCACGAAAAAGTTGAGAGTTGGTCTCCTTAATATAGCGCCCTTCATATCAACGCTGGGGTCAACTAAGACCTGGTGGATAGATTTCTCAACCTGCAAAGGATTGATACCCAGGCTGACCGTCAGGGAGGCCTGCGGGTCAAGATCGACAACCAGGACGGTCTTGCCCATATCGCAGAGACTTGCCCCCAAGTTAATGCATGTCGTGGTCTTCCCTGTGCCGCCCTTGTGCTGAGCTACGGCGATGATTTTACCCATTTCTTTACTGCTAGCCCAAACCGACGCACTTGCTGTTTTGTCCGGTGACCTAACTGAATAGATTTTATATCCGATTGTTTACTAATGCAATCTAAGTGGCCCAAACCTTGCTTAACAAAACGCTAAATCGTGCGGTGAGTATTCATGGATTCGAGAACTGCAAGAAGGCAGCATTTGGGCCCTGGAAATAATGGACACCTCAGCGGACAAAGACCCACCCCTGCTAATGCCATTAGATCCCTGTACTGCTGGTTAGTTTAGAACTGATGGTTAGTACTGACTCGGTTTCTCCGATAGACCGAGCATTTGTCTGGCTTGTTTTGGAGTCGCTATCTCTCTGTCCAGTTCCCTGACGATTCTTACCACCTTTTCTACCAACTGAGCGTTGTTCTTGCAGAACTGGCCCCGTCGGTAGTACACGTTGTCCTCCCTACCAGTTCGCACATTGATGCCCAAGAGGATACCCAGGTTGATCATAGATGTTTGGAGAGGTCCGACCCCAAGTACAAAGAGGACGGAAGGCATGGGGGCGCTCTCGAGCAGGTGGAGGAGTTCCTTAGGGGTAGCGTATACGCCACTTTGAAAGCCCATGACAAACTGGATGAGATAGGGTGGTTTCACCAGCCCCTTATCAATCAGGTTGCACACCAACCATAGCTGACCTGTATGCCAGACCTCTAGCTCTGGCTTTATTCCTTTATCTAACATAACTTTAGCGTACTTCTCTGTGCTGCCAAAGGTGGCGGGGAGTACGTCCTCAAAGGCAAGCTCCTCAGGGCGACCAGCGTCCGGTCTTTTCTTCAAGACGAATTTAAGAGCCAGTGGCCCCATGTCTATGCTGGCCACCTCGGGACTGGCGTCTATCGGTTGCAAGCGTTCTTCAAAAATGCCTAGGCCTTCACCTGTAGTATTTTTGATTATTATTTCCGGTCACTTCTCCCTGATGAGGGCGTTGATCCACCGGTAGGCAGCCGCATCACAGGTAGGTACTGAAGGATTCTTTTGGTCCCTGGCATGTATGTGTACCATAGAGGCGCCGGCATTGTAACAGTCATAAGTCTGCTACGCCTGCTCCTTAGGCTTTTCCGGGTGATTGGGTTTAACATCTTTGCCTGGCGGTCCGCCGGTGATCGCTACCGCGATAATGAGGGGTGACAAATTTACCCGTGCCACTCGCTTAAGCCACGCCTGCTGATTCACGTATTAGCAAAATCTTAGAAACTGACCCTTTTTCGCGTTCTTTCCTCATTTCACTCTAGCACGAGGAAGTCAGTCCTCAGACGTTAGCCCTCACCGCCCCAGCTCTTAGTAAGCCCCTCCGTCATATCTTTAAACTCCTTTTTTGTTCTAAGCGGTCTTCCCAGCCATTCTGAATAAAAAGTATCCAGATCGGGCATAAAGTCGAAAACTGCGGGATAGCCAAAGGGCACACTCTCCACCTCCAGTTGGGCGCCGCATCCAGGGCAGTAATACTCCCTAACCTCACAGTACCGAGGGTCGGGAGCCGCCCCGTAGTAAGGATACAACTCTTTTATCTCTTCTTCCCTTTCCCGAACATGTACCAAAGCCTTCATCTTCCAGTTTTCTCGGTAATCGCCAAATTCATGGCCACAGCTACATTTGACGATTCTGTCATCACCCTTTTCTACGATGTACAACTCATCAGTCAGGGGTAAGAGGATTTTCTCCTTCCAGGGCATCTTCTCCTGCAATATCTCCACGTACTTACTAAACCTATCAGCATCTTTGTAGCCGCTTATTATGGACTTTACCCGGTCCCAGGGTAACCTTCCCTCCACGAGGTCTTTTATCACTTCCTTGGGATAAGATATTTCAGACATGTCAAACCTCCTCACTCAAATTTGAAATCTGCTGGCAGGTCCCAGAAGGCGGTAAACTCGCTCGGCCACCTCGCGCCTTTCGCTAGGGAGTCGTTATACATTTCCTTAAGAAGCTGAGGCAGATTACCTTCAATTAGGTCCTTCCGTCGCTTTTGCCACCATTGCTTGGCTGTAATCCCCTTCGCTAGCCTCTCCTTTCTCTTCTCCTCCCTTAACTTAGTAGTTCCCTTCTCGTCTATAACCCACTCCTCTGCTTTGTCATCATACCTTGCCTCCACACCGTAGATGCTTCGACAGCGCTCAATGCTGAGGAGACCATTATCCAAGTCCTCTTTGACCAGTTTCGGCTCCCTCTTTGTGGGGTCGCCAAATCCCGGCGCTGAAGAACAGGAATACTGAATCCAATCACCATGCTTCCCAATACCATCAAGCCAGCCAGTACTGAGGGTAATGTTATCTTCAAGCTTCCCTTCAACATCTGTCTCCAGCTTGGCTTCACCAGGATAGCCTATGCCATGAACCAGGGGCTTTCGTTCCTCTATTAGTCGCGCCGTATTGGCATTGGTTACAACCCAGCCGAAGCCCTTACCCTCTGGATATCCACCGAAGATTCCTGCATTGGGATTGATCCTATCTTGGCGGGCGACGCGCCAAACTTCGAAGCCTAGAAGAGGCGACTTATATATCATTTGGGTAGACGCCAAAGCGTATCCGCTGCGGTATCTCCCCCAGCCACAAAGATCAGGGATTAGTCTCCTCCCCATCCAGTTTACTGGAAGTAATAGTTCCCATACCTCTACATTGCCCATCTCAGTTTCCGATTGCCACGAAGCGAAACCTGTAAACCCGTCGCGAATAGCACATGCTCCGCTGGGGGAAGTGCCGGCAGCCTCTACGTTCAGCATCCCCGATTCCCTTCCATGGTGGTCTATGCCTGCCCCTTGAAAACCCTTGACTGATATTTGATTTGACAATATTACCTCTTCCACAAAGCCACGGCTGAAGAAAGTCCTGCAGTGAAGATTCCAAATGGCTGCTCCCGCTTGAAAGGGCACAGCGAATAGGTTGGTGGTGGAGATGTTGGTTGAAGAAGGATTAACATAGGTATCATAGGGGGTGTTCATCTCCACACAAAACATTGTTCCCTGGTTAGCCATGCCGGTATAGGCGATCTGCTGGCTGAGTAAAAGACAAGCAGCCCCGGTGAGAGCCGAAGGGGTAGTGTTATGGGGGTGCCAGCCCCAGGAGCCAGCACCATCGAAATCCCAAAAAAATTTGCCATCAGCTTTGATTATCACATCAATGGGGACAAGGGTCATCTGATCCACTCTGTGATGTGCTGGCACCATCGCCTTACTATAATAGTTCTCATAGCAAGATGAGGCGCGCATCCTCCCAGGCACCATCCTCGTCTTCACCCTCTCTAGCTGGGCTCTCCTCTCCGCCTCAATAAGTTCCCTTAGCCCTTTCTTATAGTAATCTACGCCGAACTCACCTATGATTCTCTTCACCTCTTCCCGGACCTTGATATCTGCCGCAAGCGCCCCCTTCCTATCGAGAATGAGGAGGTCAGGGAGGCGACTTCCATGACGAATTCTGATCTCAAAGCATTTGGAATATTTATCATTCGTTCCCGTCTTCTCCGCGGACCACCTTAGCCCGTCGCAGAATTTCTCAGTAGCACCAGTAGGCATCAATCCGGGGGAAAGTGCACCAATCTCCGCCTCCATGATGACTGTACCCACCCAGCCCACCAACTCTCCACCATAGAAAATGGGGATGATATCGTAGACATCGGCCACGTGCATTCCGGCTATTTGGTTATCGTTGGAGGTGAAGATGTCTCCCTCGTTAATGCCAGGGTCTTCTTCATAATTCTGATTTATCATCCACTTAATAACCTGACCCATAAGGGGAATGTGGATGATGATGCCCGTGGATTGCAGGATGCAATCCCCCTCAGGGGTGTAGAGGGCAACAGCCAGCTCAGTAATTTCCCTGACGAAAGGCGAGCCACTAATCATCCGGGTACTCTCCCTGCCGGCAACCAAGGCAGCGAGAAGCCTGGAGAAGAATATTTCCATCTTCAGCGGGTCTTCCTTCATCAAAGGAAGTTCTTTCAGCCCGTAATAGTAGCCGGTTTCAATGTATAGCTGTTTTTCTTCCTCGAGCATATTCTTTAGTGTCTTTTCACCCCAGCCTATCCCCTTCTTTGCTACCTTCTTCTCCATTTTATACCTCCCTTAGCCAATACCTTTTGTATCCGTCAACCATTACCTTTTTGCCTTCGGGCACAGGCATAGTGGTAGCCGGAGCCTCGATTATAGCCAGTCCCTCAACCTCATTGCCGGGTCGTAACAAGTCCATTTCGTATAGATTTGCCTTTTTCCATTCTCCCCTGACATAGATCTCCCTTTGCCCCTTTAACGCTTGCTTGGGCGGGTCTTTACCTTCCAAGGGGTACTTCCTCAGCTGTGGCCTTGGCTTGGCGACTGAAGCAATAAGCCCCAATTCCATGATCTGGTAGCCGGCTTCAGGATATCTGGCTGCATAGGCATGTACTTTAGAATACTTCTCCTCAAAGGCGTCTATAAGTCTATCCATATCCGCCGAAGTATTAACTCTTGACACCGGGGACATAACCTCCAGGTCTTCTAACTGCATCATGTACCTTACATAAGCTACCTGGGTGAACTGGATATCTTCTTTCTTGAAACCCTCTTCTTCCATTTCGCTGGCGGCTACTCTCTCCAGCTCTTCCCATCCGATATTAACTATCCCTCCCATGAGTATTTTATAGTCCTCAGAGGAACCCGGGGGGATGGCTACCGTGGTAGACTTTTGGTAGCGGTGGATATAGTCAGCAGAGGTCAAACCAAAAGCAGAGAAGGCTGCTGCCCAGGGAATGGTGAATACTCCCTCGAAAGCCAACCCAGCAGAATAACCAGCCAAAAACATAGGACCAGCTCCCCCATAGCCTATCAGGCAATAATCAGCCGGGGAGTAACCCCTGACGGCGAGGACAGTGCTTATGTGCTCTCTCATTCGGATATTAATCAGGTCTATCACCCCTTCCGACAATCGATAAGGGTCAACAGCTAATGGGTCAGCCAATTTTTCCTTGACTGCCTGATAAGCCAGGCCTTTATGCAGTTTAACTTTGCCGCCCAGGTAATAGTCCGGGTTAAGAATACCTAAAATAAGGCAACAATCCATTATCGTAGGGGTCTCGTTGCCCAGGTTGTAGCAGACCGGTCCGGGTTCTGCCCCCGCGCTCCCCGGGCCAATATCTATCCTCTTCGACTCGGGGTCAATGCTGACATACATCCCCGTGCCAGCCCCAATGGTATCCATAACCAGGGTGGGTATGTTTAGTATGGAGCGCCCTACCTCTATCTCCCGCAGCATCGTACACTCGCCACCCATAATAAGCCCAACGTCGAAACTGGTGCCGCCCATATCGCTGCACACCAGGTTTGGCATATCAAATGCTCGGGAGAGATACCTGCCACCCAGCACCCCACCAATAGGACCTGAGAAGCAAGCCTTAAATAAGGCAGGATACCTGATGTTAGCGATGCTTCCATCTGCCAGAACGATCTGAAGAGGATACTTGTATCCGTTGCCTTGCAATTTTTTCTCTATTTGGAGCATGTGCTCCCTCGCCGGCTCGGCACCATATGCCTGAAGCACCATGGCATTAAGCCGGGAACCCTCTCTCCATATGGGGTCAAGCTCGCTCGAGAGATACAGCGGGATCTCCCTACCCTTTTCCTCCATGACCTCCTCGGCTATCTCAGCAACTCTCTTCTCGTGGGCAGGATTGAGGTAAGAATAGATAAATAGCACAACTATCCCCTCTACCCCTTTATCTATAAGTTCTGCTACCGCCCTTCTTGCCTCCTCTTCATAGACGGGTACCACTTCGTCCCAGAAAAGGCCTATTCTCTCGGTTACGCCCTTGATGAGCTTCTTGGGCACAAAGGGCTTGTTTGGGATATGAGCCACCTTGTGCATCCGATCTTGATACCCATAACCAGCGTAAATTTCCGCTCCCCTTTGATGGAGCAGGGTGTCTTCAAAGCCCTTGGTGATGATGATGCCGATTTTCTTGCCCGTTCGTGTCAGGAGCGCATTCAGCATCATAGTGCCACAATAAACGGTGGCTAAAACGCCGGGTAGAACGCTTTTTGCTTCCTTCTCCCAATCCAGCTCCCAATATTGGGACGCATCAGTAAGGGATTCCCAAAAGCCGATGGATTCATCTTTAGGAGTCGTCGATGCCTTTCCGACGGCAAATTCACCTTCCTTATCAACCAGAAACATATCAGTCATTGTGCCGCCAGCATCACTGCCTATAATCCTCAGTTCTCTTCCTGGGCTCATCATTCACCTCCTTCAGGAAATGGGGGTTGTTTAATTTCCGCTTTTTCTTCAATTTCGGTCATTTGGGAAGCCTTTCACCTACAGATTTTTATAGTTAGCTGGTTTATTAGGCACGGTACATTCCTACAAACAGCCTCGCAGTATACATGTACGCTGAACGGGAAACTCCTGACAAACTGTGCGTGGTATTTGCTTTACTATTCTGTTTTTCCATCCTTCCACCTGCTCCAATCGCTTAACTGAGCGTTGCTTGAACGAACACCCAACCTAAATCTAAAAGGGGATGCTGTTGCCATAATGATCCCAAGTCCTCTTCCTGTCACCATCTTATTTCCATCTTTCCCTGCTTTTGTAGGCAATTTCTGTATTGGTGTTGGACCATTGATTACCACTTCAAAAGGTAGCATCTACTGAAGTTCCATATCTCATGCTGGGCAACCTGCTATCTTATGGATAGGCGAAAATATGGAAAAATAGAAAGGGCACCCAAAATGCCCATCGCTCAGCGATTTCGGTGCCCTTGATTCAACTTCCACCCTCAGGATCCCCCCACGAAATGGCGTGCGAATCCTAGTATCTAGTGTATCACATTTGTCAACCCCTGCACAGAGCTTTGCTATACAGGAACACATTTCATCGTTTCGTGCAATGGGAGAGTTGCTAGGATGGTTTGTTGGATAGTTAGCTCCTTCTTATCTCTGGCCTGGTCTGTTCACTTGTTCAGCACAGTATCCGGTTTTCCATTCAGGTAAGCCCTGATTTTCCAGGGCGCTTTCCCAGAGTTATTTCCCTGAACGGTTTTTCAGCTTTTCCAGAGAAATTGCCAGTTGTTTCTGGATACTCACTGATGAATCAACAGTCACCCTCCAAATAGGGTAACATTCTGACTAAATGTGCAGCACATACCCTTCAAGATGAGAATATATATGCTAAGATTTAATAAGAGCTTTCAAGTTCCTGCATCAGCAGGGCACATAAACATTGACAATCTGTCTGGGCTGAAGGAGAGCAGGTAAATTCGGGCATAGGTAGGAAGGTGGGTTAGGTGGAACCAATGGAATATCAAACCGTCATCCTTGCAGCCTTCTTACATGACATAGGTAAATTTCTGGGCCGCGGGGATTTCAAGCTTCTGGACAAGGGTCAACATCCGGGGTTTTTATCAACTTTCGTCAGTGCCCATGACAGCTTCTTTTCAAGAATAGCAGGCGGCACCGCCGAGATTATGAAGCTGATCATATCTCGGGAAATAATAGGAGGAGAGTTTGAGCCTCTATAGACCTGAGGGTTGACAAGAGGGCTGACCAGCAGCGAAGAGTAAACTGAAGCTGGTGCTTGAGGTAGGGCAAGAATATGTATTACAAGATTTTTTCATAAATTACGAAGCACTACTAACGACAGGGGGTTTGACGGACATCTGATATATGTGAAAACATGGCGGGCAAATAAGACCTGGGTTTGATCTAAGGTGAACAAGACTAAAGGAGGTGTAAGGTGCAAAATAGAATTCTGGAAGGAAAATGGCTTGGAACTATGCTCGCAGTAGTACTTGCAGGGCTGCTTTTATTCACTGCTTGTGCTCCTAAGGCGTTAGTGAAAGAGGAACAGGTAGTCGAGATAGGGTTCATGGCCGGCCTTACCGGGCCTGCCGCCGCTGCCTCACAATATGCGTTCAGGACTTCGGTGGACTACACGAAATACTTCAACGAGGAAGGCGGCATTCCTGGTATCACTGCTAAACTGACGTGGGCTGACACCGCATACAAACTGGACCAAGCAGTTAGCACCTACAGAAGATGGGCTGAAAGGGGGCTACCCATATTCATACTGGTCCTAATGGAGGAAACAACAGTGCTGAGCCCAATGGCTGCAAAGGACGAGCTCCCGTACATCACGTTAGCCCAATCAGAGGGTGCAATGTATCCTCCCGGTTGGGTTTATAGTATATATCCAACAGAGGCGGAGAGATTTAGCGTTTGGTGTGACTGGATTTTAGAGAACTGGCAGGAAGATAGGCCTCCTCGGGTGGCTTTCATGGGAGCAGATATGGCTTATGGCAGGGAGCCAGAGGGGCAAGGCACTAAGTACGCCGAGAGCATAGGCATAGAAATGCTGCCCATGGAATTTGTTCCTGTTTTGCCACTAGATGTCACCACTCAACTGGTAAGGCTAAATGAGCGCGGAGCTGATTTCGTTTATATTACGGGGATCTGGAGCACAGCGTTGCCTATCATGAGAGATGCTGAAAGGCTAGGTCTCATAGGACAGATACGCTTTGGTGGTTATGAGAACACCCAGAGTAGAGCGCTGCTTGAAGGGTTAGGGCCTGGTGCCGAAGGCTACGTTTGTCCCAGGGTTGCTCCTTGGGTTGAGCAAGTGGAAATCCCAGGGATAAAGCTGATAAGGCATTTGCAGATGAAGTATCGTGGAAGGCTGGATGTGCAAGGTGATGAAGCCCATGGATTTCGGGCAGCATATGTAGCGTTCGAGGCTGTGAAGCGAGCTGTGGAGGAGGTGGGTTATGAAAACGTTGATGGTGCTGCTGTAGCGACGGCATTGCTCAGTATGAAGGACTTCGATCCTTATGGAATCGGGCCGATTACCTACACTGCAGATGACCACAGGGGCTCCAACAGGGTAAGCGTGTACCAGGTGAAAGGCGGTGAGGTGGTTCGTGTAGCCGATTGGAGAGAAGCTCCTATGCTTGTTCCCTAGATCTTCCCCTAGAGAATGGAAGTCGCCACTGCTCAGACAGTTTAAAGCAGAAGCACGACCAAGTACAAGGAAACTCGAACGTCTAGCCTCAAAAGGAGACTCAGCCTTGTTTCCCACAGTGTATCAAGCCCGAGTCTGACAAGGGGGATCTGTGTTCCAAAAGAATGAAGGAGCTATAAATAGATTAGAAACGATGCGGCCCATTCGGGCTGAAATGGAAGAGATTTACAGAAGAAGTGTTGAGGCCGTTAAGGCAGGCGAGCCCACGGCTTGGGTAATGGTTAACTTCTGGCTGGCTGATGCTATCCTCAATGCAATGGATGTAGAGACAGTTTATCCTGAAAGCTATGGTGCGGCTTGTGCTGCCATGGGAGCTGCCAAAGCTTATCTTGACCGCTCAGACCAAGAAGGGTTCCCTACTCATTTGTGTGGCTACGCCAGAAACTGCATCGGATATACAGCAAGGATGATAGAAGACCTAAAGGGACAAATACCGCCAGAAGCACCCATGGGAGGAATGCCCAAGCCAGCAGTGCTGGTGAACCGAGGCCTCTCGTGTGACGCCGGATTCAAGTGGTTTCAGGCATTGGGCCGTTATCTGGACGCGCCGGTGTGGACACTGGAAATGCCAATACCCGGTATAGAGGAGAGCCTCTCGGAGGGAGTTTACGATCGGAACGTCGACTTTATGGTTAAGGAGCTAAGGGAGTTCATCAAATTTCTCGAGCATGTACTAGCCAAGAAGGTGGACTGGGATAAGTTAGATGAAACAGTTCATGATCTAGAGGAAATCGGCCGAGTCTGGCACGAGAGCAATGAGCTGCGTAAGGCAATACCTTGCCCCATGCATTCCCGAGACTTCTGGTCTTGTATGAATGGCGTTACCAACCCCACAGGTGACCTCAAGAAGAAGTTAGGGCTGTATCGCGATCTGTATGACGAGGTTGAGGATAGGGTGGAGAACAAAATAGGGTCGGTTGTCAAGGAGAAATATCGGGTCGGATTTGCCGAACTCCCGCCATGGCACAGCTTGAGCTTGTTTGATACACTGGCCGAACGGGGATGGAATTTCGTAATTGAGAGCAGGGGTTATCATCCCCCCATACCTGTTGACTTGACAGGGGTCAGTGACCCTCTGGAACGTCTCGCGAGGATTTTTTACGGTGGACTCACTACCAGTCGTTTTCAGGCAGCTCTACAAGCGGGAGAACATATGGGCCTTCTGGGATACCCCAATCTCGAATATGCAACGGCTTACAAAGTTGATGGTTTCTTGCTACACCCCCTCCTGACCTGTCGCGCCACCTCAGCTCACTTATGGTATGTACGGGATCGCTTGATGAAGAAGTGGAAGGTTCCCTCTTTACTTATCGAAGGAGACATCGTGGACATGAAGCTATTCGATCTTGCCGATGCATTGAAGAAGGCAGAGGCATTCGAAGAAATTATGGACCACTATAAGGAGGTGAGAAAAGAAGAGGAAAGGAAGAGGTAAATAGACGCTAAGGAACATCACACGTCACCCTTAAATTTTAAACGAATCTAAGAAGTACGAAAAGGACCGCGACCGAGGTGTGTAAGATGAGCACTAGGTATTGTTACCTACAAATAAGGCCAAAATGATATTAACCAAATCTGCATGACAGATAGCGGGCATTGCTGTGTATGCCGAAAATTGATATGTATCGTATGATTACATGCGAGGAGATAATATGAATTTGACACTAGCGGATTTCAAGATACCTGAAGAACTGGAACAATATAAGGAATCACTGAGGCAATTTGCTAGGGCCGAGCTGGATCCACTTGCAGACAGTATCGATAGGGACAATCGCTGTCCAGACAATGTGCGGGATTTGCTTAAGGAAGCAGGGCTTCCACAGTTGGCTTGCCCCAAAGAGTACGGCGGGATGGGATTGCTTCCATCTCAATGGTGGCCCATTTTGGAAATAGTAGCAGGGGTAGGTGGTGTTATTCGCGGGATTGCTCATGGAGGCAGTGCCTTTTGGAGAATGATTCATTGCCATGGCACCGAAGAGCAGAAAAGAAAATACCTTATCCCCTTCGTGAGAGGAGAGAAAATCGGTGGCTTTGCTTTGACAGAGCCGGACTATGGAACAGGCGTTGATATCCGGACTACAGCCACTAGGCAAGGAAACAATTTCGTGCTTAACGGGCGAAAGCATATTATCAGTTCTGTTGCGCCATTACCTAGAGTGGCTGACTATTACCACGTGGTTGCTTATAGTCAAGACAGGTCACTTGGCTCCAAGGGCATTAGCATATTTCTTGTTGATGCTGACGCCCCTGGTTTCTCTTGGTTTGTCATGCCTGAATTCATGGGATTCCACGGTTGCCCGCACCTAACACTGAACTTACAAGACTGCATTGTGCCTGCAAAGAATCTTCTTGGGGAGGAAGGAGAGGGACTTGACATTGCCTCTAAGACTTTCCTTACTCCTAGCCGTTGGTCAATAGCAACGAGTTGCCTCGGTCTGGCACAACGATTACTAGAGTTATCGGTTGAGTATTCGAAAAAGAGGATAACGTTCGGCAAACCTATTGCCTTGAGACAAGCGGTGCAGCAAATGTTAGCTGATATGGCCACCGAGATTTACGCTTTAAGAATGATGGTCGCAGATACGGGGCTAAAACTGGATCAAGGTGTTATTTGTATGAAGGAAGCCTCTATGTGCAAGAGCTTCGGCATAGAGTTAACCCGTCGAATATCTGATGCTGCCCTTGAAATTCACGGTGGCATAGGTGTTAGCAGAGCTTATCCCGTTGAAAGGCTATATAGGGAAGCGAGGATGCTTTGGTTTGAAGAGGGGACTCCGACAATTCAAAGGCTAGTTATTGCAAGAGATGTCCTGGGTGCCTAATGTTAGGTCAATACTAGCTAATTGTGGAAATGGTAGGCTCATGGTATTTTTGTGTCCAACTTTCTAGGGAAAAGCAGCTATTGTTTTAACACAGGGCATGATTTGACGGCTATAAGAGGAGCTAGAATATAGCTCTACTTGAGGGACTAGGAACTGATGTTGATGGTTAATCTTATCCAAGAGTTATCCCATGGGTTGACGAAGTAGAAGTTCCAGGTATGGAGTCGATGCAATATTTGCAGTTGGAGTATTGGTGAGACTGAACAAACGGGATGATGGAGCTCATGGATTTCAGGCATATTATCTGACATATGAACCAATTGAGAGACCCAAGAAAGAGTTAGGTTACGAAAACGTTGATGATACCGCTGTTAATAGGGTACTGCTTAGTACGGAGGACTTCGATTCCTACGCGATTGGGCCGATTACTTACACTGTAGACGACTACAGAGGTTCCAACAGGGTAATCGTGTACCAGGCAAAAGGCGGGGAAGTGATTCCTCTAACCAATTAGTGAGAGGGTCATATATTGATGCCGCGGCAGTGAGAGAATACGACCGAAGTGGGAAATGTCCACACATTAATGAGAACAGCTAGGCAAAAAGCAAATGTTTAAATAGCCTATTCATTAAGGTGAAGGAGGCGGCTGCAGCGCAGAGATGGCCGAAATTGCAGGTAATTATTATCGAGGAGGAAAGAAATAACGAGGATAATTCTCGCCCTGCAACGTATAGTCAAACCAACGATTGCCATGGTCAACGGATATGCTATCGGCACCGGCCTGGATATGGCTCTGGCCTGCGACATGAGGGTGGGCTCATCATTAAATACGCACCCTGAACGGTAAAAGTTCTATGTTATTGTGTCCCCACAATACCATTCTTCACCTCTATTACACATTAACTCAAATTGTTGAGTCTCGACGGGACAATTCTCGCCTCTTTGTTTTTTGACAACCGACTAGTGTGTAATATAACATCGCTCTTGGGAGCCCGGGTCCATGTCACAGTGGAACGAACAAGGCAATAACCCAGAGATTGATAGACTTGTCGTCGTTTCAAACCGCCTACCTATCGCCCTAACAAAAGGGAGGGAGGGAGAGTGGCACGTTCAGCTTGGCTCGGGCGGATTGGTCACCGCCCTGACTCCCATCCTACGTGACAGGGGAGGTCTGTGGATTGGCTGGCCTGGAACGTTGGAGGAGGTTGACCCCGATGAGCTAGCGGCCATGGCAGGCAAGGACACAGGCTACGCTCTCAAGCCAGTCACACTAACCGCGGAAGAGATTAATGAATACTATTTCGGATTCTCGAATGAAATCCTATGGCCGCTCTTCCATAGTCTTCAATCACGTTGCAACTTCGATCCAGCCTATTGGGCTACCTACCAAGCGGTCAATCGCAAATTCGCCCAGGTAATCGCAGAGAACGCCAGGGCAACTGACTACATCTGGGTCCATGATTATCACCTCATGCTCGTGGCCAAAGAACTGCGTGCTATTGGTGTAAAATGCAAAGTAGGATTCTTTCTTCACATCCCTTTTCCCCCGCGTGACCTCTTTACCATATTACCATGGCGGTCGCACATTCTAGAAGCGCTATTGGAGTATGATCTAGTTGGATTTCAAACCATGCGTGACAGGAACAACTTCATCCATTACGTTGAAGGCTCGATCAAGGGTTTGCATGTTGATACCAGGAAACAAGTATGCACGATCGCGACGCCACAGCGACAAACCAAGGTCGGCGCTTTTCCAATCGGCATAGACTTCAAAGAATTTGCCCGGCAAGCGGCTAACAAGAGCATATCAGAAAGGGCTAAGCAGTTGCATGATGCAGCAGCCGATCGTCAGGTCATTCTTGGCGTTGACCGTCTGGACTACTCCAAGGGGATTCCAGAGAGGTTACGATCGTTCAGAAACGCCTTGGAGCGCTTCGACGAACTGCGCGGCAAAGTAGCGTTGGTTCAAATTGTAGCGCCGAGCCGAGAGGATGTCTCTGAATATCAGGTACTCAAAGCCGAAATCGAGGGATTGGTGGGTGAGATTAGCGGCAAATTCAGCCAGGTGGGCTGGACTCCGATTCGTTACATGTTCCGGAATTTGGAACGGGATGAGGTTCTTGCATATTACCGTGCTGCCGACATAGCGCTTGTCACGCCCTTGAGAGATGGGATGAACTTAGTAGCCAAGGAGTACTGTGCCGCGAACAGAGACAATGACGGTGTGCTAATACTGAGTGAATTCGCGGGTGCAGCAACTCAGCTACGTGCAGGTGCTCTGCTGGTCAACCCGCACGATATTGAAGGCGTGGCCAATGCGATCTACCAAGCGTACAGCATGAGCCCAAGTGAACGGCAGTCGCGAATGCGGAGACTCAGACAATCCGTTGCGAAACGCGATATTTTCTGGTGGGTGAACTTTTTCCTCTGGGCGGCCACCACTCACAGCTTAGATGGTCCGTGGCCAACGGGGCAGTCGCGGCCCTCCCGGTAAGCGGCGATCAGACATATAATAAAATCATAATAGGATTTCGGTTATCCAAGAGAAACTCACTGAATATGCGACAGGGGCAACAATATAGCGGAATTTACAACGAATCAAGCCCTCAGATACCCAAAAACAGTGGCTTGGCCGTCAAGTTTTTGTGAGTCCTTTACATTGGAATAGGACTGGCAATATAATACAGCATTCCCACCTATAAGGGCAGGAGAATCTATGGATAGAAGTCGTCTATTATTATCTCTGTCAATCCTAAACTTACTGGGATTTCTCGCTACCGTCATTGTTAATGGGATGGCCAATGCTCTGCCCATAAATAACAGAACTACCGGCGAGTTATCTGACCTATATCCA
>Ga0180437_10006823_pt1 | contig 15085 bp, 11 predicted proteins | sample SS_ome_4_FD_132410 | JGI IMG/M metagenome (GOLD analysis project Ga0180437, IMG submission 132410) | Hypersaline lake sediment archaeal communities from the Salton Sea, California, USA - SS_3_D_1 metaG | ecosystem: Environmental > Aquatic > Non-marine Saline and Alkaline > Hypersaline >...
ATCCGCAAATATACTCACCACGTCTGCTGACAAACCCGCCGGTGCCGATTACATAGTGAATACATACGGCGACCTGGACGTGGCAGTCTTTGGCTTGACCACCGATGAGACACCTGTGTCGACCCACCCCAACAACGTCAAGGATTTGGAGTTCCTGCAGCCTGTCGAGATCGCGGAGGAGCTTGTGCCAGTGCTGCGCGAGAAGGCCGATCTTATCATAGCACTGACTCATCTGGGCTTCGAGGTGGATGAGCGACTTGCTGAGGAGGTCCCCGGGATAGACATCATTGTCGGAGGTCACAGCCATACGAAGGTCGACTCCGCTGTTCACATCGGCGAGACCCTTATATGTCAAGCCTTTGAGTACGGCATCTTCCTCGGAAGAGTGGACCTCATCATGCAGAGGGGTCGAGTGATTGAATCGAGGAACATGCTGATGCCGGTGGACAACACGGTGAAAGAGGACCCGGCGATTTCCGCGCTTGTGTCGGATTACTCCACAAGGCTGGGTGCGGAACTCGAGAAGCCGGTTGGCAGCACCTCGGTGCGTCTCGACGGCGAAAGGACTTCGGTGAGGAACCGAGAAACCAACCTGGGGAATCTCGTAACCGACGCCATGAGAGCGTTCTCTCATGCCGACGTCGCGCTCACAAATGCTGGAAGCATTAGAGCCAGCATAGACACGGGTGAAATCACCACCAAGGAGATACTGACAGCCCTCCCATTCGGGGGACAGCTTGTGACCCTGAATCTGACAGGAAGACAGTTGGAGAGGATCCTCAAGAGAACCGCAAGCCTGGCGCCGGGGAGCGGTGGCTTTCTGCAGGTTTCCGGCCTGTCGTTCAGGATCGAAGGCAAAGAAGCGATTGACGTCAATGTAGTTGGCGAGCCGCTCGACGAGAAGAGAAGCTACAGTGTAGCCACCAATGATTTCCTTGCGGCGGGTGGAGACGGCTACAACGCGTTCAAGGAGGGCACAGAATACTACAACACCGGTCTCAAGATCAGTGATGTTCTCATGGACTACATAGGAGCTAGAAGGGAAGTCGGCGGCCAAGTGGAGTCGCGCATAGTGAAGCGATAGTTGCCTCACCTGGACAATGATAGTTTACTTGAACGATAGGAGGGTCTTGCTGCACAGGGGCATGAAGGTGAAGCATGCCCTGTCGTCTGACCAGCTTCGAGAAGTGAGGGCTGGCAAAAAAGAAGTCAGAGACCGCAAGGGCAACCGGGTTGGACTGGAAGGCGCGCTTGTCGAAGGTACACGACTGTACATAAACAGGGGGGAGCCTGACGCGAACGTTGCAGACTCCCCCTGATGAAGCATCAACTCGGAGACTAATTGACACTCCTTTTCACGCTGGTTCTTTGCGCTGGTGACCGGGTGTCCTCTGATTTGGATCTCTCTTCCGTCTCTTGCCGCTGAGTCTCCCTTTCCTCTTTCTCATTGCGGACGCTGTACTTTCTGGTCTCGTTCTGTTCCGCCGGTCGAGTTTCTCGCTCTTCTTTCTGATACCTCTGGGTGCTCTCACGCCGCTCACTACGTTGTTCGGTCGCGGATTCCCTCTTCTCCTCCCTGGTCGGACTGGATTCGTACGTTTCGTTTGACGGTTCCTCGCGTCTCTGAGTCTCGGTCCTCGAGGCCGGAGCCGATTCCCTCCTCCTCACCTCTGTGGCGTTCGAGTCGTTCCTGGCACTGGACTCAGCCTTCCTCGGCTTCGGCGGCAACCCATCATCTTGACTGCGGATGGCAGGAACATTGTGCTCGGTGTCCTTCTGGATGACCCTCTTCTCGCTCTCCGCCGCCGCGGCTCGGGGCTTGCTGGGCATACTGGTGCCCACGGACTTCGCGGCATCTTTCTCCCTTGGAGCAGTCTCGCGGACACCGACTGCCATTTCCTTCTCCGCTTTCATGATAGCCTTCTCAGCGTCTGTCGGTGTAAAGTTCTTCATGGCCATGTCCGGGTTGCCCGGAGCGTTCCTGCTGAAATCTGCTTTGTCATGGCTTTTGCCGTCTCTGTACTTGTACCTCTTTTCGCCCCAAGTCCAATACTTGTATCTACCGTGCCCGCGGTGTTTGTAGCGCCAGCGTGGATGGTAGAAAGAATACCTGTAGACATAGGTCCAAGGACCGTGGCACCAGCGGTCATAGCAGTAGCACGGATGGTCCCAGGGGCAGAGCGGCCCCCATCCGATGCAGTCGTCATAGTACACCCAGACGACCCAGGCAGGACCCCACACCCGACCCGGTACCCACACCCATCCCCATCTCCAGGTGTGAACCCATCTCCCATAGTGATAGGGTATCCACCCCCACGGCTCATAGGATACCCATGTCCAACCCCAGCGCCCGGACCATATCCAGTGACCGTCGGAGTAGGGGTACCAGCCTGACACAACCCGGGGTCGCCAGCAGCGACCGTATTCGGTCACAAACACCCAGCTTCCGTGGTAGTCGAGATCATACATGCCGGCGTAGTAGTCATCGCCCTCCAGATAGACCCGGCTGTCCCTGGAGTTGTATTTCTCGTATTTGCCCTCGCACCAGAGATCGAACGCATCTCTCAGCTTAGGCATGGGCAATATGGCTCCGAGATACCCCTCGGAATCAAGATAGCCTCTCTCCCCGGACCTGATGAAGGCCTCCCCGTCCTTACCCGCCAATCTCACCTGCCCCGTGTGGACCAGAACCTCGGAAGCCTTGCTGCCCCGCACGCTTATCCTGACTGTGGTATTGCCGTCCACATCCACGGTACCAGTTGGCAGGTCAACAGTGAGGTAGTCCCCTGGGCCTGCGTAGCCGGGAAAGCGGATCCGTACATTTCCATATGGGACATTGAGCCGGGTGGTCCTGCCACCCTGGCTGTTATCGGACATCTGATCGAAATCGACCCTGGTCTCCTCATCGACTGCGAGTATTATCCCGTTGTCGAATTCAACCTCGGCGTAGCTTTCGCCCTCAGTCTCCAGGATGTCGGATTCGCCAAGCGGTGTGTTCAGTCCGCAGAGTTCCCACTCCTCCTCGCCCATTCTGAGGACCCAGACATCCCCGTCGGATTCGCTAGCCCTCGCAAACCGCGGCCTATCTTGCGCATGCACCATCCCGACCGCGACCACAAGGACAATCAAAGCCAGGCTTGCGAGGGCCAAAGCACAGATTATCCTCTTCGTTCTGTTCATTTTCACGACCTCCTTCAAATCGGTTCTTTTCCAACTTTTCAGTTGAGCAAATCGCATGCCATTCACGTCCTGAGCGCTTAAGATATTACTATGGTGATACTTATAGGAACTCCATACCTGGCCCACGAACCCGTCAATCCCCAGAAAACGGGCATCTCATGTCCTGTGTGCACATTTGTTGTGCAGAGCCGCCGAAACTTTGAAGGTTGGGGTCTGACCCCAAACCTTCAAAATTCGTCCTCCAAGAATGGAGTTGAAGGCGGAATTTGAGTAAGTTATAATACGGTTCTAAGCGCCGCACTCTCAAGGATATAGGAGCAAGGAGGTTGGATCTGGAGCCCCTTACACCCATGCTTGAAGTCGCCGAGGCCATAGTCGAGGCCGGTGGCAAGACGCTCACCACCTGCTACCAGTGCGGCACATGTACGGGTTCCTGCCCCTGGGGTCTGTTCACCGGTCTCAAGGTAAGAGACATGATTAGAAAGGCTCAGTTCGGCTATGAAGGTTTCGAGTCCGATGATCTCTGGAAGTGCGTAACCTGCAACACATGTGTTTCCAGATGCCCTCGAGGCGTGGAGATAGTTGACCTGATCAGGGCCATGAGAACCATTATGGCGGAGATGGGGTCTGTCCCGAAGTCCATGAAGAGCGCCGCAGCCAGTGTCAAGTCCAACGGCAACCCCTGGGCAGGAGAGAAGGATGCCAGGGGTGACTGGGCAAGAGAACTCGAGCTGAAGAGGATGACGAAGGATACGGAATATCTCTACTTCCCCTGCTGTACGCCCTGCTATGACTCAAGGGGAAAGGGTGTTGCCCGTTCGGTGGCAAAGTTGCTCAGCGCGGCAAACGTTGACTTCGGGATACTGGCCGATCAGGAGACCTGCTGCGGTGACCCATCGCATGCGATCGGCGACTACGGCCAGTTCGAGGCCCAGGTCGCAGCCAACTCGGAGCTCTTCACGGAGTACGGGGTGAGAAAGATCATCACCTCGTCCCCCCACTGCTACTACACTTTCAGGAACCACTACAATGAAGTGCCCCTCATCGAGGTGTATCACCATTCCGAGATCCTCGCGGACCTCCTCGCCTCGGGAGTGCTCAAGCTCACGAATGATTTGGCGATAAAGGTCACCTACCATGACGCCTGCTATCTCGGACGTCACTGCGGCGTCTATGAACCGCCCAGGGAAGCGCTGAAAGCAACACCCGGTGTCCAGCTGGTCGAGATGGAGAGAACCAGGGAGGAAAGCCTCTGCTGTGGCGGAGGAGGCGGTGGAGCTTGGTACGAGGTCAAGAAAGGAGAAAGGTTCGCCGAACTGCGGATCGAGGATGCCCTCGCCACAGGCTCTTCCATCCTCGCCGTCACCTGTCCCTTCTGCATAGTCATGCTCGAAGACGCGGTGAAGACCCTCGACAAGGAAGGGCAGATAGAGATAAGGGATATCGCAGAGATCATTGTACAAGGCCTTTAGATGAGACCTAAGATAGGAGTCTACGTCTGTCACTGCGGAACGAATATCGCCTCGAAGGTTGATGTTCAGTCAGTGGTCGACCACGCGACCAACCTTGCCGACGTCGCGGTCGCAAGAGATTACAAGTTCATGTGTTCCGAGCCGGGTCAGGAGATCATACGTGAGGACATAAAGGCCCTGAACCTCAACCGGATCGTTGTTGCATCCTGCTCACCGCTCATGCATGAACCCACCTTCAGGAAGACCTGCGAGAGTTCCGAACTGAACGGCGGTCTGATGCAGATGGCGAACATCCGAGAACACTGTTCGTGGGTCACCGACAACTCAGAGATGGCGACGGCAAAAGCGAAGAGACTTGTGGCGTCGGCGGTGCACAAGGCCAGGCTTCTTGAGCCCCTGGAAACCAGGTACGTGGATGTGAATCCCAATGTCCTGGTGGTCGGAGCGGGGATCGCCGGGATACAGGCCGCGCTGGATATCGCGGATGCCGGCAACAAGGTCTACCTTGTCGAGAAGGAGCCCTGCATCGGCGGACACATGGCTCAGTTTGACAAGACGTTTCCCACCCTGGATTGCGCCGCGTGCATACTCACGCCGAAGATGGTCCAGGTTGGGCAACATGAGAACATCGAGATACTGAGTCTGTCCGAGGTCGAGGAGGTTTCAGGCTACATTGGCAATTTCGCTGTTCGAGTCAAGAGGCATAGAACATTCGTCAACTGGGACCTCTGCAATGGATGCGCCGAGTGCGTGGAGGCATGTCCGGTTGAGGTTCCCAGTGAATTCGATCTGGGTCTTGCCAGAAGACACGCTGTCTACAGACCCTTCCCCCAGGCTGTGCCGAACAGGTTCACAATCGAGAAGAAGGGAATAGCTCCATGCAGGTCAGCATGTCCGGCGAACGTAAACGTTCAGGGTTACGTTGCGCTTATCAGCAGAGGCAAATATAAAGAAGCGATTGCCCTCGAGCGCCAGGATAACCCGTTCCCTTCTGTCTGCGGGCGGGTGTGCACCCATCCCTGCGAAGCTGATTGCGCCCGGCTGGCCCACGATGGAGCAGTTGCCATAAGAAACCTGAAGCGCTTCATCGCGGACTACGAGACTTCACCTGAGCCAATAGAGCTCCCGATCAGGCTGAACGAGAAAGTCGCGGTCATTGGAGCTGGCCCTGCCGGACTCACGTGCGCCTACTACCTGGCAAAGAAAGGCTATGAAGTGAAGGTTTTTGATTCCCTCGACGCTCCCGGTGGTATGCTTGTCGCCGGCATCCCCCGGTTCCGGCTCCCCCGCTCGGCCATTGACTCGGACGTGGAGCAGATCAAATCCTGGGGTGTCCAGTTCGAACCGTCCACTGCTCTCGGGAAGGACTTCACCATTAGCGACCTCTTCTCCCGGGGGTACAAGACGGTCTTCCTTGGCATCGGTGCCTGGAAGGACAGAAAGCTGGGTGTCGAGGGAGAGGACCTCGAAGGCGTCATACCCTGTATTGAATTCCTGCGGAAGACCAATCTCGAAGGGGGCGCTCCTGTAGGGAAAAGCGTCGCAGTGATAGGCGGTGGTAACGCAGCAATCGACTCGGCCAGAGTGGCCCTGAGGAAGGGTGCCGACGAGGTGACCATCGTATATAGACGCTCACGCGTGGAGATGCCCGCGAACGAGGAAGAGATAGCTGCCGCTCTCGAAGAGGGAATCGACATAGAATACCTGAGCGCGCCCACAAGGCTCCTCGGTGACGGGGGCAAGGTGAGGAAGCTGGAGTGTACCCGAATGGAGCTCGGGGAACCCGATGGTTCAGGCAGAAGAAGGCCCATGCCTCTTGAGGGGAGTGAGTACACGAGAGATGTAGACACTGTCATAGTGGCAATCAGCCAGTCTCCGGACTCGGCCTCTTTCGCAGACGAACTCAAGGTCACCAAATGGGGCAGTGTTGAGGCTGATCCCGTTACAATGCAGACAAGCATAGCAGGAGTGTTCGCGGCCGGCGACGTTGTCAACGGAGCTGACACTGTCATCAACGCGATTGCGGGTGGCAAGGCGGCCGCAGAATCGATGGATCGCTATCTGCGGAGAGTCGACCTGAGAGAAGGAAGAACAAAGACGCGGCAGGTGGTCAAGGAGACGCCCAAGCCAGAGGAGAAGATACTCAGAACCGAGATGAAACATCTGGATCCGAAAGACAGGGCCGTGACCTTTGACGAAGTGGATCTGGGATACACTGATAAGGAAGCGCTCAGAGAAGCGTCTCGATGTCTCAACTGCGCGGTATGCTGCGAATGCATGGAATGTGTAACAGCCTGCGAGAGGGACGCAATAGAGCATGCACAGGAAGAAGCGTATATAGAGTTAGAGGTCGGCTCGATAATCGTCGCTACGGGCTACGACCTACTTGACCCGGCGCCTGTCAAACGTCTGGGCTACCGAACCCTCCCGGGCGTATACACCTCTCTGGAGTTCGAGAGGCTGAACAACGCCTCGGGCCCCACGGAAGGCAAGATCGTTATGCGGAACGGGAAGGTTCCGGAATCCGTCGCCATCGTCCACTGTGTCGGCAGCAGGGATCACAACTACAAAGAGTACTGCTCCAAGGTATGCTGCATGTACTCGCTCAAGTTCGCCCACCTAATAAGGGAGAAGACGGGTGCGGATGTGTACAACTTCTACATCGACATGAGAAGCGGCGGAAAGAGATACGAGGAGTTCTACAAAAGACTGAGCGAAGAAGGTGTAAGGTTTGTCAGGGGGAAGGTGGTCGAAGTGACTGATAAGGCGGTTTCGCCGGATGAGAAGAGCAAACTGATCGTGGTTGCAGAAGACACCCTTATAGGTGAGATGGTCCGTATACCTGTGGATATGGTCATCCTCTCCCCGGCCATGAAAGCACGCGAGGACGCCGAGAAGGTGGCACGAACATTCCGGCTGGCGAGAGACGCAAGCGGTTTCTTCCTGGAAAAACACCCCAAGCTCGCACCCGTGGGGACAGCAACCGACGGCTTGTTCATAGCGGGCACATGCTCCGGTCCGATGGATATCCCCGAGACAGTGGCTCAGGGACAGGCAGCTGCTTCCGCCGCCCTTTCGCTCGCTGCGCGCGGGAGGGTGCAGCTCGAGTCCGCAACTGCGGAGGTCATAGCGGACTTGTGCTCTGGCTGTCAGATCTGCGTTGGGCTGTGCGCGTATTCGGCGATTGCTTTTGACGAGAGGGCCAGAGTCTCGGTGGTCAATGAAGTGCTGTGCAAGGGCTGTGGAACCTGCGTAGCCGGATGCCCCAGCGGGGCGGTGCTGGGTAAGCGGTTCACAAAACAGCAGGTGATGGCGGAAATCGACGGTGTGCTTTCATGAATCCTGAACCAACGATAGTCGGGTTTCTCTGTAACTGGTGTTCCTATACCGCGGCCGATCTTGCCGGGACCTCCCGCGTGAAGTACTCTCCCTACTTCCACATAATACGGGTCATGTGCAGCGGTTCAGTCGATCCTGTCTACGTCCTTAGGGCCCTCCTGGAGGGCGCTGACGGCGTGATGATAGCAGGATGCAAGCCCGGCGACTGTCACTACATCTCGGGTAACTACAAGGCTCGCCGAAGAGCTACCATACTCAAGACCGTAATGAGAACCCTCGGTCTCGATGATGAACGAGTCTGCGTGAAGTGGATAAGCGCGAGCGAGGGCGCGAAACTCGCTGAAACAGTCAACGAGTTTGCAGAAGAGATACAGAAGAAGACTCCCAATCCACTTTCCAGAAGCACGGGGGCCTGACTTGTCCGACCATTCTCTCCAACGGCAGCAGTACCCGCTGATAGGGCAGTCTGAGCGACGCAGGCTGAGCACCTTATGCATCCTCAGCGACGTGGCGCCTTTTGGTATTGACTCAGAAACAGCGGGGAAGTTAGAATTGCTACTGGGTCTTGGTTCAGCAAATTGATGACAAGGAGGTGCCTAGCATGCTGCTCGCAGATTGCATGATAAGAGACGTCAGAACATGCTCCTCTTCCACAACCGTCGCTGATGCTACGAAGGAGATGTCGAAATACAATGTCGGGTCACTTGTTATCACTGACGGCAAGACGCCTGTGGGGATCTTCACCGAGAGGGATCTTCTGAAGCGGGTGGTGGCTCAAGACAAAGATCCGCGAACGACCAAGATAGGCGATGTGATGACGAAAGACGTGTTCACAGTCCAGACGGATGAATACATAGGAAACGTCAATCACAAACTGGCGCAGAAAGGCATAAGACACGCGCCCGTTGTCGACCAGGGTGTACTTGTCGGTATCGTCTCCGTCAGAGACCTCACAAGGATACTGGATGGCCAGATCTACGGTCTCTATTTCAGGAAGAAGGATCTTTCCGGAGATTACTAGCATATCCTTCCATGGATACGGTGCTGTCTGGATAGGGAAGCGGATTCGTTCAGCGCTCCGTCCTCAAGGAGGATGAAGCGCTGATGCCAGGAAAGATCGGGGCACGCTCCCTCGTCCATGGCGCTGCGAAGACCTTGGAACGCGTTCTGCTATTCTGCTCCGCGATAGCGACTGCTTTACTTCTGATCCAGCGCGCCTACCCACAATCATACAAGGGTAACACCAACACTCTCTTCTACGCCTGGAGAACCGAATCAGCCGACAGGGACACAAGCCAGACCCACATTCTACTCTCAGAACAGCTTCGCCTCAGCTGCACGAATGTGCTGGCTGAGGGACTCAGCTTCCACACATACGTGCGCGCGCTCAAGGATTTCGCGCCCGATGACTCCGCGAATTTCGAGCGGATCTTCAGACTACACAACATGTACGCTCAGTACTCACCCAGCAGGTGGGCTGACGTCCGACTGGGCCGACAGTACCTTTCACTCGGTGTAGCCCGGGGAAGCGTGGATGGTGTCGCGCTGCGCATCAGGGTTCCCCGGGCGTCCAGGCTCAGCATCTTCGCAGGTCTCGGGGTTTCGGGCGATTCCCTGATCCTGAAAAGCTGGAGTGAAAGCAGTCTCTTCGGCGGGCAGCTCGCGTCAAGCTTCTTCCCGGGGACCGATCTCTCCCTGAGCTTCATCAACAGGTCTGTTCGAGATACGAACATCCAGCAGGAGGCCGGTCTGGAAGCGAGATTCAGGCTCATGCCGGGCCTCCGTCCCTCGATAGGCGCAGACTACAGTCTTCTGTCCGAAGGGCTGAAGAGGATCCACATCGGAATCTCCAGTTTCGAGCTGGACCTCGTCAGCGCCTACATCAACTACACTTACACGAAGCCGACTTTTCCGGAAAACTCCTTCTTCAGCGAATTCGAAACCCCCGGATATGGACGCGCGAGGCTCGGCGTCAGCTACTATCCTAAGTGGATTGCGTCGTGGTCCGGCGTCTACGTCACATCCCTCTACGAAGAAGAGACATCGCACTACGTTGAGCTGAGCGCTGACGGAGACTGGGCGTCAATTGGGGTGGGGCACAGCTTCGGCTACGGAGGCGGCCGGTCCGGCGTCTATGTCAGCACTTTCTATCCGGTGACGCCTCGTCTGGAGATTGCCGCAGGGGTGGATTACGCCAGATACAGGATTGCCGCGCTCGGAAGCGAATCAGGCACAGAAGACGACCTCGCGGCTCATCTGGGCGGGAGTTTTGCGTTCCTCAAAGATATGGAGTTACTGTCAAGGATCGAGTACCTGCTTAACGAGGATTATGAGTATGACATCAGGTTTCTTTCAACGCTGTCAGTGGGTTTCGGCAGATGAAGTCGAGAGATAGACGCATTGCGATTCCGGTCGCAACCCTGACCTTTGTGCTCATCCTTGTTACTTCCCTTCTCTGGGGAGATGGGATCCTCTTCTCCCATCGGAAACATCTCGACACGGGATTGTACTGCCCGGCATGTCACAGCAATGTTGAGACAAGTGCAGCATCTACTGACAACAACATCCCCGCACTGGATATGTGTGGCTCGTGCCACGACCCGATTCCTGTCGTCGCGCTGAGAGTTTCCCTCGAGAGGGAAGTCATCTTCTCACATAGTGGTCATCTGCAGGACGCCGCGGCGTGCACGCTCTGTCACAGCCTCGCTGGCGAGGACGCGGACGCCCGGATGCAGCTGCCCAGCATGGCAACCTGCATTTCATGCCACCAGAGCAGGGAGCAGACCGAAGAGTGCAGCGGCTGTCACACAAAACTCGGGTCGCCGGAACTTCTGCCCAAGTCCCACACAAGAATATGGATCCAGACCCACGGCGATGATGCGAGACTTGACGAAGACTATTGTGCGAACTGCCACGACCAAGCGTTCTGCCAGGACTGTCACCAGGGTGACGACATTGTGCCCAGACCTCATAGAAGGAACTGGATCCATACCCATTCCGTCGGAGCGAGGAAAGGCATCTGGGACTGCGGCGACTGCCACGAGGTCGTGAGCGACTTTGAGTGCGTCAGCTGTCACCAGAGCCCTCAGGGTAGACCTGTTTCCCACCGAAGGGGAGGTTGGCTCAGAAGACACGAAGATGAAGCCGAAATGAACATCGCCGCGTGCGCAACATGCCACCTCAACATGGGAAGTGATCCGCTGTGCCTGCTCTGCCACGAGGAGTGAGGGGTTCCAATATGACATCAAATCCAAGACTGGCCGTGTTTCTGGTTTTTTCCATCCTTCTCTTTCTTCCCTTCGGTACCGGATGCAGCAAGAGGAAACCGAGCGAGCCCGAATCACCGGAAGCCGCCACCTACCTTGGTTCCGAATGGTGTGGCTACTGCCACAGCGATAAAACGGTAACGTTCCAGACAACTGGTCATCCGTATATCCTCGGTAAAGTAGCAGACGGAGCACTGCCCGGGTACCCGGCGATCAGTCCCGGGCTCGGCGGTGCCGGCAATCCTCCGGGTTTCAGCTGGACCGACGTCAGCTATGTTGTCGGAGGCTACGGATGGAAGGCGACTTTCCTGGGAAGCTCCGGTTACTTTCTGACCACGAGCGGCCAGAACCAGTTCAATCTCGCGGATAGTTCATGGACCGACTACCACCCGGACGAACAGACAGAATACGGATGTGGCAAGTGTCATACCACGGGGTATGATGCTTCAGGCCAGCAGGAGGGGCTTCCCGGCATCTCGGGGACATGGGCGTTCGAAGGTGTCCAGTGTGAGGCGTGCCATGGTCCCGGAAGTCTTCATGCACTGAATCCCACTCAGGCGGAGCTGACGATTGATCGGAGCGCAGGCTTCTGCGGCGGATGTCACTCCCGTGGGAGCCCCGGGAGGATAGAGGCGCAGAATGGTTTCATCCGGAACTACCAGCAGTACAATGAACTACGCGCCTCGAACAAGCCTGGCTTTCGCTGCGTCGACTGCCACGACCCTCACAGACCCGCGCACTGGAACGGCGATGGAATCTCCGCAACCTGCGCTTCGTGCCATCCTGATAAATCGGTTCTCATACCTCAGATGTCAGCATTCGAGTGCACTGAGTGCCACATGCCCCACGCGACAAGATCCGCAAGGTCCCTTGCAGAATACGAAGCCGACGTGCGGACTCATCTCTTCCGGGTAAATACGGACAGCCTTGCCGAGATGTTTGATGCAGGCGGCAACTATGCGAACGGCCATTTGACCATAGAGTACTCATGCATGCACTCCACGTGCCACGACGGAGACACGAAAGGATACCTGTCGTCGGTAACAAGATTCATTCACGATTGACGCCCCCCCCGTCCAGACCAACCGTCATGATCGGGAAATCACGAAAATCACCAACCACGCTGAGGGATCGAGGAAGAGATGGTCTCCTGTCCTCGTTCTTGACACGATCTGATCAGAAGTATTGCCATACAGGTGCAAGCCGTTCGAAGGGGGAAGAACATGTACAGAGCGTTCAGTCTGGGATTCGGCTGTATCTTGATTTTCGCGGCAGCCACAGGTGAAGGGGTCATGGAGTGGTTTTCGCTGGGAAGCCAGAGTCTGCCTTCTGGAGAAGACCCAAGGAGTGTCTCCTTTGATCTGGCAAAGGCTGGGATCGTGTCCGCCAGGTATGTGATGATTGCGGACAGGGGTAAGGGGATCTCCGTGGACGCAGTCGTGTCTCGGAGACACGCAGGCAGCGACCGACACGCCGACGAGGTCCTCGGTTTCTTCGTGGGCGAGGACGGTGATGCCAGCACTATTGGAGGAGCACTGGGAGAAGCAGACTATGGATCCAGTACGCTCTCCTATGCGAAGCTTGGCGCGGACGGATGGTTGATCCTCGACATGGGTGCTCGGGAGGAGGTCGTCGACGGTCCGGGCGACGACCTTGAGGCCATTTGCATCGGGGATGGAGCGATCGAGGTATTCGTGGCTTCCGGAGAAACACAGGTCGAGACGCGGAGGGTTGACATCCAGACAACCGCGTTCGGCTCTCTGAGCATCGAGTCAAGCCGTGGTACAGTCATCTATCTTGACGGCAAAGAGATAGGAGAAGCTCCCCGGTGGATCGACAACCTGATACCGGGTGTACACGAAATCGAGCTCAGGAACCCCCACGACAGCTACCTCGAAAGGGTGAACGTGGAGGTGGGAAAGGTACTGCGGTTGACGCATAGATTCCTCGTTGAAGTACCCAAAGTGAGCGGTCTTGCGGAGAAAACAGCAAGAGAGAAGCTGATGAAGCTGGGATTCCTGCCCAAGGTGGAATACGCAACCGATATTGAGCAGTTATTCGGGCGTGTTCTAAGACAGTCCCCGGAACCTGGAGAGAAAGCGGAGGCGGGCAGCACAGTGGTGATCACCGTGAACAGCGAGGCAAGATACTGAGGCGGGCGACTACCCTTCCACCTTCCAGTAGTTTCCAAGGCCGTCCTCGGTGAACTCTACTATGAAACCCCTGAGTATGCCCTCGGAGTACTCGGAACCCGGATTCACTACTGGTGTGTTCTTGATCTTGTCTGATGCGAAAGACTCGTGAATGTGCCCGTGAAGTCCTATTAGAGGCTGATACTTCTCTATAGCCTTCCTCACGGCCTTGCTTCCGCAGTGGGCCATGACGACTGATCCCGCAACTATGACAGGTCTCATGTTCTTGTCCAGTTTGGGCGCCAGGTCCAGCTGAGTCTGAAAGGGCGGTCCATGAAAGTTGAAGATCGCCCTGTGTGGATCTTTCACTTCCGAAACGAGCTCGTCGATCTTCTTCAGCAAGCTCTTCTCGTCCATCTCCCTGTCCGTATCCCAGGGAGTAGGATTCACATAGTCCAGGCTTATCATCTCGTATCCATATGGGAACTCCACAACCTTCCCCACCGGATAGACCACTCCCCTGTCCTCGAAGTCCTTGATCACCTGATCCATGCTCAGGAAGTCATCATTGCCGGGCATGGCGATGGTCATAACCCTCTCAGTGTCGACCTTATCCACAAGCATCTCCATCCAGTTCACAAGTCTTTCCCTTATTTCCCTGTCCATGAGCTTGTTGAGCTTGTCCTCGTCGGACTTGAGCTCCTGGATATCTTCCGCTGTGGCAACGAATGGGTATGCTCCGGCGGATTCGAGCCTTTCCATCATCTTCTTGACTTCCTCTTCGGTCTTCAGATTGAACTTCCCCCCGAAGTAGGAGCACATGTAGGAGCCGTCCTTTTGCCTTATCAAAGGGACAAAGGCTTTCCCTGTGAGGTCCCCAGCAAGGATGAGTATGTCAGGCTTGTGGACCGAGACGACCGAAATCCATTTCCTCCAGACATACGTGGAGCCGTGTGCGTCCGCTGAGAAGTATATCTTCTTCATGATTACGCTGGTGGGACCTGCTGATAGATGGATCTCACGTCTATTCCCTTTCTGGTGTTATGCGCATAGTACGCAAGGAATATGATCGCGCCAAGAAACATCCAGCCGCTCTGGATGATGAGATCCCTGCTTATCTTGAGCCATGAACCCGCTATGAAGAGGTACCAGAAATTGAAGCCAAAACCTATCAGTCCCAGGATGGACATGACGGGTATCCCGCCGATTTCAAGTTTCCGGCCTCTTTCGTATATATCGGGACGTATGTAGGGTAGCGTTATCGCCGCGAGACACCCGAGCGTCACAGCGAACTGGTAGAGCATAGTGGTATCCATGGCCGCGAGCCAGGAACCCACCACACCCTTCTCCGCCACAAAGGATATGATCACGCCCAGTAGACCCCCGAGCAGGGTAAGCAGTATCGCGTAGTGTGGCGTATGGTATTTCGGGTTCACCTCTGCGAACTTTGCAGGGAAAAACCTATCGAACGACCAAGAGAAGACCTGCCTCGAACAGATGACGAAGAACACAGGTATGTCGTTCATAAGCCACAGCGCGGCGGATATCGCCACAATGAACTGGACCAGATGCAGCCCCGGGGACATCGCTGCTGCGAAAGTAGGCAAGTAGGGTGCGGGCGCGTGCGGATATATCGCGGTAAGCGCCTGCCAAGCCTCCGGGTGTTTGTGCACATTGCAGTACATAGGTATGAAAT
>Ga0180437_10006824_pt1 | contig 15082 bp, 13 predicted proteins | sample SS_ome_4_FD_132410 | JGI IMG/M metagenome (GOLD analysis project Ga0180437, IMG submission 132410) | Hypersaline lake sediment archaeal communities from the Salton Sea, California, USA - SS_3_D_1 metaG | ecosystem: Environmental > Aquatic > Non-marine Saline and Alkaline > Hypersaline >...
TATCGGGGCCTTGGAGGCCAAATTTTGGGAAGACCTGTGCCACGCCCTGGAAAGGGAAGACCTCATCCCCCGTCAATATGCAACCGGACCCCAAGGCGATGAAGCGATTTCCCAACTGGAGGAGATCTTCCTGACCAGAACGAGGGATGAGTGGGTGAACTTCTTGGAGAATTTCGAAATTTGTCATGGCCCGGTTAACGACTTCCAGGAAACCTTCTCCGACCCCCAGGTCGTCCATAGGGGCATGGTATTGGAAGTGGACCACCCGACGGAGGGCAAAATCAAACAGGTGGGATTCCCCATCAAATTCTCGGAAAACCCCGGCCGCATCAGGCTCCCAACACCCGGTTATGGGGAGCATACTCGGGAAGTCCTCGAGTCGCTTGGATATACCCAAGTGGACATCGATTCGCTGGAAAAATCCGGCGTGATTTGAACTTCTGCTTCGGGAGGCCGAGCTAAAGGAGTGGATGAGATGATCGTGAAGACCAACTGTGCCAGAATGGACCACGGTGGATGTGGATTGCTGGTTCACGTGGAAAATGGACGGATAACAAAGGTGGAACCGGACCCCGATTCCCCCCTCAATCGGGGAACCGTCTGTGCAAAGGGAATCGCCCAGGTTGAACGGTTGTATCACCCCGATCGACTCACCGTTCCCCTGAAGAGGAGAGGGGAAAGGGGATGTGGCGAATGGGAACCCATCTCATGGGATGAGGCCCTGGATCTCATTTCCCACAAGATATGGGAAGTGAAATCACGCGATGGCGCCACATCAATCTGCTTCGGCCAGGGAACCCCCAAAGGGCTCGAGCTCTACCTGATGATTCGCCTCGCAAACCTCCTCAGGATGCCCAACATTATGACCCCTGGAAGCGTCTGCCACATGCCACGCGAGACGGCCTCCACCCTCACCTGTGGTTTCTTCCCCGTTCCGGATTACGACCATCCCCCCTCCTGTGTCATGGTATGGGGGAGTAACCTCTTCCAGACCAACGAGGAAGGGGTAATGGGCTCTCAATTGAGACGCGCCCTGGACAGGGGAGCACGGCTTATCGTCATCGATCCGAGAAAGACGAGCGTCGCCAAACGGGCAGATCTGTGGCTGCAGCCACGGCCAGGCACGGATCTGGCTTTGGCCCTGGGTATGTTGAGGGTGATCGTGGATGATCGGCTCTACGACGGGGACTTCGTGGAGAAGTGGAGCGTCGGCTTCGACGCCTTGATGGAACATCTCCACCAGTATCCATTGGAAAGGATATCCGAAATCACCTGGATTCCCGAGGAGAAAATCCAGGAGGCGGCGCGCTTCTATGCCCAGGTCAAGCCATCATGCATCCAGTGGGGAAATGCCCTGGAGCATAGCGCCAACAGCATCCAGTGCGCTCGGGCGCTCCTGATCCTCAAGGCGATCACCGGAAACCTGGACGCACCGGGGGGAAATGTCCAGAGAGCGGGTCCGCCCATCATGAAGCCGGGAGCCCTGGTGCTCTCCAAACAGTTTCCGGACAAGAGGAAGGAAATCCTGAGCACACAATTCCCCTTGGCGGCCACGATGGGCTTCGTTCCCTCTCAGCTGGTCACCAAGGCCATTCTCACCGGAAAGCCGTATCCCATCCGGATGATGTTCATCCAGGGGACGAACCCCCTTCTCAGCTATGCCAATGCTAACGAGACCTTTGAAGCCATCAAAGAACTCGATTTCTTGGCTGTTTGTGAGATCTTCCTAACCCCCACCGCCCAATTGGCGGATCTCGTCCTTCCGGCGGCAACGAACTTCGAGTTCGACGATATCGGTCATTTCGGGCTTCCCCATGGCTTCATCCTGGCCAGGGCTAAGATCGTCGATCCACCGGGGGCTTGCTGGTCCGACTCCAAAATCATCAATGAGTTGGGAAGACGCTTGGGTTTCTCGGAGTTTTTCTGGGAGGATATGAGCCAGTGCCTTGACGAGATATTGAAGCCCGCCGGCTTGACCTTCGAGGACTTCAAGGAGATGGGGATATTGAAGGGAAACTGGGAGTACAAGTCCTTCGAACAGAATGGGTTTAAAACCCCCTCGGGAAAGGTGGAGATCTACTCCCAGCGGTTCAGGGATTGGGGGTTGGATCCCCTCCCCTCGTACCGTGAGGTTCTGTACCCCTCTGAGGGCGGCTCCGGCTCAGACTTGAAATACCCCCTCATCCTCACCTCGGCCAAAGATGCCCACTACTTCCACTCCGCGTATCGGAATCTCCCTTCCCTGAGGAAACACTCCCCCGACCCCGTCGTCCTCATGAATCCGGAGACGGCCTCCCGACGAAAAATCGGAGAGGGGGACTGGGTCTCCATTGAAACGGAACGCGGATCAATTCGACAAAAAGCCGTTTTTTCCGAGGAATTGGACCCCCATGTAGTAATCGGAAGTATCGGGTGGTGGTTTCCCGAGAGAACGGACCTAAAGCTGTCCGGATGGAAGGAGGCCAACCTCAACATTCTCACAAGCAGCGAGCCGCCCTTTGACCGCGCCATCGGCAGCACCAATTTGAGGGCGATTCCCTGCCAAATCTCGAAATCGGACGGTTTCTAAGAGATCTCTGGGAAACCCGGCTCCTCACCACACAATGCTCTGTTGCCCAAAACCCATTCCGCTCAGAATTTCGTGTTCGTGCTGGTGAAGCGTTACGAGGTCTCAAAAAAACTCGCTCTTCGCCACTCAGAGTTCGTTTCACTATGCAAATTCGAAACCCTAATTTCTAAACCCTAAACAAATACGAAGCACTAATGACCAAATGACCAAAACGTTAAGGATTTGGGCATTTGGATTTAGATATTGTTTAGTATTTAGTGCTTCGGATTTAGGATTTAATCCCTCTTCGTGTTCCTGCTCATGTTTGGGGGCGAAACGTGGCACATGGATTGCAAAAAGAACTGCTCATGAATCAAAGATACTGAAACCGAAGGGGAAAACACGAGGCAACGGTGAACGCGAGAGGGCAAATCCTGGCGCTAACCTCAAGCAAAGGAGGGGTTGGAAAGACCCATTTCGCCGTGGGCCTCTCGGCGGCCCTGGCAAAGAGAGACGCCCGTGTTCTCTTGATTGACGCGGATCTGGGCAATGGAATCATTTCAGATCGGCTCGGCCTCGAACCCAAGTACAATCTAGCTCATTTCTTCTTAAAGGAGAAGGTCCTGGAGGATCTCGTTGAGGAGACTCCCTATGGTTTTTCCCTGATCGGTGGGGACCGGGGCAATATCGCCCTGGCGAACCTCAACTATATGCAGCAGATGAAATTTCTGAGAAATTTCATCGGGGTCAGTAGGAAGTTCGATTTTGTCATGCTCGATTTGGCCTCAGGCATTCGGCGTCAGACCATCGATTTCGCCCTGTTAGCGGATAGAACCATCGTTGTGACACATCCCGTTGATCTGATGAGTGCCTATGGGTCGGTACGAGGCTGTTTCTCCAGATTTATCCAACTGGAGGCCACCCTGTTTCAGGGAATCGACGGCTACATGTCCCGACGCTTCTTTAGACCCCTTATCCTGACGAACCACGTCAGAAATCTCTTCCAGGGGAAAGCGGCCTTTGAGGCATTTAGCAGTGCTGTGGAGAGAAAGCTCAACAACGCGACCGGTTCCTTCGGAATTAAAATGGGTCACTTGGGGTCGGTCTTTCACGACCCCGGCCTTTTTAAGAAATCGGAGGAGCGCAAGTGCCCAGTGTCCCTGGTATCGGTCTATTCAAGGGTAGCCATTTGCATCGATGCAATGGCCACCGTCATTTGTGGCCGTTCTCCATTCAGGGGCTTCTATGAAGAGGATCGCCTGCGTTACATCATTCAGGTCTTCATGGAACAGGGGCAGAGGTTACGAAGAGGGCTGACCCCAAGGCTCACGAAAATTCCTCCAATGAGAATCCCCTTCCACCATTGAAGTCAGTCGGTTCTCAAGTTTCCCCTTCCCTCTAACAAATCCTCGGAAGCTGTTCGCCGAGGGGCATGTCGACGATGCGAGTCCCACCTACTGTGGTGCGCATCACAACTCGCCCCGGGTGATCCGCGACGACCTCGCCGATGATCTGAGCATCCCCGCCGTGCTGATTTTGTCGCACAGCCCTAAGGACCTGGGAGGCATGCTCTGGCGGTACGAAAACGATGAGTTTCCCTTCGTTGGGAACGTAGAGGGGATCCAAGCCAAGGATTTCACACGCTGATTTCACCTCATCCTTGACTCGAATGGCTCCTTCCACAAGTACGATGCCGACCTTTGATTGACCAGCGATCTCATTTAACGAAGCCGCAACGCCACCACGGGTGGGATCCCGCATGGTATGAATCTCCCTCGTTACCGCAAGGATCTCCTCAACCATGTGGTTAAGGGGACCGCAGTCGCTTCTCAGATCTGTATCGAAAGCCAATCCCTCTCGTTGAGACAGAACGGCAATGCCGTGATCACCGATTGGCCCGCTGAGGATGACCTTGTCCAAGACCTTTGCATTGCTCCCGGAGATATCCAGGCCACCTTGAACCAAGCCCACCCCCGTCGTGTTGATATAGATTTTATCGCCCTTTCCCTTGGGGACGACCTTCGTATCGCCAGCTATAATGGAAACGTTGGCCTCCTCTGAGGCACGAGCCATGGAAACTAAAATCCTCTCCAAGTCGGCGAGTCCAAATCCCTCTTCGAGGATAAAGGCCGCCGAGAGAAAAAGGGGCTGGGCACCCTGGACGGAAAGATCGTTCACCGTCCCGTTGACGGCGAGCATTCCAATATCACCCCCCGGGAAAAAGATCGGATCGACCACATAGCAATCTGTGGTTATGGCCAACCGGCCCGACGGGATGTCCACGACCGCGCTGTCATCCATTTTTTCCTAGAAGGGATTGGCAAATCGGGGGAGGAAATAACTCCGAATGAGCTCCCGGGAGGCTCGGCCTCCCCCGCCATGATCCAGTGTGACTCTCTCCCGTTTTCCCTTCAATCTCCCCTCGCTCGCTTGTCAGGTCGAATACTTGTAATAGGCCGCACAGGTGCCTTCGGAGGAAACCATACAAGCGCCGACAGGGCGCTCCGGGGTACAGGCCGTTCGGAACAAGGTACAATCCGGCGGTCGTTTGAGACCCCTCAGGATATCTCCACAGATGCACCCCGGTGGCTCCCTCCCATGTACCGGGATGATGTCAAAGCGGCGCTCGGCATCGAAGCGGCCGTAATCGGGGGCCAGCTTCAGGCCGCTTGCGGGGAGCAATCCGAGTCCCCTCCAGATGGAATCACGCGGCTCGAAGACATCCTCCAAAAGTGCCCTGGCCTTTGGATTTCCTTCAGGTGAAACCACCCTTCGGTACTGAATCTGGACACGTGCCTCTCCCCGTTCAATCTGCCGCACCAGGAGACCGATGGCCTGAAGGACATCGAGGGGCTCAAATCCCGCTACGACGCAAGGGACACCAAAATCACGCACAATAGACACGTACGGGTTCGTGCCGATGATTGCGCTCACATGCCCTGGGCAGATGAAGCCGTTGATCTCAAGTTCCGGGGTATGGACCAAGGCTTTCAGCGCAGGGGGTAAGACCTTATGCATTGACAACACGGTGAAATTGTCTGTCTGAACCTCCCTGGCACGCTGAATCACGGCCGCTATGGTCGGCGCCGTGGCCTCGAATCCGACACCGAGAAAAACCACGTGGCGACTTATGTCCCGCTGCGCCATGAGGAGCGCGTCATAGGCCGAATAGACTATCCGGACGTCGGCCCCCTCGGCCCTCTGTTCCAGCAGGGAAGTCTCCGATCCCGGTACCCGGATCATATCACCGAACGTGGCGATAGTGATCTCCTCCTCCTGAGCCAGGGCGATTGCCCGATCGACCCCATCGATGGAAGTAACGCAGACGGGACAGCCAGGCCCTGAGATGAGCGTAACGTGATCGGGAAGGAGCTCCCGGATACCGTTTCGGAAGATCGTCACCGTGTGGGTGCCGCATACCTCCATCAGCTTTACGGGCTTCCGGGAAATCTTCCTGATATGGGCAACGAGGTGCTGAATACGACCTGGATCTCGATATTCGTCAACGTACTCCATGGGCGGTATCGTTCTCGAAGCTCGATCCGAAAACCCCGGCCTCCTTGAAAAGGTCGAGGGTCTCCTTGGCCTCTTTCTCATCGATTTTACGGATGGCAAATCCCGCGTGAACGACCACATAGTCCCCAACCTGGACCTCCTCATCCAAGACATCCAAGTAGACCAGACGCGCTGTCCCGCTCAGAACCGCTTTTGCGGCGTTTCCCTCAATCTCTCGAATTTGCATGGGAATGCCAAGGCACATCTCCTTCACTCCCCCTATTCCCGTTTGTCTAAGACCGCATTGGCCACCACGGCTTGACCGAGGGAAATTCCGCCATCATTGGTGGGCACTGAGCTGTGGGTGTAAACCTCAAACCCCAATTCCGCGAGCCTCCTCTCCAGCTCGCCCAGGAGGAAGGCGTTTTGGAAAACCCCGCCGCTGAGGACGACCCGATTCAGCGTGCGCCCATTCCGAAGCTTGAGGCAGGCATCGACGAAGACCCGTACCAGGGTATTGTGAAATCTTCGGCTAATGGCCCCTCGGCTCAAGCCTTCGATGAGATCCGTTATCACGCCCTGAATGACGGGACCACACGGGATGATAAACCCTGGCTTCTCCTCCTGGATCATGACTGGATAGGAACCCTCACCATGTCCCATTTCCATTTCCAACTCGACGGCCGCTTGTCCCCTGTACGAGGCCCAATCCCTCAGGCCGAGAAGGGCGGATACGCCATCGAAGAGCCGGCCACACGACGAGGTTTGAGGGCAGTTGAGGTTCCTTTCGATCATGGCGAGAATGATTGTGGCCTTCTTCCGGTCGAGGTGTTGGACAAATTCTATGGGAAGGTCAAAAAGGTCCTTCCCAACGGCATGATGGAGATGGGCCAAGGCCATGCGCCAGGGCTCGTGGATAGCCGCCTCTCCCCCCGGGAGGGGAACATTCTGGAGGTGTCCCGCCCGCTCAAAGCCGTCAAAATCGGCCACGAGGAATTCTCCCCCCCAAACGGTGCCGTCGGTCCCGTAGCCGGTCCCGTCCATGGCAAGGCCGATTACCGGCCCTGATATGCCGTGTTCCGCCATGCAGCTGGCAATATGGGCATGATGATGTTGGACCCCTATCCTTCTGGTTCCCCTCTGGCTGATCGCATACTGAGTGCTGAAATAATCGGGGTGAAGGTCGTAGGCGATAACCTGAGGATCGATTTGGAGAACCGATTTCAGGTGTTCGATGGTCATTGCAAAGGACCCAAAGGTCTCCAGGTTCTCAAGGTCTCCCACGTGCTGGCTGAGAAAGGCATTCCTCCCCTTTGCCAAACAGACGGTATTGGCGAGACAGGGCCCGCACGCCAAAGTCGGCCTGATTCCCCGGTCAAGGGCAATGGGCACGGGCACATAGCCCCTGGACCGGCGAATCATTCGTACCCTTTCGCCTAACACGCGGACGACCGAGTCGTCATTTCGGAGGTAGATATCCCGATTGTGGACGAGGAAGTAATCAGCAATGCCGGAAAGGCGCCTGAAGGCCTCCCCATTTTCTACGGCGATGGCTTCCTCGCTGATGTTGCCACTGGTCATTACCAATGCGAGGAACCCGCCCTGGAGGATCAAGTTGTGCAGTGGAGTGTAGGGGAGCATCACGCCGAAACAGCAGTTCCGGGGGGCAACCTGCGCGGCGATGGCATTTCCCTCCTTCTTCCGGAGAAGCACGATAGGACGCTCAGGTGACTGCAAGAGGTGGGCCTCCTGGAAACTCACGTGGGCGTATTCCGAGATCTTCTCGATACTCGGGGACATGAGGGCCAGGGGTTTCTCCTCCCGATTCTTTCGCTCCCTGAGCCGCTGAACCGCTGCACCATCGGTCGCATCCACCGCCAAATGAAACCCCCCAAGGCCCTTGATGGCGAGGATCCTCCCCGACTTGAGAAGCTTACGAGCTTCCGAGATGGGATCCCCCCCGTCCATGGGTCTCCCGGTGCATTCATGGAGGCAAACGGTCGGCCCGCACTCCCAGCAGGCGTTGGGCTGGGCATGGAATCTCCGATCCAGCGGGTTTTCATACTCCTTTCGACACGCTTCACACATGGAAAAGGACGCCATGGAGGTCTTATCGCGATCGTAGGGAATATCCTTGATGATGGTGTAACGGGGGCCGCAATTCGTGCAATTGATAAAGGGGTACCGGTATCTTCGATCCCGAGGATCGCCCATTTCCCGCAAACAGTCCTCACAGATGCTTACATCCGGGGAAATCAGGGTAGAGCGTTGGGCTTGGGCCCGGCTCTTCTTAATGACGAAGCCTCGGTACTGCTGGGGAGGAAGGTACTGCCTTTCTACATGAACGATCCTGGCCAAGGGGGGCTTTCGAAGGTGAATCTCCTCGAAAAAGGCCTCGATCTCCTCCGGTCCACCCTCTACCTCGATGTCAACCCCTGTGCTGGTGTTTGTGATGTACCCTCCTAACCCCCTCTTCTTGGCCAGTTGGTAGATGAAGGGGCGAAACCCTACACCCTGGACGATGCCATTAATGGTTGCCTTTGCCCGTCGGATCATCTTTCTCCGACTTTTTCCCTGAGCCAATCAAACCAGGAGGTGAGACCGTCCCCTGTCTTGCAGGAGATCTCGATGATCTCGAGATGGGGGTTGATTTTCAGGGATTCCCTCCGCGATTTCTCGACGTTGAAGTCCACATAGGGAAGGAGATCCATTTTGTTGATGAGCAGCAGGCGAGACTCGTGAAAAATGAGGGGATATTTGAGGGGTTTGTCGTCCCCCTCGCTTACGCTGAGGAGCATCACCTTGCAGTGTTCCCCGATGTCGAACTCAACCGGGCACACCAGATTCCCCACGTTCTCCACAATGAGGACATCCAACCTGCCCAGGTCAAGCTTGTCGAGAGCTCCCCGAATCATATTTCCGTCCAGATGGCAGGCTCCTCCCGTATTGATCTGCACGACGGACACCCCCGGCGATGCGACCCTTTCCGCATCGACGGTTGATTGAATATCCCCTTCAATGACACCGAAACGGAACTGCCCCTTCAGGCCTTTGATGGTTCTCTCCAAAAGGGTTGTCTTACCCGCTCCTGGCCCGCTCACCAGGTTTATGACGAAGACCCCATGTTCCGCGAAGAGGCGCCTGTTCTCCTCGGCAATCCGCTCGTTGGCTTCAAGGACCTTTTTGACAACGGGAATCTTCATGGACCAAGCACGGAAACGATCAGTCGCCTTCTATGGCGACGATATCCAACTCCTTCCCTGAGATAATCTCTACCCGCGCCTCGCGGCAGAGGGGACAGTCGTCCATCCAGTTCTTGAGGGGAAATTCCTGGCCGCATCCCATACAACGGCCCCTTACGGGGACTTCCTCCACCTCCAGATGCGCTCCTTCCAACGGCGATCCAGAGGTCAGTACGTCGAAGCTAAAGCTCAAGGACTCTACCACCACGCATCTCATGAGGCCGATCCTCAGGCTGACGCTTTCGACCCTTGAAAGGTTGTGGATTCTCATCTGATCACAGACGATATCAATGATGTTCTGAGCAATTGAGAGTTCATGCATCTTTTCGGCGCGGTTCCATGCTCTTGTGAGGGCGAGCGGCAGAACCCTTGAATTGCGTGAGCACCCTATAATGAAGATACTTCAAATGACCGTTTTTCCGCAAGGTTACCGGAGGGAGCGGGCCACCTCTTCATGGACGAGCTGGATCACCCTCGGGATCTTGGCCTCGATCTCCGGGGAGAGATCCATTCCCATCTCCAAGCACTTGGGTTCCACGCCGATGATGGTGGTCCGAGGGGGAGACCCGATGAGGCCGGAGAGGTTAATCACCTCCAGGATGGAGATCTGATGAACCGAGGTTTTGTACGTGTCTGGGAAGGGAGGACAGTCCTCAATCTCAAACCGGTAGATGGATCCGGGTGGCCCGCCACCCCGAATAGCGTCAATCAAAATGAGCCGGTCGGCCTCCAAAAGTATGTGCATCAACCCAAACCCGTCTGTCCCGCCTTCCACGACTCGAACCTGGGGGGGGAAATCCATTTCCATCAGCGTGCGAGCTATGTGAACGCCCACCCCCTCATCGCTCAGCAGGAGGTTTCCGACCCCCAGGATCAGGATCCGTCTTTTCCCCTTCCCCGACGGCATTACTCGACCAGGAACTTCCGAATCTCGTTGGTCTTCGGGTCGATCAGGTGAACGGCGCAGGCCAAGCACGGATCGAAGGACCGGATCACCCGAACCACGTTGATGGGATTTTCGGGATCGGGCACCGGGACGCCGATAAGGGACTCCTCGTACTGTCCCCGGGTGCCCCGCTCATCCCGCGGCGAGGCGTTCCACGTCGAGGGGACAACGGCCTGGTAATTGGCAATTTTCTTATCCTTTACCCGTATCCAGTGGCCAAGGGCACCTCGCGGCGGCTCGAAAAACCCGGCCCCCTCACCCTCAGCGGGTGGCTCCCAATGCGCCGTGTCGTGGATTTTGAACCCGGGCTTCGTCATGGCCGCGACGAGCTCATCGCACCACCCATACATGGCATCCACGACCTTCTTCGTCTCAATCGCCCTGGCCGCGTGCCGGGCCACGGCTCCAGGCTTTACCCCGTAGTCGTTCATCAGCCCGAAGAGCGTCGGATCCCCATCAACCACCCCCCGGGCCAGGGGCCCGACCTCCATGGGCGTCCTTCCGTACCGGGGGGCCTTCACAAAGGAATACGCATCCGATCGCTCGAGATCGAAGACTTGAGCCCCCTCATAGGGGTGTTTGGGGGGATCTTTCCTGTACCAGCTGTACCGAACCGACTCGGTTATCTTCTCTTGCCTAAAGGGTTGAACCTTGACGCCCGTCGTCCCCTTCAAGCCCACCACCACCCCCGGGTTGAAGACAAGCTTATCCCCGGCCTCGTTCAACTCGAAGCTCCCGTAGGAAATGTAGTTCGGATGCCCCCCCCCAATGCCAGCCTTGGCCAGGGGAAGCAAGGGTCCAGTCCCAAAGGCCACGACATCGGGAATGTAGACCTCGTTGACAAAGGCCGCCAGCTCGTCCAGCATGGAGCGGAATCGAGCGACCTGGTTGATGTCGGGATACTGGGTAAATCCCCCAACCACGATGCTCTGGTAGTGCGGGGCCCTCCCCCCAAAGATGACCCCCATGTTCTTGGCCTTGATCTGCATCTTCAGGGCGTCCAGGTAGTGTTTCACCGCCGAGATGACCACATCGGGATCCTTGACGCTGAACTCATCAGGCGCGTACCGAGGGGTCAGGGGAAAGGTGTCCCCCCGTTGAACCAGGCCCACTACCTTCTCCTTGACCTTGTTCAACTCCGCATCCTTGCCCGTGTAGTTAGCGATGGCCATGATATCCAGGTAGTCCAATGCGCTCAGGTGATAGAAGTGAACCAAGTGGTCGTAGATATACTCGGCCCCCATGACCAAGTTTCTGAGAAGGGTCCCACCCCAGGGGACCTGGGCGCCGAAGGCCGCATCAAGGGCACGGACAGAAGCCATCTGGTGAACGCTGAAGCAGACGCCGCAGAAACGGCTCGTCACATAACTGGCATCCCGCGGATCCTTTCCCAGGAGAAGAGCCTCGAATCCGCGAGCCATGGTGCCGCTGCTCCAGGCGTCCTTGACCTTACCGTTTTCGACCTCCACCTCAATCTTGAGGTGTCCCTCTATCCTCGTCATCGGATCAATGGTGATTCGCCTTGCCATGGCTTGAGCCCTCCTCTTTTAGGCGTTCTCCTTCCTGGGAATGAGACCAGCTGCCTTCTTAGCCAGAATCCTGTCCGTAACAGGCCCCATGGCGTAGAGGGGAGTGTGTTCATCGTAAAAGCCCGGCTCGGAACACCCCTGGCAGGGAGCCCCTGCATCGATACAGAAGCTGATACCGTTGTTCCACCGCCGGATGGGACAGTCGGAGTAGGTCTCCGGGCCCTTACAGCCCTTCTCCAAAAGGCACCAGTCCCTCTGTTTCGAATCGTTCCAGTCCGCGAGAAACTCTCCCTCATCGAAATGCGCTCGACGCCGACAGTTGTCGTGAACCGACATGCCGAAATACATCAAGGGCCGGCCCAGTTTGTCGAGAGGGGGCGCCTTATGGGTCACCAGGAAGTAGATGACGGTTCCCATCAAGTGGTCCATGTGAACCGGACACGTGGGGAGGTTGATGATAGTTTTGCCGGGAAGGACCTTGCTGAGGGGAACTCCCTTGGAAGGGGTTCCCCGTGGGATACCACCAAAGGCCGTGCAAGCACCCACGCCGATGATGGCTGCTGCCCTCTCCGCGGTCTCCTTTACGATCTTCCTGAATGGGTGTCCACCGACCATGCAGAAGCGGTCATCAGCGCTCGGTATGGATCCCTCCACGACGAGCACGTAGCCCCCCTCTTTAATAGTCTCTTCCCGGGCCCTCTCAGCCATGTGGCCCGAGGCGGCCATGATGGTCTCGTGGTACCTCACGGAGAGCTTGTCCAGGATCAAACTCGCCGGCGTGGGATTCTCCACGCTGATGAGCGAAATGGTGCAGCCGGCGCAATCCTGTCCCTCCAGCCAGATGAGGGGCGGCTTCTTGGCGGCAGATGCCAGGGCGTCGGCAACCATTTCAGCGGTAAAGAGGTCCGAGAGCCCGAGGGCCGTGGCAGCCCCTGCGCAGAACTTCAGGAACTCCCGCCTGGATAACCCGTCAAACGGTTTGACCATGGCTTGCCTCCTTTCACTATTTTGCAGGGCCTCTGCCTGAAGCAGAACGCCTCCCTCGGGCTGAGAAGCCCGAAGGATAGCACATGAGCTGTTTCCCACCTATATACCAACGTCATGGGTAATGTCAAGAATTAGCGCTCCCTCCACTGGGGTTTTCTCTTGGTGAGAAAGGCGTCCACCCCCTCCTTGGCATCATCGGTGGTACACAGCTCCGCCATCACCTCATTCATGTAGTCAAGGGCCTTGGCGTATTCCATATCCGCCATGGTATAAAAGGAGCGCTTCCCCATCTGCAGGGCAATGGGGCTCTTGGTCGCCAGTTCATTGGCCAGCTCCATTGCCTCTTCCTCAAGCCTCTCCCGGGGAACGACCTTGTTTACGAGGCCAATCCGCTCAGCCTCTCGAGCATCAATCATGGTGCCGGTGAGCAACATCTCCAAGGCCTTTTTCCGACCCACGCATCGCGACAGGGGAACCGCCGGGCCCATGCAGAAAAGCCCCACGTTTATCGCCGTCGTGCCGATTTTCGTCCCTTCGGCGGCAATGGCCAGATCGCAGGCGGCAAGTAAACCGGCTCCATTGGCGACGGCGTAGCCATGCACAGCCGCAATTACGGGTTTTCCCATTCGCGCGATGGTAAGATTCATCCTCTCCATCCACCCAATCCAGTCGCGATACTCCAAGAGCGTCTTTTCCGAAAACTCGGCCAAATCAATTCCGGCGCAAAACGACTTTCCCGCCCCCTTAATAAGCACAACGCGTATATGCCCTTCGTTCTCCAATGCATCGAGGGCGGCATTTAACTCCCTAGCAAGCACCGTGCTGAAGGTATTCATGTGATCCTGGCGATTGAGGGTGATAATGCCGACGCGATTCTTCCTCTCAACGAGAATGCTTTTGTATTCCATAGTGTTCCCCCTCATACACCACGCACTTCAACGGGCAAAAACACCGTTGTGATAAAGGGTTAAGTACACTGAAGAGCTGCCCGAGATGCCCCATTCCAGGGTGAAAGCCCATTGGTTGCCAGCCGTTACTCAATGGTTTGGCCACCATCGAATACCACCACTGAGCCCGTCATAAAGCTGGAGGCATCGGAAGCCAAGAGCAGGGTAACACCTCGGATTTCCCTCAGATCCGCGGCCCGGCGCATGGGTATCTTATTGATGACCTTCTGACCACGAGGTGTCTCAAAGAACTCCCGGTTTAAATCGGTCAACAAGTAGCCCGGACAGAGGGCATTCACTTGGATGTTATACCGTGCCCACTCGAGGGCCAGCGATTTGGTGAACTGAATCAGCCCCCCCTTACTGGCTGCGTAGGGGCTGTGGTAAGCAACTCCCACCAGCCCCAAAATGGAGGCAATATTGATGACCTTGCCGGAGCGATGCTCGATCATGTACTTGCCCACTGCCTTGGTACAGAAAACGTGGCCCCTGAGGTTCACCTCCATGACCCGATCCCAGATCTCGGCCGTCATCTCCATGACCGGGCTCTCCTTCGCAATCCCCGCATTGTTAACGAGGATGTCTATTCGGCCCAAGGCCTTTGCTGCATCATCAATGGCCTTTTCGATATCGTCGATGTTGGAGATATCCATGGGACAAACCAGGGCCCGCCTCCCCCTTTTTCGAATTGTCTCGGCCGCCTCCTCCAGGTCCGGAACCGTTCGGGCAGCCAGGGCCACGTCGGCGCCCGCCTCGGCCAGCGTCAGGGCAATCTCATGGCCCAAGCCCCGACTGGCCCCCGAGACAAAGGCCTTCTTCCCTTCCAGGGAAAATATCTCAAACATAGTTTATTTCTCCCGGTGATCTCAGGGCACCCATACTGAGACGAGCAAACAGCTATTAACAACATTTAAACCACTCACAATCGACACCAGTGCATTATATTGGCTCACAGTGAGGAGAGTCAAGAGAAAATGGGGTCAGGTCTTGAATTATCAGTTTACCGAAAGAGGTTCACATTGAGGTATCGCATCCCCGGGAAAGATTACCATTAACCGTTTCCACCACCAGCTGGTAGTGGTCATCCATTAAGGTAGCAGGCCTAGCAGAGCCGTTCAAATCTTCTGACCCCCTCCTGAGGGATGCCTAAGAATGCCGCCTGTCCTGGTCGTCTTCAAATATAGGCAAGCGGGCACTTCCCCTAGAGGTGATATGGTAGATTGCACCCGGAGATTTAAACGGAAGTGGCCTCGCTATAAAAACCAGCGATAAAACGGAGAAAATAATAATTCAAGACTTGGCCCTATCTCGTTCCTAATTTTCTTGACAATATGATGTTTTTGTTATAAAAAACAGGGACCAAACAGTATTTCGATTGAAGGAGGTGA
>Ga0180437_10006825_pt1 | contig 15081 bp, 10 predicted proteins | sample SS_ome_4_FD_132410 | JGI IMG/M metagenome (GOLD analysis project Ga0180437, IMG submission 132410) | Hypersaline lake sediment archaeal communities from the Salton Sea, California, USA - SS_3_D_1 metaG | ecosystem: Environmental > Aquatic > Non-marine Saline and Alkaline > Hypersaline >...
CCCTGTGGTTCGAGGAGGGGCTGTATCGGTTCCATACGGTCGTAGACGATGGCGTGCGCCTGTATGTGGACGACGCGCTCGTGATCGATGCCTGGAACGATGGCGGGCGACGGGAGGTGGTCGCCGATCGCACCCTGGGGACTGGGAACCACGCGGTGCGCATCGAGTATTACGAGCGGAGTGGGGATGCGCTGATCCAGGTGTGGTGGGAGAGACCGACCCAGTATCCGGACTGGCGCGGCGAGTACTGGTCGAACCGGAGCCTGAGCGGCAGTCCGGCGGTCGTGCGCAACGACAGGGCGATCGACTACAATTGGGGCAAGGGTTCGCCCGCAGCGGGTCTGCCAGCCGATGGATTCTCCGCTCGGTGGACACGCATGGCGAACTTTGACGCCGCGACCTATCGCTTCCACGCGTTGGTGGATGACGGAATACGGCTGTGGGTGGACGATCGCCTGGTTCTTGACGCGTGGCGTGATGGACCAGCCCGCGAGTTGACCGCTGACTATGCGCTGTCGCAGGGCACACACCGCCTGCGGGTGGAGTACTACGAGCGCACCGGCGATGCACGGGTTCGTGTGTGGTGGGATAAGGTCACGGCATCCTATGCCGACTGGAAGGGCGAGTACTGGTCGAACCGGAGGCTGCGCGGCAGCCCGGTGCTGGTGCGCAACGACAGGGCGATCGACTTCCAGTGGGACACGGGGGCGCCAGCGGCTGGGGTGCCAGCGGATGATTTCTCGGCCCGTTGGACTCGCCAGGTGACCTTTGAGCCGGGCGTTTACCGCCTATACGCCTGGGCCGACGACGGGATTCGCGTCTACGTTGACGACAGACTGGTGCTGGACGAATGGCACGAGAGCAGCGGAAGCGAAGTGTACGTGGTTGACCGGGCGCTGACAGGAAAGCAAGAACTAACGGTGGAGTACTACGAGCACGGTGGCAAGGCGCTGATCAAGTTTTGGTGGAAACGGATTGGCAATCTGCCCACGCCTACGCCCACGCCTACATCGACGCCTACGCCCACACCCACGTCAACACCCAAGCCGACCGCGCCGCCCCCGGTCAACAATCCGCCGGTGGCTGTAGACGATTCTGCCATCACCGACGAGGATACCAGGGTGTACATCAACGTGCTGGCCAACGACACCGATCCCGATGGCGACGCCCTCACCATCAGCGGGTACGATGCTGTGAGCGCCAAGGGTGGCACTGTGAGCTGTACGGATGCTGGAGTGTGTGCCTACAGCCCGCCGGCAGCCTTTGCTGGAAGCGACATGTTTGGCTATACTGTCAGCGATGGCAATGGTGGCAGCGACGACGCTACGGTCAGCGTGATGGTACAAGCAGTGGGACCTGTGTTGCCCTCCACACCGACGCCTACGCCGAGGCCGACCGCAGCGCCAACTCGAACGCCCTTGCCACCGACGGCGACGCCTAAACCGCCAACCCCTACGCCTGTACCACCGACGATGACGCCTATGCCGCCGACTCCGACGCCCCGACCACCGACGGCAACGCCTATGCCACCAACTCCAACGCCTACGCCAGTCGTTGTTTCAAATGGAACGCGCATTAACGAGGTGTCACCTGCGCCCGCCCCGATGGATGTGGATGGGGATGGGGTGCTCGATGAACCCGACGAGTGGATTGAACTCTACAATTCCGGATCGACCGTCGCCAATCTGGGTGGTTGGATGTTGGACGATGGCGCAGGGGGCAGTGCACCCTACCGAATTCCTGAGGGGACGCTGCTTCAGCCCGGCGGGTTCATTCTCTTCTACGGCCAGGGTACGGGGATCGTCCTCGATGATGGCGGTGATGAGGTCAGGTTGCTTAGGGCTACTGATGGGGCTTTGGCAGACGCCGTGGCCTTTGGTCCCCTGGCCCCGAACGCCGGCTACAGCCTTGGCGGGGACGGCGTGTGGCATAGCGACTGGCCGCCCAGCCCGGGCAGACCCAACCTGCCGCCAGGCTCAACGTTAGCCAGATCAGGGTGGTCAGAGTTCTGATCGTTGGTGTTGGATTGGGGGCAGGCTCTAGGCGGTCCAGCCTAGGCCAAATGGGCGCCCTTCGGCGAATCCCGTTCATTATGGGGAGCCGGAGGGCGCTCACAGTGGAGGGGTCTGTCAGCGAGATCAATCCCGCGTTCAATGGAGGGCACGTCGTTTGCCGGATAGCCTGTTCGGCCGCCGATTTCACTGGGGGAGTTGTTCTTTTCTGGCTCATAGAGTAGAATTGAGTCGGTTTGGCCAGGTGTAACCATTTGGGCAGAACAATGCGGCGTTTCTCTTTCGTCAGTCTACGTTCTCGTTTGTTGTTGCTTGTCATTCTGGCCGTCATTCCGGTCCTCGGGCTGACGTTCTATACGTATGCCGAACTGCGCCAACTGCGGGTTGTCGAGGAGCAGAGGGAAGCCCTGCGGCTGGCCCGCATTGTCGCAAGGAACCAGGAGGACACGATCAGGGATACGCGTCAGCTACTTTTCGCCCTGGCGCAGCTCCCCGAGTTGCGCGACGCCGACCCGGCTACTTGCTCAGAGTTCCTCACCAAGTTGTTGAACCAGTACCCGCAGTATGCTGCCCTCGGGGTAGTGGGACGGGATGATCATCTCCGCTGTAGTGCCTTCCTGACCGACCAACCGGTGAACTTGGCCGACCGTAGCTACTTCCAACGCGTCCTTCAAGCGCGCGATTTCGCCATTGGCGATTACCAGAGCGATCCTATCAGCGACAGGGCGATGCTAGGTTTCGGCTACCCGGTCCTGGACGAGATGGGCCAGGTGGAAGCGGTCGTCTTCGCCTCGCTGGATCTGACGTGGCTCAACCAACTCGCTGCCCAGGCACAGCTACCCAAGGGCTCTACGCTCCTGGCGGTCGATCGGAACGGGACGGTCTTGGTCCGCTACCCCGACCCAGAGATGTGGGTTGGGCACCCTGCGCCCGAGGCACCTATCGTCGAGACGATTCTGGCTCAACAGGGTGAGGGCATGGTCGAAGCTCGTGGTGTGGACGGTGTCCCCCGCCTGTTTGCGTTCACGCCCCTGGCCGGCCTGCCCCAGGGCGGAGATATGTACGTCAGCGTTGGCATCCCCACGGCAGTCGTCTTTGCCAGTGCCAATCACGTGCTCGTCCGTAGTCTTATCGGGATTGGACTGGTCACGGCATTGGGACTAGCGGCGGCCTGGTTCGGCGGCAACCTGTTGGTGATGCGCTGGGTAAGGGCGCTCGTGAGCGCGGCGAAACGGCTGAGCGATGGTGACCTAAGCGTGCGCACCGGGTTGTCTGGTGGAGAGGGAGAACTGAGTCAGCTTGCTCGCGCGTTCGATGAGATGGCAGAGTCGCTTGAGCGACGTATGGCCGAGCGTGATCAGGCGGAGGAGGCGCTGCGAGAGAGCCAGCGGACCCTCTCCACGCTGATGAGCAATCTGCCTGGCATGGTCTGTCGCTGCCGCAGTGACGGGAATTGGACGATGGAGTTCGTCAGCGAGGGCTGCTTTGAGTTGACCGGATATCGCCCCTTTGAGTTGATTGGAAAGCAGGGGGTCTCCTACGGGGAGCTGATTCATCCGGACGATCGAGAGTCCGTGTGGAATGAGGTACAGACTGCCGTGCAGGAAGACAGGCCCTTCCAGGTCACCTACCGCATCACTACAGCTACTGGGGAACAGAAGTGGGTCTGGGAGCAGGGACGTGGGGTGTTCTCTTCTGAGGGGGACGTGGTGGCTCTGGAGGGCTATGTCATCGACGCCACCGAGCGGGTGCTCGCCCGTCAGATGCTGGAGCGGCGGGTGGCCGATCGCACGCGGGAGCTGTCAGCTTTGTACAAAGTGGTGGCTATGACCAGCGCGTCGCTGGAGCTGGACAAGGTCCTCGAAAGCGCTTTGGATCCAGTACTCGGGGCGATGGGGAGCGAGGTGGGAGCTATCCACTTACTAGATGAAACCAGAGAGACGTTGCGCTTGGCGGCGTGGCGGGGGATACCGCCGGATCTGGTGGCGAAGGTGGACCGGGTGCCGGTGGACGGCGGGTTGGCGGGCTGGGTGGTCGAACGAGGCAAGCCGTTGATTGTGCCCGACATATCGATCGGCCTGCGGCCGATCCTGGTCCTTCCGGCCAGTGGTCCTCAGGCCTACGTCGGTGCGGCGATTCGGGCTAAGGGACACGTGTTGGGAGTACTCAGTGTGGTTGGGGGAAGAGGACGGCAATTCAAGGCGGAGGAGGTGAACTTGCTGGCCTCCATCGCTGACGAGGTGGGGGTGGCGGTGGAGAATGCCCGACTGTATCGACAGGCCGAGCAACTGGCGGTGCTCAGGGAGCGGGAACGGCTGGCGCGAGAACTCCATGACTCGATCACCCAGTCGCTGTATAGCCTCCACCTCCTGTCGGAGGCAGGGCGGCAGCTGGCGGCGGCCGGGGATCTGGATCGCGTGGAAGGATACCTGGAACGGCTTGGCGATATCAGCCAGCAGGCGCTCAAGGAGATGCGTCTCCTGGTCTACGAGTTGCGGCCGCTGGTCTTGAAGCGGGAGGGGCTGGTGGGGGCCTTGCAGCAGCGGCTGGATGCCGTCGAGAAGCGGGCGGGGATAAGCACGCGCCTGTTGGTAGAGAGAGACGTGGAGTTACCGGCTCTGGTGGAAGAAGAGCTGTACCGCATTGCGCAGGAGGCGCTGAACAACATCCTGAAGCACGCTGGAGCTACCTCCGTGATGGTGACCATTCGCGGCGAGGGCGATAGCGTGATGTTGGAGATAGCGGACGATGGTGCGGGCTTCGACCCTGAGGCCATGGCCGACCATGGCGGAGTTGGCCTGGTCAGCATGCGGGAGCGGGTGGAGAAGTTGGGTGGATCGCTTGCCATCCTCTCGACGCCTGGCGAGGGGACGAAGGTGAGAGCGAGCGTGGAGGTATCTAATGGTTGAAAGGATTCGTATTCTCATTGTGGACGATCACGCCGTGGTGCGGGAGGGGCTGCGGGCCCTGATAGACGCCAGGCCGGACATGGAGTTGGTGGGCGAGGCCGTGGATGGGGTGGAGGCGGTGCAGAAAGCGCGGTTCTTGCAGCCCGACGTCATTCTGCTGGACCTGGTGATGCCCCGCAAGGGGGGCATCGAGGCCATCGATGAGATCAAGGAGGAGAGCCCCAGCGCGCGCATTCTCGTGCTCACGAGCTTCGCCGAGGACGACAAGGTCTTTCCAGCCATCAAAGCTGGGGCGCTGGGCTACCTGCTGAAGGACTCGTCAGCGCAGGAGTTGCTTGAGGCGATCCGCGATGTGTACCAGGGCGAACCGACGATGCATCCTACGATCGCTCGCAAGTTGATACGCGAGCTTCAGCGGCCGCCGGACCTGCCGCCCACGGAGGAGCCGCTGACGGAGCGGGAGGTGGAGGTGCTCCGGTTTGTGGCGCAGGGGTTATCGAACCAGGAGATCGCCGATAGACTGGTGATCAGCGAGCGGACGGTGCGCACGCACGTCACCAACATCTTGGGCAAGCTGCACCTGGCAAACCGTACCCAGGCAGCCCTGTATGCACTGCGAGAGGGGCTGGCTCGCCTCGACGATGGGTGAGGGACGTACGTCGTATGTCTTAGCCGATTCAGTCATTTAACGCAACAGGGACCGCTTTTGAAGCGGTCTTTTTGTTTGAGTGAAGATCGGTCTTCCAGACGATGCGCCCAGAGAAAAAGCGAGTATGATAGACTATGAAGGGAAAGCGAACATTGTAGCCCCAGCCGCACGGAGTTAGGAGGTGACGAAATGAAAAACCGGATACAGTGTGTTGTCGCTGCGATTGTCATTATGAGCCTAGTATTGCCTGGCGTGCCAGCAGTCTCGGCGGCTGCACAGGGCGCGTGGTTTGCCGAGTACTTTGCCAACCGGGACCTCGCTGGCTCGCCGGCCCTTTCCCGCTATGAGAGGACCCTACACTTCGAGTGGGGCACTGGCAGCCCTGGATCGGGCGTTCCCGCCGATAACTTCTCTGCCTGTTGGGTCCGCGACGAGTGGTTTGAGAGCGGCACCTACCGCTTTTCCTACCGCTCCGACGACGGCGTCCGCATCTGGGTGGGGGACGTGCTGGTCGTGGATGATTGGCGCGACCGCGGGCCGAGCTGGTCCGCCGTGGATCGCTTCATCCCGCGAGGTACCCATCGCGTGCGCGTCGAGTACTACGAGCACACCGGCGCGGCGGTCCTCCAGGTAGCGTGGGAGTGGGTCAGCGGTGGTTCTGGCTGGCGGGGCGAGTACTTTGCCAACCGCGACCTCACCGGCTCGCCAACCTTGGTGCGCTATGATCCCGCCATCGACTTTGACTGGCAGGACGGCAGTCCAGCCCCTGGCCTCCCAGCCGATGACTTTTCCGTGCGCTGGACGCACGTCGTCAACCTGGCCCCCGGCGCCTACCGCTTTTTCAGCAGCAGCGACGACGGTGTGCGCATCTATGTCAACGGCGGGTTGATCGTGGACGCCTGGGGTGGCAGCCATGTGTCCAGCCCGCGCTCGGGCGACGTCACCCTCAGCGCCGGGCAGCATACAGTCGTGGTTGAGTACTGCGAACGCGGCGGCAAGGCCGCTGCCCACGTGTGGTGGAACCGGCTGGGTGGCTTCGGCGGCTGGGAGGGGCGTTACTACGACAACGCCCAACTTCGCGGTGGGCCCACGCTCATTCGGGACGATGCCGAGATCAACTTCGACTGGGGCGAGGGTGGGCCCACCCCCAGCATGCCCTCCGACAATTTCTCCGTCTCTTGGACTCGCCAGGTTGATTTCAAGCCCGACTACTACCGCTTCAACGTCCGTTCCGACGACGGCGTGCGCTTGTGGCTGGACAAGGCGTTGGTGATGGATTACTGGAAGCCGATGGACTATGAGTGGCACTACGCCGATGGCTTCTATCTGGAAGGTGTCCATACGCTCAGGGTGGAGTATTGGGAGCGTGGCGGTGGGGCGCGTATCCGCTTCTGGTGGGAGCCGAGCAGCACGACGCCGTCCCCCGCCGGTCCACCCTTGGCATCGGCTCCTGCCTCGACCCCGTCTGGTCTGCCCACCCAGCCGCCTGTGACCAGGCAGCCCACTGCCCAGCCAATTGTATGTGCAGGCGGACCATTGCGGCTCGATGCCTGGCCTGTGGGTAAGGCCCGCGACCGTAAGGGTGGTGGGTGGACGGCCACCATCTTTGTGGAAGGACACGGCGGAGATTGTCAGTACACGTACGCGTGGGAGCGACAGGTTCAAGGAGGACCTATATCCGGCCCCATGACCTTCGAGGTCAAGAGCGCGAGCCGTGGGACCGCTATCGTGGGGGAAGCGTCCGTGACCTCTGCCGGGCAGACCGTCAAGGTCAAGCTATATGTGCGCCCGCCAGAATCTGGACAATTAGCAGATGACAACAGGTTGCACATCAGCTTGGGATCGCGGCAGGACATAAGGCGTTGGACGATCTTTCGGACGTAGGCCCACTGGTCTGGGGGGAATTCGGCTTCCAGGCGTTGGTCGCACCAGCGGTCCCAGTGGTTGCGGAAGATCTGTCGGTGTGAACTGCGTTTTGAACTGTGGTTCGCAGAAAACTTGATTTGAGGAGATATACTCGTGAGAACCAAAAATGTCAGCTGTTTGCTGTTTGTTGCTATGTTGTGCCTCATCGGCTGCACCGCTTCACCGACTCCGGCGCAACCTACTACCGATGACACGGCAACGGCCGTTTCCCCAACCACTCTACCTCTACCCACCCAAACGGCCGATCAATCCCCCATAGACCCACTTATCACTTCCCTCACCGCTGCTGGCGCAACCGTTGTCAATAACGGCCGTACCGAACAAGACCTCTTCCCCGCCAAAGGCATCGGCCTCTGGCATCTGACCGTCAACGGTACCAGCGTCAACGTCTACGAATTCAGCGATACGGCCGCCCGCGAGGCCGTCAGCAGCAACATCTCGCCTGGAGGCAATGAGTACACCGTCACTGAAGGCGACACCACGGTGACAGTTATTTGGGATAGTGAAGGTCCATCGCGCTGGTGGGCACTGGACAGCTTGCTGGTGAGTTATTCGGGATTGGATACGGCCGTTATCCCCCTTCTCAACAGCATCCTCGGCCAACCCTTTGCTGATGGTTCGCAACCCTATCGCCCTGAAGCAGGCAGTGGCAGCATCGCTGGCATCGGCGCATACGGCGTCAGTCTCCAGTACGATCCCTACTTAGCCACCGGCATTCACCCCCAGATAGTGGATGCCTTTACCGAGGACAACGGCATGAATTACTTACTGCTGCCCCAACATCTCTCCTTCACCTTTACCAACAGCTACGCGGATGCCGAGCCTCTACTCCAGCGGCAGCAGCTCAACGTGGAGACGATGCCGCAGATTGTGGTCTACCCGGTGGCCGCCTATTCAGCCATGCACCACCTGGCCAGGGTACAGGTTGAACAGCTGCAGGCCCTGTTAGCGGCACGGCCGTCTACCCCCGGCGGCTCACTGCCTTACCTGCCGCTGCACAATGCTGCCCAGGTTTTCCATTGCCAGGTGGCCTACCTGGCGTTCGCCAACGGCGCGGGCGTGCGTTACGTGACCGCATTTTCCCAGGAAGCGTCCCCCATCACCAACCAGCAGTTGATTTATACGTTCCAGGGATTGACGGACGATGGGCAATATTACGTCGCTGCCTTTATCCCGGTGAAGACGGCCGTTCTGCCAGACACAGTCAAGGTAGACGATTGGGAGGCCTTTAGTGTTAATTATTCGACATATCTGGCGGAGACGAAAGCGGTGCTAAACGACTTGACCCCGCTCGACTTCACACCCGACTTCACCCTGCTGGACGCGGTTGTGGCCTCTTTGCGGGTAGAGCCAGATGTGGAACTAAGGGAGGTAGAAACGGCCATGTTCCTTGACGAGCGTGTGCTGATAGCGCCGATCGGTGTGTACCAAGTCTATGACAGTGACAATGGTCTGTATCGCCTGTATCGTGTTGAGACGGACGGCCACCCCCAGCAGGTAGCCGAACAGCGCTACAACATCTTGCCCGCGCCCGATGGCGCCCACGCCGTTTACATGGACGACGATCGCCACCTCTGGCTAGTTGACCTGGCCGATGGAAGTGAAAGGCAACTGGCTGAGGGCACTGACCTTTCCTGGCTGCACTTGTGGGGCGATGCGCATACATTGCTGCTGGGCGTTTTTCTGTCAGCTACCGAAAGCGAAGGTCCTTCCATCGGACACGTGGCCACGCTGGACATAGACAGCGGCGAACTCCAAATAATTGAAGAGGAATACCTGTCTCTGGGTCGACCGGCAATGGCTCCCGATGGGCAGTCTGTTGCCTACGACGTCTCGGCTTTTTCTGCCGACGTAATCAACAGCCGAATCTACCATTCGGGCAACGGCTCACAGTCCCTGGATCCAGCCCTTTTTGATGGCCTGGAGGGGGAACGGCCGTGGAACCTCTATAATCCCGCTTGGTCGCCGGACGGTAGGCTACTGGCCTGGTTGTGCGGCGCGGAAGCCGATTCTCGCCTGGTCGTCTTTGACCTGGTCCGGCGGACGGCGATGACCGTGTTCACCTGGCAGCCGGCCCAGTTTGGCGCTTTGCCACCCTCGCCGGTGTGGAGTCCTGACGGGAAATGGCTGGCGATTGAAATTTGGGCCAACAATGAAGACGAATCGGGCCTACGGGTCTTGCCGGCCGACGGCACGATGGCCCGGTTACACGTACCGACGGGCCGCGAACCCATCTGGCTGAATCCGTCACAATTGTTTTACGCCGACGTAGACGAGAATATGAATGGCGACATCAAGCTGTTTGACCTGGATTACGGCGAGAGGGGCGTACTGGATTTGCCTGCTGGCAGTACCCTGTCCTGCGTGGAAACTGCTCTGGCTCATCGCATTTGATGGCGGGAGGTAGCGTGCGATGGTATACATGATGCTTGTGGCTCACCTGTTCGGGGACTATCTGCTCCAGTGGAATGAACTCGCCCGCTGGAAAGCACGTTCACTCTGGGGCGTGGTGGCTCACGGTGGCATCGTCACCTTGGCCGCGCTGGCCTGTGCAGCGCTGGTGGTTCCCTCTTGGTGGCCCTACGCTATCGGGTTCAGGGAAAGGGCGTCGGTGTCCTGGTACGCCAGACATCTCATTGGGCAGAGACCATCATGAGTGTTCTGCTGGCGACGGCAGTTGGAGTGTCTTGCGGATCATCATGGGATAGATAGTAGAAGCGATAGGATCGAAAAGCGAAGAATAAGACGGGGGATTCCTGAACGCGTGTTACCGCGCAGAGAATAGAAGCGCGTCATTCCTCGCCCGTAACTGATGAGCAGTTGTCCAAGAGCCGTTCGCCTGTACAGTGCACATGGGCGTCTGCTCTGAGGCCAGTGCGGAATCCACAATTCACTGTGACTGGAGGTATTGAGTATGTCCAATTCGCTGATTGTACTGCCCTCTCCCAATATCGACGGTCAGATCACTTTGGAGACTGTTATGGCCCGCCCCCCCTCCGTGGTACCATATCTTGAGGAGGAGCAGTTGACGCCAGAGCAGACTGGACAACTCCTGTGGGCCGCGCAAACCGTTGGGGGTCCCCACAAGGGCACGGGCACCAAGGACCGCACGTGGCTCATACTGTATACTTGCTGCAGCAACGGTGTATGGAGGTACCACCCACAGGATCACTGCCTGACGCGTCACCTTGACGGGGACGCGCGCGAACCGTTGGCTAACGCGGCCCGAAACCGCTATTTTATCGCACAAGCACCGTGCGTGCTTGTGATCAGCGTGGTCCCCAGACGTGGCGCGGAGGAACGGTATGGAGAGCGATGGCGGCGTCGCTACCTGCCAATAGAGGCGGGACGTGCTGTCGAGAGGATCAGGCTGCAGGCGATCGCCCTGGGGCTGGCGAGCGTGCCGGTCAGCGAGTTCGATCACAGCAAGGTGAGCCACGGCTTGATTCTCTCGCGCCAAGAGGAGCCGCTATACCTGCTGCCGGTGGGTCGGCCTGCTCAATGGAGGTCTGCGAGATCTGTGTGTGCCGAATCTGTCGGCGACCATGCGGATTCTCTCTCCATCACTGCCGCTCGAGTTGTGGACTAGGGTCATATGCGGCAGGCGAGATGAAGTCTTGCTGATGTCGAGTCATCCTGTGGCAGGAGGGATCAGTATTCTCGGTCTCGACAATCATGCCCTCGACATCCTGGGCAAGCTGCGCTTGGCGAACCATATCCAGGCAGCCCTGTAGCACCACGAGACGGGCTGCCTCGCCTGGATGACGCGTGAGAGACCTGCGTCTTGTATCTTAGTTGAATCAGTCATTTGACGCGACAGAGACCGCCTCAAAAGCGGTCTTTTTGTTTGAGGTGGGATCCTGCTTCTGACCGATGCGCACCAAATCGAACGGTGGTATGATAGGATCGATGGGTAAGAATACTGATGGGATCTTGGGGAGCTAGAATGAGGGGTGGGCGAAGTGGAGACGACAACGGGTTGCGCATCGGCATTGATCATAGCCAAGCCGGGTCCGCTCAGGGATGGTGTGCAGGCGCTAATGACCGCGATGCCTCAGATAGCGACTGTGTATGAGACGAGCGATCTATCCTCGGCACTGGTGATGGTCTTTGATCGCCGCCCAGCCTTGGTGGTGCTAGACTCCGGTCTGGGCAAGGGCGAGATTCGACCAGCGGTGCGAAGGGTCAAGGCCCGGTGGCCTCAGGCACGTTGCGTTTTCCTGGCTGACGATGTCGAGCAGCAACAGGAAGGCCAGTCCGCCGATGCAGACGCTGCACTGATCAAAGGACTGCCTGCGACAAGACTCATCACGGTTGTCCTCGGACTACTGCCGGGGAGTTGAGGGTGTTAGGATGGACAGGCGGAGTCGAACCCTCATTCTTGTCGGTCTAGCATCGGTGTTGATTGTGGCGCTGCTCCTCTGGTCACCTTGGATCACGACATCATACGGACTCCTTCCTTACGATTCCCCTGAATTCCATCTGATGGATACGGTCTACGTGTCGCCGTTCGGCACGGTTTATGGACTGCCACGGCCGTGAGCTAGGAGCGGATTCTGAAGTGAGGTGGTAAGATGAGCGTCTCTGCTATTCGTCAACAGCTTCTGAGACTTCCCCGTCTGTACGGTCGGAAGTCCCTGATGGAAGATGATCGCCCGAGAAGAGGGTCAATGGCCCGTTATCTTTGTCTTCTGCTGAAAGTCGGGGTTGGGCTGCTGATCATCCTGTTGCTCCTCGCCGTGGTGTGGGTTGTACCAGTGAGCTAGACAGCCGGCTGATTGGTGAAGCGGCTGCATCATTTGTCGTATCCGACCTGGTCATCTGACACAGCGAAGGGGATTCTGGAAATCCTCTTTCCGTTTGAGCCGAAATCTGTCTTCTGACCGATGCATGCGAGCCTCAAGTGTGGTAAGCTGTGATCGCACAGTTGAGGAACTGGGCGGAGTATAAGATGGTGCACAAGAAGCACGACTAAGGAGGTGCGTGATGAAAACCAGAAGCTTTAATTCAACAAAGATGCTTTCGTTGATCTCATTGGCTGTAAGTGTGAGCTTGAACCTAACGACTATACTTGCGTTGACCGCATTGGTTGTGAGTGCGCTGGCGCTGGTCGTAGCACTCAATCCCAGCATCCACGTGCTGCGTCCGGTGGTCTCAGCGGACGAGATTCAGCCCAAGGTGGTTGAGGGGAAACCCACCGTAGAGTGGCAGGTCTTTCAAGACGGCGAGTACGGGATACGATTTCAGTATCCCGCCGCTTGGTCCGTTCAGAAAGCAGAGATAGCCGACTCGGATGATGATATGCCAATTGAGCGTGTCCTCTTGTTCGCTCCCCAGGGTTGGGAGGGCACCGTAGTGCCGGTGGCCGTTGAGATCGGCCTGGGGAGCCCGGGGGAGCTTGAGAGGGTGTGGCCAGGCTTGGTGGCTGCTGAAAGCAACACTCTGACCGCCGTTGGCTATGGGGCGCTCGTCTGGCAGAGCCCCTCTGACGAGGCGTTCTACGTCTTTGAGCATCCGGGTGCCAGCAGACTGCGGGTTGCTTTCCGCGACAGCGTAGGCGAGGAGGAGGTCGTCAACAAGATGGTGGACACCCTCGAATTCACGCTCATCCATCCATTGGTGCCAGGACTGTCTGGAGTGCAGTAGCAATGAAGATGCACTTGCTCAACGAGATGAAAGTCGCCGACGACACGCCTCGCCGGCGACGACACAGAAACGACAATTCAGATACAGGAGATATCAAGATGAATGCCAACAAACTACATCTAACCGTTTTCACAGTGGTGGCACTGACCTTGCTCGTGCTGGCGGGCGCCTTCGGCCTGGTGGTGGGAAGGGCCCAGACTCCCCAGGCGAAGCCAACGCCCGCTCCTATCGCACCTGTTGTGACCGTCGCGCCGCCGACTCTGGAGCCTGTCGATGAACTGATCCCCGGGTCCGCTTCCATCAGCGGTCGGGTGTGGCACGACCTGTGCGCTGTCGCGGGTGGTGAGGGAGAGGTTTCTATCACCCCGTCCACGGGTTGCGTCCGGACGGGCGATGATGGATACCGAGCCAACGGGCTGCCCGAGGACGGCGAGCCTGGGATCGGCGGGGTGCTGGTCCAGCTCGGCGCCGGAGCGTGCCCGGCCTCTGGTCTGGCGACGGCCGCGACCGACACCAATGGCGCGTATGCTTTCATCGGTCTGAGCGCCGGGACGTACTGCGTGTCGGTGGACGTCTCGAGCCCGCAGAACTCGTCGCTGCTCCCGGGCGATTGGACGTCACCGCTCCTGGGTGCAGATGGCAGCGTGACAGGCCACACAGTCGTCTTGTTGGAAGACGAGCGCAGGAGGGAGACGAACTTTGGTTGGGACTATCAATACCTGCCGTTGCCCGAGCCTCCTGCACCGGAGCCATCGCCGGAGCCAGAGCCTGCCCCGACTTGTACCGACAAGACGGCTTTCGTCAGCGATGTGACTGTCCCCGATAACACCTATATGCTGGCGGGACAGCCCTTCGTCAAGACCTGGCGGCTGCGCAACGCTGGCACCTGCACCTGGACGGCGGAGTATGCCCTGGTGTTCGTCGATGGACACAGGATGGGCGGCCCGTCTTTGGTTCCTCTGAGCGGACCGGTTGCACCGGGTGAGGTCGTGGACCTGTCGGTGGGGCTGGTCGCGCCTGCAGGTGACGGCACCTACGAGGGCAGGTGGCAGCTACGGAACGCCGACGGTGGCCTGTTCGGCGCTAGGAACAATGCTGACGGGACCTTCTGGGTGCACATCGTCGTCGGCCACACCACCAGCGGCTGGCGCGGCGAGTACTACAGCAATCGCAACCTGGCGGGTGACCCGGCGTTGACCCGCAGCGATGAGGTGATCAACTTTAACTGGGGCAGCGGGGTTCCGGTGACGGGCGTGCCAGCCGACGGGTTCTCGGTCCGCTGGACGCGCATCGTCTCCCTTAAAGGGGCTACGTACCGCTTCTATGCCTACAGCGACGATGGTGTGCGGGTGTGGCTGGATGGCCAGTTGATCATCGACCAGTGGCGCGAGGCGACTGCCGCCACCTATACAGCGGAGCGGACTCTGAGCGAGGGTGGGCACGTGTTCCGCGTGGAGTATTACGAGGATGTGGGGACAGCCCGCGTTCGGTTCTGGTGGGAGCAGGTGGGCAATTTCTCCCAGTGGCGGGGGGAGTACTTCCCCAACGTGACGCTGGCGGGTACTCCGGCGCTGGTGCGCAACGACGCGGCGGGGGACTTTAATTGGGGGCGCAGCGCGCCGGCCACTGGGCTTCCGGCGGACGGATTCTCCGCGCGCTGGACGCGCCCCCTGTGGTTCGAGGAGGGGCTGTATCGGTTCCATACGGTCGTAGACGATGGCGTGCGCCTGTATGTGGACGACGCGCTCGTGATCGATGCCTGGAACGATGGCGGGCGACGGGAGGTGATCGGCGATCGCACCCTGGGGCCCGGGAACCACATGGTGCGCATCGAGTATTACGAGCGGAGTGGGGATGCGCTGATCCAGGTGTGGTGGGAGAGACCGACCCAGTATCCGGACTGGCGCGGCGAGTACTGGTCGAACCGGAGCCTGAGCGG
>Ga0180437_10006827_pt1 | contig 15078 bp, 5 predicted proteins | sample SS_ome_4_FD_132410 | JGI IMG/M metagenome (GOLD analysis project Ga0180437, IMG submission 132410) | Hypersaline lake sediment archaeal communities from the Salton Sea, California, USA - SS_3_D_1 metaG | ecosystem: Environmental > Aquatic > Non-marine Saline and Alkaline > Hypersaline > Sediment...
ATTGCGAAAAGTCCAATACAGGGTTCTTCAGCAAGATGCCGCGCTTGACCCGTCGCACGGAGAAGTAGAGGTCTCGGACAACCGGGGGAGTGTGCGCGTACGCTGCGATCGGATCTTCCTCGAGGTCCCGCCCGCTCAGCCCAACAACTCTGCCCCACGGCCCGCCGCCAATAGGCGCGGCCACGGCGGCGGGCTTCCAGTGCGAATCGTCGAATGCTGCTTGTTCCCACCGCGAACGGCTTTCCTTTTCCGAACGCCAGGAGTCGCCGGACACCACAACCACCTGCTTCCCGTCGGCCAACGTCACGGCCAGGCGAGCGATCAATCCGGCAGGATTCTTGGTCGGGGCCGGCTGGTTCTCCGCGCGCACCGCCAGGAGGTTCGCGCCGTCTTGCAGCAATCGTCCGACGTCGAAAACCGCTGCCGGCAGCCAGCCTTCGTTCGCGCCCACGCGGGTGCCATTGAGGAACACCTCGCAGGCGTTGTCCGCCGCAATCCGCAACTCGGCCGCCTCAACCTTCTCGGGCAACTCGAACCGGCAGCGGAAGAACCTCGCTTCGGCAGGGGCGTCTTCAACCGGTTTACCCTCGGGATACCAGATCCAGCTCGGTATCGGCTCGGCACTCGCGAGAGGTTGCGCCGTCGCGGGCTCCTTGCGCAGCTCCGCTAGGCGTTCCTCCAGAGCCTCCAGTTCTCGCAGTTCAGCCGAAAGACCCGCTGAGATCGGACCGCGGGCCAGCCGCTCGGCCAGGTCCCGGGCCCAAGCGATCTCCTTAGTTGCCCGATCCAACAGCGGCTCGCCCATCGCCTGAAACAGCCAGTCTCGCTCCAGCGCCCGGCCCGCCTCCGCCGCAGTCAGCGTCCGGGTGTCGGGCGTCTGAGCTTTCCCCGGCGGTAAGGGCAGGTTTCCCGCTGGTGCCGGTTGCGCGCAAACCGCGACGCTGAACAACAGCACGAGAGGTCTCGGAACCCACATTGCTCTGTTCATCGCACCCATCTCCCGGCGTGTCTTTGTCAGCCGCTCGCCGGCCGTAGGAGCGACCTATTCGACAACTTACCTTGAGCAGACGGTTCCTGCAAGAGTTCGCCGAGACGACCGCCAATATGCTACTTCATCGGATCGGTCAGAGGGCGTCGGGCCAGAGCGTACGACGGGTCTGTCCGAGAAAAGGACCCATTTCTCGGAGCGAGCCACCAGCGCTGGAGCCCGGCTACAACCTGGATAGCTCACATCGACCGTGAGCACTTGGCAAGTCACTGGTATTCGACCGATTTTGCCGGGCTGCCCGGCATCCTTGCTCAGTCATCGAGGACTTCCGTAAGAACCGGCCGCCAAGGTGCTGCGTCTTCGTTAGACGGAGAGTTCTGTCGCGAATCGCGAGGGCGACATCCAGTCTCTTGTCGTGTACAATGAGAGCCTTGTGGTAAGACATATGTTGAGAAACGCACCATGACGTAGGAGCATCCGCGTTGCTACGTTCGGGAGAATGGCACTTCTATGAGTAGCCGAGACCTTAAGCTGGAGAAATCAGATGGGGCGCAGCGTCCAATACCGGGAGAGTCGATAGAACTTGAGCGTCTGTTCAATCTATCTCTGGAGATGCTCTGCATTGCTGATACCAGCGGATACTTCAGACGTCTGAATGCTGCATTCCAGCGAACATTGGGCTACGACTTTGAAGAGTTACTCTCGCGCCCCTTCGTAGAGTTCGTTCACCCGGAGGACCGCCAGCGGACGCTGGACGAGGTCGGCAAGCTCGCAGAGGGCGCACCAACCGTTCATTTCGAGAATCGCTATCGGTGCAAGGACGGCTCTTATCGCTGGTTGGCCTGGTCGGCCATGCCTGAGGAACACGAAGGTCTAATCTATGCCACAGCACGCGATATCACGGACGTCAGACATTCCGATGAACTGCTCCGTAAAAGCGAGGAACGATTCCGCACTTTGGCCGATCTTTCACCGGCGGGGATCTACCTGACGGATCCGGCAGGGGGCTGCGTTTACGTCAATCGGCGTTGGTGCGCAATGGCAGGTATGGAGCCAAGCGATGCTCTCGGAGGCGGTTGGAGAGCAGCCATCCATCCGGATGACCGTGAGCAAATTGCGGATGGTTGGTATGCAATGGTCGAATCGCGGTCCGAGTGGGAGCTTGAGTACCGCATGCAGACGCCCGAAGGCACGGTGACCTGGGTGCTTGGACAGGCCGCGACTCTTTGCGACGCACGGGGCGAAGCCTTCGGATACGTGGGCACCAACATCGACATTACCGAGCGGAAGATCTCAGAAGAAACGCTTCGCGACAGCGAACGCCGCTATCGAGAGTTGTTGGCTGCCGTGACAAGCTACCGATACTCGGTCAATCTGAAAGATGGCGTACCTGTATCGACAGAACATACGCCGGGATGTCTGGCAACCACGGGCTACTCTCCTGAGGAATATGACTCGGATCCGTATCTCTGGATCAATATGGTACACCCCGAAGATCGGCAAGCCGTACGGGATCAGATTTCAAGGGTCCTTCGATATGGACGCGTATCGCCCCTGGAACATCGCCTTCTGCACAAAGATGGCAGGATTCGGTGGGTACGTAGCACCGTCGTTCCGCATTCTGAAGATACTGGTGCCTTGACAAGGTATGATGGACTGGTCGAAGACATCACGGATCGAAAGCATACAGAGCAACGATTCAGACAACTGCTGGAATCGGCACCAGATGCTATGGTGATTGTGGGCCAAACCGGAGAGATTGTCTTGGTCAACCAGCAAACGGAGCAGTTGTTCGGCTATTCGCGGAAGGAGTTACTGGGCCGTCCGGTTGAAGTCTTAGTTCCCCAGCGTTTTCGCGACCGACCTGGACGGCGATAGCGATATGGATGTCCTCTCCGCATCCATCGACGACCATAAGATTGCTTGGCATGAGAATCTCGGCGACGGGACGTTCGGTTTGCAACAGGTCATTACCACGTCGGCGAAAAACGCCCGTTCCGTCTATGCGGCCGACCTGGATGGGGACGACGACATCGATGTCCTTTCCGCTTCCAACCTCGACGACAAGATCGCCTGGTATGAGAATCTTGGCGACCGGACATTCGGCCTGCAACAGGTCATTAGCACGTTGGCGGATGGGGCCTATTCCGTCTACGCGGCCGACCTGAACGGCGACGGTGACATGGACGTTCTTTCCGCCTCCAACAATGATGGCAAGATCGCTTGGTACGAGAATCTCGGCGGCGGAGCATTCGATCTGCAACAGGTGATTACCACAGCGGCGCGTGTCGCCAATTGTGTCCGCGCCTGCGACCTGGACGGAGACGGCGATATCGATGTTCTCTCCGCTTCCGTCGGCGGCAAGGTCGCCTGGTATGAGAATCTGGGCAGCGGGGTGTTCGGAGCGCACGACATGATTACGGCGTCAGTGAGTACGGCTTTTTCCGTTCACGCTGCCGACTTGAATGGCGATGGTGATATGGACGTCCTTTCCGCTTCCAGAGACGATGACAAAATCGCCTGGTATGAGAATCTGGGCGGCGGGGTATTCAGTTCCCAACGGTTGATTACCACGTCGGCCGATGGCGCTGCTTCCGTGTGCACTGCCGACCTGGACGGCGACGGTGACCTGGATGTGCTCTCGGCATCAATATACGACGACAAGATCGCGTGGTATGAAAACCTATCATTACACAGGACGGGAACCACGCCAGGGCAGAGAAACCGGAGCGGCTATTACGAAGAGTTGACGCTCAATGATGTACTCACAATCACGGGCCAAGTCTATGTAGATCCGGATATGACCGTGCACGGCACGGGAACGCTGTCGGTCGGCGGCATCGACTTCTGCACGGGTGGTTTCCATTTTCCGGGGACGTCGATCACGGCCACGATGAACGACGCGTTGTCGATGCTGGAGATCGCCGGGATGAAGGTCTACATCGATCGGCTCACTCTGATCGACAACGGGGTCCGAATCGAAGGGGCGATCGCCTGGCCCAACGACATGGCACACCCAGAAAATGGCGGAATCAATGTCGACTTCAGCGGCACGAACTACATCGACGTCACAACCTCGGGTATCGTTTACGATATGGCCATCATGGCCGACAAGATCGATCTGGGGATCAAGGGCTTTGAGTTCAACTGCCAGGAGGCTGAACTGCTTCTGTCGAATACGACGGGATCGGTTGTCGGCCATTTGACCGGCCAGTGGGATATCGACATCCTCGGCACACCGATCAACGTCAACCTGGCAGAGAGCGAGGGAAACTACTTTCGGTTCGATGCAGGCCGGAACGAATGGGATCTCGTCGGCCAAATGACGGTCGGCAAGATCACGTTTGCCAAGAACTTCTATACTGATGGGTTCTACATCGCCGTCGATACGGAAACGCATACGTATGAAGGGGCTGGGTCGATTCGGCTCCCCGTCGGCAAAGGCGACGGCGTGACCGTCTTGGCTCATGCGGGCATCCTCAACGGCAACTTCGACAGTGCTGGCATCGAAGTACAGGACATGGATGTCCTTGTCTGGGACAAACCGCCGATCTACCTCGACACCCTCGGTGGCGATGTGTGGCATCTCGCCCCCGATCCTCCGGATACCAAGATCGAGGTCAACGCTGGGCTGCAACTCGGGCCCGACATGCCGGATGGATCCAATCTCTTGTACCTCGATCTCAACGGCTGGCTCGATTTGGGCGGCGGCATCGGCGGCGACGCCAGGTTGACGGTTGGCAAACGCGAAGATCCGATCGTCTCGGGAGGAACCTATTTCGAATGGTACTGGGCCGGGGACGCCCATTACACGATCGGCGGCGATGTGATCGTCGGGAAGGTAAGCAACCCGTACCTGCAACTCAACGGTGAGCTTACCGGGGCTGGCGATTCGATTACGGGAAAACTGTCGGGCTCGATTCACAAGTCGGCATTGCCCGACTCGATCGAGTGGCTGGCGGACTTGGCCGGGGTTCCCGATACGATCCAGGTCGATACGTATATGCAGGTCGTGAAGGACGCGGACGCCACGAACGACTTCATCCTAGCCGGCCCGAAGGACTGGTTTGCGATTCGCGTCGATCTGGTCGACGATTTCAAACTCACCAGAAATGTCCACAAGGTCGGCTACGACGAACTTGAGCCCTATGTATCGAAGGGTCTATCGGCCACCGTCTATCAAGTGCCCGAGGGCCGCGATTCGGCCATGTTCGAGTTGACCTGGGAATCGGGAGAAGCCGACCTGGCCGAACTCACCGCACCCGACGGGACCGTCTACACCGCCGCCAACGCAGATAGTTATCCAGGCATCCACTATGCCAAGTTCGTCGAGGAACGGAAGGCTATCTTCTATGTCGAGGATCCCGCACCGGGTCAGTGGCAGGTCATCATTGATGATTCCACGGTTGACGCCGATTACGCGCTTACGGCGAGCGTGGAAGGCGATGTGCCGACGGTGGCGATCATCGAGCCCGCTTTAGATAGCGAGAACACTACGATCAACATTACTTGGACGGACGACGATAGCGATTCCGACGCGACCATCAGCCTGTTTTATGACACGGATCGCGAAGGGGTGAACGGAGTCCTGATCGCCTCGGGCATTAGCGAGGATGATCCGTTGGATGCGTTCACCTGGGATACCACGGGCGTGCCGACCGGTGATTACTACGTTTATGCCATGATCGACGACGGTGTCAATATGCCGGACATCAGCTACTCGACCGGGCGTGTGTCGGTCGTTGATCCGCTGGCCCCCGCAGCGCCGACCGGCCTGGCAGCCGTTGACGTGGTCGGGGCTGCGGACGATTCGGTTCAGCTGGTCTGGGACGCGGTGGCCGATGTCGACTTGGACCACTACCTGATCCGCTATACGTCGGACGCGACCGGCGAGTTCTACGAGTCGGCCGTTTCGCCCGGCGATGCGACGAGTGTCGTGCTCGACGGACTCGTAGCAGACACTACGTATCGAGCAATGGTTGCCGCAATCGACGCCGATGGCCACGTCAGCACGAATGCCGAGCCGATCGTCTTTACAATCGGGGCGGCGGCCAACCTTACTGCATTCGCCGTGCCGGATGCGGTCTACCAACAGCAGGTGCCCGGCGACCCAGCGGACGCGTATACGGCGATTGCGCTACCCCAAGGTGCAACCATGGATGCCAGCGGCGCGATTACCTGGAACGTACCCAGCGACGCGGTCGGATGGCACGAGATGCTTGTTCATGTGACCGACACAACGGGAGACACGAACGTTTGGCGGCGTTTCGTGTTGGTCGACCAGGAAGGCCCAAGCTTGGTGACCGGGGAGTCGCCAACGGTCGACGCGAGGGGCGAAGACAGCTTGACATTCTCAGTGCCGATGGCCACGGATATGTCGGGAATTCCCTGGTACGGTATCGAGCGTGATGGAACTGCCATCGGCGTCCTGCAGCAGTCGCGCATCTTCACCGACTCCGGCCTTTCGCCGAACACGACCTATGACTACACGGTCTTGACAGAGGACAACACGCCGTCACAAACGGCGGCGCCCGCTACGATCGGCCCATTCTCGCTGACCACGGCGGCGGCCGTGCCGGGAGTTCCGACCTTGGACAACCCAACCGAGGGCGGTTTTGAATTGGTCGGGCTGGCAGCGGACGGCAACCCGGTTGGCACAGCATATGCGATTCTCTGCGCGAAAACCGACAAATACTTGGCACAAGACGGCAGCCAGACCACGGCGCCCCAGTGGCAAACAGCCGATGCCTGGGCCGGGACAGTCGTAACGGGCCTCGCCCCGGACACGCTCTACGAGTTGCGAGCCGTAGCGTGTAATGCGGAGGGTGTCGAAACGGATTTCGGCCCGGCGGCCCAAATCGCGACCGATCATGAGAGGATCCTGCCAACGGTCACGGGCGTCACTGTCGTCAACAGACGGGGCGTCGTCGAGATGACCTTTTCGGAGCCCCTGTGGCTTTTCGACTCCGATGTCGAGTTACTGTATGACTCCGGTCACCCCGTCTCAACAGATGGCATCCTGATCGATCAGCCGACCGACTCGATGTCCGCGATCATTGACCTTTCGGGGATTGGCCTTTCTGAGAATACAGACTATATGCTGCGTCTGCGCGGGGATATTGTGCAGGACTTTTCAACGAACTTACTCGACGGCGAGTATTTCGGCACGTTTCCCTCAGGTGACGGGCAGGCGGGTGGAGATTTCGAGTTTCCGATAACGATTCCCGACGTAATCCAAGGCCGAAATGTCTTCTACAACAACTCGGCCTTCGACGGCAACAATCCGGCATCCGACCAGCAGGACGACGACGCCGTTGCCACGGACAAGACGGCCCTGTTGCCCGGCCAACCGGCTACCTTCGCCAACTATATGAGCTACGAGAAAGGTATCAACGGCATCATGGTGGACATCGTGGATCCGCCCGCGACGCTCACGCTGAACGACTTTGAATTCCTGGTAGGCAACGACACTGATATCGCAACCTGGGCCACCGCTCTCGCTCCCCTGTCAATCAAAGTTCGCGAAGGTGCCGGCGACAACGCGTCCGACCGCATCACGCTTACCTGGCCCGACAACACAATCCAGAACACGTGGCTCCAAGTCACAGTCCTGGCAACTGCCAACACCGGCCTAGCCCAACCCGACATCTTCTACTTTGGCAACGCCATCGGCGAAACGGGCAACTCAGTCACCGATGCCCGCGTTAATGCCATCGATGCGCTCCTGGCCCGCAACAACCCACGCACGCTGACCGACCCGGCACCGATCGACTTCCCATACGACTTCAATCGCGACCAGCGCGTGAACGCGACCGATATGCTCATCGCCCGGAACAACCAGACTCACTTCCTCAACGCCTTGAAGCTGATTACTGTGCCGGACGGGAAGACGGCGGTCCGGTTGGACGTTGATGCTGCTTTTGCAGACGAAGCAGACGGCACGCTCCACTGGCTCTATGAACTGGAAGACTTGGCCACAGACCGGCGTGCGTCCGACGAAGGCGTGGAGGTTGCTGTGGATTTGTTGTTGGCGGGGGTGTGAGGGGGGATCCAGGGATCGATCGCCAAATGTCAAGAATGCCTGCAGGATCCCAACACACGAGCAGTTCTTCCCTCCGCTTGGACGATGTGGCTCTTTTCGACACCCGACTGAACCGTCACGACGAGGTTCCCGACAGAGAATCTCGCTCCAAGTGTTTGACACCGATCGGCCCCATTGCTAGAATCGCGCGCATCGGGATGAGAATCCGCATCAGTTTCTACCCAAAGAAGGAGATGACCATGCGAAGGCAGTTCTTTCCGGCCGAAGCCGCGCTTGCCCGAAGATGTGTTGTGATGTGCTGCGCCGTTGCAGTCGCAATAGTAGTGTTGCTTTCATGTAATTCATCGAAGGCTATGGTTGTGACGGTCAATTACGAGACATACCCGCTCACGGCAGATGTCTCTGGCACAAAAGGTACGCAGTTCATAGGTACGTTCACGTATGACACGACGACCGCCGCCTTTGACTCTGGGTTAGGCTACGCTCGCTATCACTTGATCAACCACACGGCAACGCTAAGTCATCCAACAGGCGCGAATATCACGCCGATCAACTTCACTTCACAGTTTATCGAGATTCGAGATGATTTTCAGTACTCCCCAGGTGACCACTTTCGAGACGAGTTCTGGCTCTTCACGTATTCTGATACGGCAGTCCCCAACTCGAATGGCATTCTGGATCAGTTCAACATCGGATTCGGAACGAGCCAGACCACGGCGCCAAGCTTGTTGTCCAGCACCGACTTGTTTCCGTTCGACACCGAATTCATCGACGACAGCTCAATGAAGGGGTTCAGTGTGGTGTTCGAGGACATGACTTCCGGTAGTCTCGGCGGCACAAACGGCTGGTTCAACTCGATATCTGCATCTTCCAATGCCGTTCCCGAGTTGTCCAGCGTTATGGTCTGGTCGTTGCTCGGCCTTAGCTTTATCGGCATCAGCTGCTGGCGGCGGCGCAACGTTAGATGACGAACTAATATGAGATCGCATTTGCGCCATCTCTCCGGGAACGGCGTGCGTCCGACAAAGGCGTGGAGGATGCTGTGGATTTGTTGTTGGGAATGGTCTGACCAATCCCGGTAGAAGGTCCGTTCGACACCATCTGCTTCTGTCTATCGCGCCGCATCTCTCCCGCGAGTTGGCTCCTCTCGGCCGCGTCCACAACTTCCAGATTCCTCCCCACACAGCGCTTGAAGCCTGTTGGCCGCTTGAGGTAACGGTGTCCTTGACGGCGCGAGGGTGGTTCTCGCGCGTCGAAGCATGTCAAGGAGAAGACCATGAAACACTGGTGGGAAATTGCAGCACCGTAGGCGCCCGAATCGCGCGTTTGCCATTGCGACAAAGCACGCGTTTGGAAGCTGGAAAAGGGCGCTGGCGGCCGCGGGGCTGGACTTGCAGCAGGCTGATGGTGAGGATTGAACGGTGGTTGAGCGCCCTCACGCCGCCCTCTTCTCGGGCAAGTCTTGCCCGATGATGATGGTTTTCAGCAGTGTACCGCTGTCGTCGCGAAAGCGGATCACGCCGTCGTCGGCCAGCCACAGGGCAGAGATGCCGTTGCAGATGAAGTGACGCCCGACGAAGTAGCCGTCGCGGGTCAGCACGCGGGTCTCGATAATCGACGGATCGGATACTCCAAGCTCTGCGGCACCGCCAAGAACGGCTTTCGCAAGGTCCGTGAGGGGGCTGTCGGTTTCCATCGTGGCGTCTCGTGGGGGCCAGTCTCGGCCGCCTCTACCAGTCGGGCGAATTCTTCCAGGGTCAAAGGCCGACGCAAGCGACGACGATCGGTCTCGGAGTTCTGCGTCGCCAAGTGTCCCTCAACGGCCCGGAATTGCAGGCGAAACTGTACGAAGATTGGGAAGATTCTTGCGCAAGGCTCGTGCCGTGGTGCTCATTTCCGCAGGGCATTCGTGGCTGTTTGTCGCTGTTTGGTGCCAAGCCGGACGTGCATCGGCCGTTTGCCGAACATGTTGCAGCCGAGTACCGGGTCGAGACACAAAGCCGTGGGCGCACGGTCGACGAATGGAAGATGCGCCCCGAGCGCAGCGACAACCACTGGCTGGACGACCTGGTGGGTTGTGCCGTGGCCGCGTCGATGCAGGGCGTGGCGCTATCCGAGGTCAACGTCAGGCCGACCGCCAAAAGGCCGCGGATGAAGCTTTCGGAACTGCGGCGGAGGAAGCGGTAGGCGATTCAGCCTGTAAAGACCGCTGAACGGCCCAGGGACCAGCGTGAGCAATCACCACAGACACGTTTCCAGTAGCGTGTCCACGGCTTCTTCGACCTTGTAGCTGTCTTGTCGTGGCTGCTGTGTCTGCAGGTTCATCTGCTCGAAGTCGTACAACCAGTCCAGTTCGCTGGTTGAATCTATCTGAGCGTCTGTGTCGGCTTGTTTCAGGATAGCGTCGGACGCAAACGCCTGCTTCACGGCTGCCGACGATTCGCTCGCATACAGTTTGACCGCCGACGTGGCGATGCCCGATTCTTCGTGTTTGGCGGCTTCGGTCGGTGCAGTGATCAACTTCAACGCATCGATGAAGTGAGTCTGGTTGTTTCGGGCAATCAGCATGTCCGTGGCGTTAACGCGATGGTCGCGGTTGAAGTCATGCGGGAAATCGATTGGCGCCGGATCGGTGAGCGTTCGCGGGTTGTTGCGGGCTAGGAGCGCGTCGATGGCGTTGACCCGGGCGTCGGTGGTAGAGTTGCCTGCTTCACCGATGGCATTGCCGAAGTAAAAGACGTCATCTTCTTCCAAGCCGGTGTTGACCGTGGATAGCATGGTGACTTTGAGCCACTGGTTCTGGATAAGCGTGTCGAGCCAGATGATGGTCACGCGGTCAACGTCCGTAAGCTGGTCACCGTCAAGGTCCACTTCGCGGACGGTGACGCTCTCGGGTTTGGGGGCCGGCGTCCATGTGGTCGGATCGTTGTTGTTGCTGACCATGAACTCGAAGTCGGTGTCGCCGAAGCCCTCGGTACCGGGGATCCCCGTCACGTCGATCATGATCCCGTTGATGCCGTGGCTGTAGCTAGTGTAATTGGCAAAGGTGGCGGTCTGGCCGGGCAAGAGGGCCGTTTTGCCGGTGGCAATGCTGTTGTCGTCGGTGTCGTCGGCGTCTGGACCGCCGTCGAAAGCGGAATTGTTGTAGAAGATGTGGCGGTCGACGACTTGGGTTGGCCCTTCGAAGACCCACGTCTCGGTTGCCCCGGTGGGCAGCGGATTGCCGGCCAAGTCGGTGATCGCCGACTGGTGCGCGACCAGGGCCAACCCGTAGTGACCCGCCAAGTCCGTCAGCCCACCAAGGTTATCCAGCGTCCAGGTGACGTTGTCGAGCGTGCTCAAGGTGGCCTCGCCGGGCATTTGGTTGCCGCCATGATTGCGGACCAGCAGCAGATCGCCCAAATCCAGCCCCACGACCGGCTCGCTGAAGACGAATTCGATCTGTTCGACGCCGGTGGTACGCGGGTCGGGGGTGACGTCGACAATGTCTACGCTGGGCGGGGTTAGATCCTGGGTCCAGTTCTCCGTGGCGTCGGCGGCCAGCGGGTTGCCGGCGGCGTCGTGGATGGATGAGCCGGCAACTGCAAGCGTCAGGTCGTACGTGCCGCTGGAGGTCGTCACACCGGAAAGATTGCCCAACACCCAAGTGACGGTGTCGCCGCTGGTGAGGGTCTCGCCCCCGGTCAAAAGGTTCTCGCCGCCGTCGACGACCAGCGACAGATCCGCCAGGTCGAAGCCGCTGACAGCCTCGCTGAACTGGATGGTCAGTTGGTTGACACTCGTGGTCCGCGGATCGGGATCCACCGCCGTGATGCCGGCCGTCGGCAGCGAGGTATCCACCGTCCAGGCCTCGTTGGCACCTTGGGCCAGTGGATTGCCGGTAAAGTCCCGAATATCGGCTCCGGCGGCGGAAAGGCTCAGCAGGTAGTCGCCCGGCTGGCCCGTCAGCCCGCCAAGGTTACCCAAGGTCCAGCGAATGTTGTTCAGGCTGGTAAGCGTTTGACTTCCGGTCAGCAGGTTGCCGCCGCCGTCGAGCGTAAGGCTCAGATCGGCCAAGTCCAGCCCGACGACCGGTTCGCCGAACGCGATCACGATCTGCTCGACGGCCGAGTTTCGCGGGTCGGGACCGACAGAGACGATTTGAACGGTCGGCAACATCGAGTCGACCGTCCAGACGTCCTTGGTGCCTCTTTCCAGCAGGTTGCCCAGTTGGTCCTGGATGCCGGAATCTTCCGCAGTCAGCCGCAGCGTGTAAACCCCGTCGGTCGCGGTCAACCCGGCCAGGTTGCCAAGGGTCCAGGTGACGTTGTCCGTGGTCGTGAGCGCCTGGGCCCCGGTGAGCAGATTGCTACCGCCCCCCAGCGACAGGGCCAGATCGGCCATATCGAACCCGACGATCTGCTCGCTGAAGACAATGTTGATTTCACTCACGCCGTCGTCGCGGGGGTCGGGCGAAACGGCAACGATCTCGACCGTGGGAACCGTCGTGTCCATGACCCACTCGACCATGGCCCCGCCGGTCAGGAGATTTCCGGCCAGGTCACGGATGCCCGAGTCGATCGGGAACAACTCCAGCGCGTAGTGTCCGTCTTCCTCGGTCAGCGCTTCCAGGTTCGGCAGGGTCCAGGTGATCTCGTCGTTGGTCGCCAGCAGTTGAGCCCCGGTCAGCAGGTTGGCGCCGCCGTCGCGCATCAGGCGCAGGTCGGCCAGCCCCAACTCGCGGATCGGCTCGTCGAAGACCACGTCGATCTGCTCGACCGGCTCGTTGCGCGGGTTGGGAGATACGCTAGGATCGCTGACGCTGGGAGCGGTCGTGTCGATGGTGAAGAAGCGGATGTAGTCATCGCCGGCGGTGCCGTCGCCGTCGCCGTCCAGTTGCAGTCCGGCCTGGTCACTGATCCCCGCGGCGGAGATCGTGAACCGGTATTCGCCCTGCGGCAACGGTCCACCGGTGATGTCCAGACTGACGCTGGAGGGGTCGCTGTCGTAGGTCCCGGCCACGTAGGTCGGCACCAGCGCGTAGGTCGCGTCGTCGTCGGTGCCGTAGGTCCCGTCCGTTCCGGGATTGACCAACTCGTAGGTGCCAGGGTCTGCGGCGCCGACGGCGTCGAGATCTTCGCTAAACGACAGACCGATGCTGGTGACGTCGGCGTTGGTCGAGACCTCCCATGGCACAACGATCGGCCCAACGGCCAGAACCGTCGGCGGCACGCTGTCGGCCGAGCGGACGGCGAACTGCAGGCGGCTCTCGCCCACGACGTCGTCGTTCGGGTCCGCCAGATCGCCGGGCCAGGTGATCACCACTACGTAATCTTCGGCCTCGGGCACCGTCGGCGCCGGCGGAACGGTCCAAACGTACGATCCGCTGTCGGGGGCGGCCGGGGCGATAACCGTCTGCAGCGTGCCGTTACTGTCGCCGTGATACAGCTCGATCAGCAGTGAGCCCGGCTGCAACCGGCTCCGCCAGCGGATCTCGTAGGTGCGGCCGTGCACCCACTCCTCGAGGCCCAACGGGTAGAGCAAGTGGATGTACTCCGGCTCGCTCTGGGAGGCCTGGTCGGTGTTGCCGTAGGCGCCCAGGTTGATCATCTGGCCGTGTTCCAGCAACTCGCGGGAATAGTCATAGGTAATATCACCCCAATCGACGCCCGGTGAGAGGTCTTTTTCATCGGGGGCCGGGTCAGACTGGAAGACGACCGGCTCCATCTCCGGCAGGCTGGGAAATAGACCGGTGAGGCGCTCTACCGGCGCCAGCGCCCCTTGGGCCACCTCGCCGAACGGGCTGAGCAGGTGCAGGTTGTCGTCACGGCCGTCGGCGCCGCCGGGGCTCTGGAAGCCGAGCAGGTTGTCGTTGCCGTCCGGGTCGACCCAGACGGTTTCCTTCGGCGGGGAGATGCTGAACGGGTCGTCGTCGCTGAGGTTTTGCCAGTCGGTCATGGTTGCCGCGCCGAGGCCGGCCCATTCGCCGATGGCCCCCTCCTCGGTCGTCAACAGATTAAAATCGCTCTGCCAGCCTTCCGTGCTGTCAGCGGTGACCACCACGTCGTAGCCGCTGCAACACTGCTTCGAGTCGTCGCGAGCTTCCACGTAGACGGCGTTGTTACGCATCAGGACGTGCCGGCTGTGTTCCGAGACGATGATGCCGATCTCGGCGCAACCCTCTCCGGGGTCTTGGGGCGGCAGGGGCTCTTCGGGGAATCCTTCCCAGAGAATCCACTGGCCCCAATCCTCTTCTCCGTCCAGCAGGAACTGCGGCCCCGACACGGTGGTCGGCCAGAGCGGCGTCTGCAGCGAGTCGAACTCGCCGAAGGGGCTCATGCTGGGATCAAAGAACTGCATCCCGATCACCATCTCGTTCCACCCTGTCAGCAGCTTCCCCTCCTGGGGCAGAAAGAAATCGGCCCAAAGAGTCAAATCGCTCCGGCCCGTCAGGATGCCCTCGGTGTTCTCCACAAAGATTCGCCCGAGGGTCTGCATGGCCGGACTGAGCATGACCTCGATGGGCCCCACCGGCGTCGAGGAGACGGAGGAGAGGCTGAACTCGACCAACTCGGTGTTAATCCGCCACACCTGGCCCGGCGGGACCGGCTCCGCGGTGGGCGAGCCCACGGTCCCCCCTTTCCCTAGATCGAACGTCTCACCGGGGATCTCCCCAACCGGCGGGCTGTACTCGATCTTGGCGCTACCTTCCAGGGTGACCGGAAAGTCCAGGAATGGGATAAACTGCATCATATTGATGTTCCAGACCCAGTTCAACTCCACGGTGGTGGTCGTGGAAGGCTCTTCCTCGTTGTCGGCGCAGGGCTCGTAGACCGTGTTGTTGATGAGTTGGGCGCCGGTGCCCGGCCCTTCCACCACGATCCCCGCGTAGCCGTCCTCGTAGACCAGGTTGTGCTCCAGCAGGCCGTCGAAGCGGTCGACGTGGATGCCGATATTGTCGTTGGAGTAGGTGACGTTGCGCTGGAGCAGACTGTGGAAGGAGGCCTCGATGCCGGTGTCGGTGTTCTCGTAGCTGCGGTTCTCGAGGACGTCGGAGGCGGAGCCGAAC
>Ga0180437_10006829_pt1 | contig 15074 bp, 9 predicted proteins | sample SS_ome_4_FD_132410 | JGI IMG/M metagenome (GOLD analysis project Ga0180437, IMG submission 132410) | Hypersaline lake sediment archaeal communities from the Salton Sea, California, USA - SS_3_D_1 metaG | ecosystem: Environmental > Aquatic > Non-marine Saline and Alkaline > Hypersaline > Sediment...
CGACTGGCTGGTAAACCTCGCCGAGGAAGCCGCAAAAATGGATCAGGCTAAGCTTAAGAGAATTATCGACAAGACATTCAAGACCGAAACCGGAAGAAAGAAGGCCTATGAAATCTTTCTCGACAGTAATAACTAACCCAGGACCATCGGAATCGATCATGAGAAAATGGAGGTACAGATTATGAATATGTTCTGCTATCAGTGCGAACAAACCGCCAAAGGAACAGGCTGCACCGCTTACGGCGCCTGCGGCAAGGACCCGGAAACCGCGGCACTTCAGGATTTGCTGCTCTATGCCCTGAAGGATATTTCCCGATATGCCCATCGGGCCCGCAGCCTCGGCAAGACGGACGCGCAGACCAATGTCTTCACGGTCAAGGCGCTATTCAGCACTTTGACAAACGTGAACTTCGACCCGGCGGCGTTTCAGAAGATTCTTGGAGACGCCGTACGGATCAAGGAAAGAATCCGAGGCATCTACGAGGAGGCCTTTAAACAGGCCAAGAAGCAACCCGAGCACATCGATTGTGACGTCGCCTGGTGGCAGGATCTCGACGACCTGAACGGCCTTGTTCGAAGAGGAGAGTCCGTGACCATCCAGAATCGAATAGGCAATCTCGGCGACGACATCGCCGGCCTTCAGGAGCTGATTACCTACGGCATCAAGGGCCTGGCATCGTACGCCGACCATGCTCAGATTCTCGGCAAAGAGGACGACAGTATTTACGGGTTTATTCATCAGACCCTCGATTATCTGGCGGGCGACCCGTCCGACGTAAATGAGCTCGTGCAGACCGCACTGAAATGCGGGGAAGTAAACTTGAAAACAATGGAACTACTGGACGCGGCCAATACCGGCGCCTACGGCCATCCCGAACCCACCCGGGTCAGGGTTACGCCGGTAAAGGGAAATTGCATCGTTGTCTCCGGCCACGACCTCAAGGACCTGGACGAATTATTAAAACAAACCGAAGGCAAGGGTATAAACGTATATACACACGGTGAGATGCTGCCCAGCAATGCATATCCCGCCCTGAAAAAATACAAGCACCTTGTGGGCAACTACGGGGGAGCATGGCAGGACCAGCGAAAGGAATTCGACGAGTTCCCCGGCGCGATCCTGATGACCACAAACTGTCTCCAGAAACCCAAGGACAGCTACAAGCACAGAATCTTTACCTCGGGTGTGGTCGGCTGGCCCGACGTGGTCCACATCTCGAGTCGCGATTTCACCCCGGTAATCGAGGCCGCTCTGGCCGAGCCGGGTTTTACCGAAGATGCACCAGAGAAGTTCATAACCATCGGCTTCGCACGCAATGCGGTGCTCGGCGCAGCCGATAAGGTCGTTGAACTGGTTAAGCAGGGTAAAATCAAACACTTCTTCCTCATAGGCGGCTGTGACGGCGCCAAGCCCGGCAGAAACTACTATACCGAATTCGCTCAAAAGGTCCCGGAGGACTGTTTAATCCTCACTCTCGCCTGCGGGAAATATCGGTTCAATAAACTCGACTTCGGTCAAATCGACGGAATTCCCAGGCTGCTGGACTGCGGTCAGTGCAACGACGCCTATTCGGCAATCCAGATTGCCGTCGCTCTGGCAAAAGCGTTCGACTGCGGCGTGAACGAGCTGCCGCTGTCAATGATACTTTCCTGGTACGAGCAAAAGGCCGTCGCCATACTTCTGACTTTGCTGTACCTCGGCATCAAGAATATGAAGCTCGGTCCGAGCCTGCCCGCTTTTGTCGCGCCTAATGTTCTGCAGGTTCTTGTGGACAACTTCAACATCGCGGCAATAGGCAACGTCGAAGAAGACCTGGCTGGGACCCTGATTCCGGTCTCATAAGAGGAGGCGCAATATGAAAAAGACGATACCCGACAATAAGACCGTAGCTGACATAGTCGTTCAGCACCCGGTCGCCCTGGCTGTTTTTGAGCGGCACGGAGTCGATTACTGCTGCGGCGGAAAACAGGACCTGAAAACCGCCGCACGAAATGCAGGTCTAACGGTCGAACAACTGACGGACGCCCTGACGGAAGCCATCGAAGCCTCTGACAACAGCGAACGGGACGTTAGAGACTGGACAGCCGTACCCTTGACCGAGCTAATCGGCCACATTGAACAGCACCATCACAGCTTCATGAGACAGCAGCTTCCCCGACTTACGGGTCTTCTCGAAAAGGTGGTTCATGCCCATCAGGAACAGCACGGCCAAATGCTTGCGGCATTAGGCAAGGTGCTTGCCGACCTGAAGAGCGACATTGAGATGCACCTTGTCAAAGAGGAGCAGATACTATTTCCGTACATTCGGCAAATAGAAGCGTATGCTCAGGGCCGGGGCCCCGCTCCTCAAGTCCATTGCGGCAGCATCCAAAACCCCATACGTCAGATGGAATACGAGCATGAAGAAGTGGCGGCAGCGCTGGCGCAAATGCACCGCCTGACCGATGACTTCACATTGCCGGGCGACGCGTGCAGTTCGTTCCGTGCCCTCTACGACGGACTCAGAGACCTCGAAGCCGACCTGCATGAACATATCCATCTGGAGAACAATATTCTGTTTCGAAAAGCGATTGAGGTTCAGGGAACCTGAAAAAAGCTCAGGAGTTGAAAGATAGCTATGACCCTGCGAAACATAGTAAAGATAGATGAACAGAAGTGCAACGGCTGCGGATTATGTGTGAACGCCTGCGCCGAAGGAGCAATCAAGATCGTGGACGGCAAGGCCAGGCTGATAAGTGAGACCTACTGCGACGGCTTAGGCGCCTGCATCGGGCACTGTCCCGAGGACGCGATAACGGTAGAAAGGAGAGAGGCCGCCGAGTTTGACGACGAGGCCACAAAGAAACATCTTGCCGAACAGCAGCAGGCCAGCACACAGGCTGAATTTGTTTGTCCGGGCCTGACGGCTCAGCAACTTGAGAACAGCGGAAAAACGGCCCCCACCGCTCCGTCAGCGGGTCCATCGCAACTGAGGCACTGGCCGGTACAGATCAAGCTTCTTTCACCAAATGCCGCCTGTTTTCAAAACGCCGACCTGCTCGTCGTCGCTGACTGTGTGCCTTTCGCCATGGCTGATTTTCACGACAGGTTTCTTAGGGACCACAGCGTCGCAGTGGGCTGCCCGAAACTGGACAACGGCGAGTTCTATATTGAGAAACTCGCCGAAATATTGAAAACCAATAAACTCAGGAGCCTTACCGTCGTTCACATGGAGGTGCCGTGCTGCTTCGGCCTGACCCACATAGCGAGAGAGGCAATCGCCCGCAGCGGCATCAAAATGTCTTTCGACGATGTCACGATAGATTTGCACGGCAACGCGAGTGCGACAACCACAATCGGCGATAGCCAAACCACAGCCGCCGGCTGACCGCGCAAGAATATGACCCACAGAATCTTAGCGTGAATTCGGCGACCCGCCCTGGACTTGCCAGCACGCTTGTTCGTCTGAGGGTTCGTACATAAACCATACCAGAGCAGCAGGATTCGAGGCCCAGGCCCCGCTTAGCGCATTGCATTACTTCTGCGACGGCGGATGGTTGAGATTGCATCGTCGCTTCGCTGGGCTCTGAATGATTTTATGACAACGCCGGTGTTTGTGCGTGTGTGGATGGAGGTTGTGCATTAAGTCTGAATTGGTACCGGAGATGGCTTGCACTACGGCTGCGCTAAGAGCAGACTTGCTCGGCCGGCGGCAATTAGAAGGGCTCGAATCAGGAGTCACAGCGAGTTGAGCATAGCACCTACCGGCATGCAGTTATTGCAGTTGGCTTCTTAGTTGTTCGGCGTTTTGGATGAGTTGGTCCGGGGCTATCTGCTTTTTCTCTTCGAGGTCAAACTGCCACTCGTACGAATCGACGATTCTGTGGGGCAGGATTTGGGCGAAGAGGTCAAACGGGAATCCATCGTACCACGGCGCTTTGAGTTTGCGATGGGTCTTTAGTGTTTCAAAGCCTTCTTTGCGAATGGCGACATTGTAATCGCCGTACCATTCGAAGCCGACTGTAACGGGAGAGATGCCGATTTCCTCGTCATTTAGAATCACGAGTGCTCCGTCCGGCTCAGTGTTTATGGTCAGATTTCGCTCGACACAGCCGGCCAGCAGCAGACCAGCGAGCAAGATTGTGAACGTATCGCGTTTTCTCATAGTCTATTTCCCGAAGCTGTACCGATGTGGTATTATAGACAGGAAGTTGGGGGGACGGAAGCCCAAAAACTATTTGCCAGGGTGGTTTTTTGCGGTTTGTTGCAACCGGTAATGGACAATCCGTAAGGTGGGTTGAGCTATTACTCATCAGAAGTTATGATATATTGATCAGAAAGGATGCAGTTGCATCAGGACGGTTTGGCAGACTGACGGTGTGGAGATAGGGATGGCGCGATGGACAAGATTATTTTAGCCGGTTGTAAGCAGATTTGACATCTTTAGGAGCAGGCAAATGAAGCTTCGTAAAGGACTCAAGAAAGTCGGGAGTATTTTCGTCAGTTTGATTTTTGTGTTGTCGGTTTTGGTGGCCGGCTGCGGGAAGGTCCCGGGAGGTGTTGAGAGCATGCCGAGGGGGGCGGCACCGAGCGGTGAGCAGCCGAGGTTCGATTACCGGCACATTAAACTGGAGAATGGGCTGGACGTCGTCACGTTGGAGGATTTTTCGTGTCCGATAGTGGCCGTGCAGTTGTGGTACCACGTGGGTTCGAAGGATGAACAGCCGGACCGGCAGGGATTTGCGCACATGTTCGAGCACATGATGTTTCGTGGTACGGACAGGCTCGGCCCAACGGACCATTTCGGGTATATCCGGCGGGTGGGCGGCACGACGAACGGCTACACCGGTTTTGACAGGACGGTGTATCTGGAGACGCTGCCGGCGAGTCAGCTTGAGCTGGCACTGTGGCTGGAAGCCGAGCGTATGGCGTTTCTAAAAATCGACCGGGAGGCCTTCGATACGGAGCGGAAGGTCGTTGAGGAGGAGCGGCGGCTGGGATTGAATCAGCCCTACGGGACTCTGATTGAAAACCTTCTTGATGAGGTTTACGACGTGCATCCGTATCGATGGTCGCCGATCGGCAAGATTCCGCATCTTCGGGCGGCGTCGGTTCAGGAGCTTCGAGACTTCTGGGACAGGTACTATGTGCCCGGCAATGCGACGCTGGTAATCGTGGGGGCGGTTACCCACGAGGAGGCACAGCGTCAGGCGAGGCGTTACCTGGGATGGATACCACGGTATGACGAGCCGCCGCGGGTGACGGTTCGTGAGCCGATGCCGGAAAAAGGCAGGAGTGTGACGATTAAAGAGCAGAATGCTCCGGCTCCGGGGGTGGGCGTGGTGTACCGGACTGTGCCCGTGCGCGACGAGGACACGGTCGTGCTCGAGCTGCTGTCTGAGATTCTCGGCGGTGGCAACAGCAGCAGGCTTTATCGCGAGCTGGTAGCTGAAAGACAAATGGCGGTTGCGGTGCACGCTGTGGCGTTTTCGATGGAGCAGGACGGTCTGTTTGGAGTAGGGGTAGCACTGCCTCCGTTTGGTTCCGATGCGAACGCCGTGCTTGATATTGTTTGCAGGCATATCGAGCGATTGAGAGACGAGCCCGTGAGCGAGCGTGAGCTGCTGAAGGCGCGGAACCAGAAGCTGCGGGAACTGGTGACGCAGAATCTGTACATTGACAGCAAGGCGCGGATGTTGGGGGAGGCCGCGGTGGAGATGGGAGACCTGTCACGAGTGAATCGACAAATAGAGCAGGTGGGCGGTGTGACGGCGAAGGATATTCAGCGTGCGGCCCGTGAATACTTGTCGCCTGAGCGGGTGCTGAAGGTAAGAGTCGAGCGCAACCTTTTAGGGGCTGCGGCGAGCAGTCTGCTTGGCTCGGCGGCGGCCAAAGAAGAAGAAAGTGCGCCGGTGCGGACGGAGGGGGAGGAGGTGGCGCCGAAGCCCGGCCGTGGGGGATTATTGCGGCCTGCGGAGTTTCCCAAAGAGCCGCCGTTCGCCCCGATAGCTGCTGAGAAGATAACGCCTGACTACAGCAGTATGGCGTTGGAGAACGGCCTGAAGGTAATTGTGGTGCCGAATAAGGAGGTGCCGTTTGTGAGCGTGCGTCTGGGCCTTCTGGCGGGGGGCTGGACGGAGAGCAAGCCGGGGACCGCGGCGATGACGATGAGAATGCTCACCAAGGGCACGAGCAGGCATAGTGAGGGCGAGTTAGCCGATGAGCTTGAGACTTACGCGATTAGTATTTCAGGCTACGGTGGAATGGACACATGCACGGTCTATATGGGTTGTGTGACCGAGCATATCGAAAGGGGGATGGGGCTGCTTGGTGAAGTGGTGCTGACGCCGACTTTGCCTGGTGAGGAATTTGAGAAGCTGCGGAGGCAGGTGCTTACTTCGCTCGAGGTGGAGTCGGCAGAGCCTTCCTATGTCGCCGAGCGTCAGTACCGGCAGGAATTGTACGGGCGGCATTGCTATTCGCGAACAGCCACCGGCGAGATTGAGGATGTAAACGCTCTTGCGGTTGAAGATTTGAAGCAGTGGTGGGAGAAGTTCGCCAGGCCTGATATGGCGGTGTTGATTTTTTCGGGTGATATTGAGGCCAGGCGGGCATTTGATTTGGCGAGAGCGACGTTTGGCAGTTGGAAGTCGCGTGGGGCAAAGCCGCGGGTAGAGCTGGCGAAGCCGCCGAAAAGAGACGGCATGCACATATACTTAGTGGACAGGCCGGGCAGCATTCAGAGTCAGATTCGGGTTGGACAGCTTGGTATCACCCGGCACGATGAGGGATACTTCACAAGCAGAGTAGTGAGTAGCTATTTCGGAGGGGCCTTCAACAGCCGGCTGAACGAAAAGATTCGAGTTCAGAAGGGTTTGACTTACGGCGCCCGCGGCGGTTATTCAGCGGGTCGCTTTGCGGGGGAGTTCAAGGCACGCACGTTCAGCAAGACCGAATCGACTGCCGAGGCGGTGCAGGCGATTCTGGATGAGATTGAGCGTCTCGGCATCGAGGAGCCCAGTGACCAGGAACTTGAGGACAGCCGGTCTTATATTTTGGGCAGTTTCGTACGGGACCGTGAGACACCGCAGCAGGTTGCAAGTGATTTGTGGCTGATTGAATCGCAGGGGCTTGGCAAGGATTATATGGAAAGGCTGCTTGCAGGAGTTGCGAAGACCGGGCAGGCCGATTGCACACGTTTGGTTAAGGAAACGATGGACAAGGATGAGCTGGTGATAGTGGTAGTCGGAGAGGCGGAGAAGTTAAAGGGCGAGCTGGAGAAGATTGCGCCCGTGACAGTTGTTGCACCGAAGAAGGCGGGGTAAGCTGAAGGTCGTCGCAGGTACGGGTTGACAGTGGTGCTGTTTAGGGTTAAGTTATTGCCAATCCGACATTGTCTGTTCTGATTTTTGTGGTGTTTCGCTTATGAAAGTCTCGTTGAACTGGTTGAGGGATTACGTTGAGATTGAGAATTCTGCGGAGCAAGTCGCCGAGATTCTGAGCAATTTGGGGTTTGGCTGCGAGGGAATTGAATACTACGGCGATGACGCGGTAATCGATGTCGAGGTCACAAGCAATCGGGGTGACTGTCTTGGTTATATCGGGGTGGCGAGGGAGCTGGCGGTGGCGACGAACAAGGAGCTGAAGGTTCCGGCCGCAGAGCTTGACGAGCTTGACAGGCAGACATCCGAGTTTTGCGATGTGGAAATTGTTGAGCCGGATTTATGCGGGCGATATACGGCGAGGATTATCGAAGGGGTGAGCATAAGGCCGTCACCGGACTGGATGGTGAGACGGCTTGAGGCCGCCGGGCTCAGGAGCGTGAATAATGTTGTTGATGCGACCAACTATGCGATGTTGGAGACGGGTCAGCCGCCCCACGCATTCGACTACGACAAAATCACGCAAGGCAGAATAATCGTGAGAAGAGCCCTTGCGGGCGAGCGCATTGTGAGCATTGACGGTACGGAGTGTGAGCTTGAGGCTGATATGCTGATTATTGCGGACCCGAAAGGGCCGGTGGCCGTTGCCGGTGTGATGGGCGGTCTGGAAACGGAAGTGGGTGATGCGACCAGCACTATTCTGCTGGAAGACGCGTATTTCGACCCCTTGAGCGTGCGGCGGACATCTCGGCGGCTGGTCCTGCCTTCGGAGGCGGCTTTTCGATTCGAGCGGATAGTGGATATTGAAAACGTTGACCGGGCGTCGAAGCGCACAGCTCAGCTGATTGTTCGGGTAGCCGGCGGGAAGGTTGCCAAAGGGGTGGTGGATGCTTATCCCAAAAGGCCTGTCAAGAGGGAGGTGATGCTTCGTTTCTCTCGCGTGGCGAAGCTGCTGGGCATTGAAGTGCCGGTCGAGGAGGCGATGCGGATTCTGTCGGCTTTGAGTTTCGAGCCGCGCAGACAGGACGATTGCATAGTCTGCACGGTACCTTCGTGGCGCAGCGATGTCTATCGGGAAGCTGACTTGATTGAGGAAGTGGCGCGGGTGTACGGCTACGACCGGGTGCCAGTGGAAAATAGAATCAGTATCGAAGTGACGCCGGTCGATGCTCGTCAGAGGCTGGCCGAATCGATAGGGACATATCTTAACGGCTGTGGATTTTATGAGGCCATCACGGTGGGTTTTGTTGACGATTCGGTGGCGGAACTGTTTGCGGCAGGTGACGGTAAGGGTCATTTGGCGGTGCAGGACGCGTCGAGGAAGACGGCGAATCTGCTGCGCCAGACGCTTATCGGCTCTCTGCTTGGTGTCTTGAAGACGAACGTTAACGCCAAAAACCTGCCGTGCCGGATTTATGAGATTGCCGATACCTTTGTGTCGAAAGACGGGCGGGACGATGAGCTGCCGAATGAGCAGGCCCGGGTGGCTCTGGTGCGCGACGGGGATTTTAGATACCTTCGCGGTGCTATTGAAGGGCTGGTGAAGAATATCAGCAGTGAGGCGGAAGTTTTGTTCAGGCCCGCGGAGGCGGTCTGGGCGCAGACTGGTGCGGAGGTTGTTGTTGACGGCAATGCTATCGGCACGGCCGGTATTGTCTCGCAGACGGTAAGGGACAGGTATGGTTTCAAGGAATTGACGCCGGTGGCGGCAGAGCTGGAGTTCGAGCAGCTTCTGGCTTTGCAGAGCGGGCCGGTGAAGGTCAGGCCGATACCGAGATTTCCCGCCATTGAGCGTGACCTTTCGATTATTGTTGACGAGATGGTGCCGTGGGCGGAGATTGTCGAGGCGGTGAACGATAAGGCGCTGAGCGAGCTTGAAGATATTCGTTTTGTGGATATTTACCGGGGCAAAGGCGTTCTATCCGGGAAAAAGAGCGTCACGCTTTCGCTGCGCTTCAGGGACGAGGACGGCACTTTGACACATGATACTGTTGACGGTTTCGAAAAGGCCATCGTTGAGAGTTTAGCCCAGCGCCTCAAAGCGGAACTGCGAACGGTATAAGCAGGAGAGTCCGCTGATGAATGATTTTGAGCGGTTTGAGCAGCTGGTCGGTGGTGGTTGCGGCTGTGTGTCTATCGTTACGTACGAGGAAGAGTATGCGCTGGGGCTGGTGCGGCAGGCAGCGGAGAAGCTGAAGCGTGAGCTTTGGATATGGTCGGCTGCGGAGGGAGTGCGGGACGGTCTGAGCCTTCTTGACAACGGTCCTGCCATAAAGGGGACCGAACGCGCCGAGGCGGGTCTTAACAATCTGTCGGGGTCGAAGGAGGGTTCCATCTGTGTTGCCCTTGATTTGGCCGAGCATCTTAGAGATGGCAAGACGCTGCGGGTACTGCGCGAGGTCATCGAGCGATTCGAGAAAGTTGGCAGCACGTTAGTGATGATTGACAGCAACGACAAGCTACCTGAAGTGATAAAGTCATACGCGAGGACTTTCGAAATCTCATTTCCGGACGAGAAGGAGCTGCAGGAGATTCTTCGGACGACGCTTCTTCGGCTGCACCGCAAGAAGCCGGTTGAGATCGGCATTACGCGGCGGGGCCTTAACGTGATGATTCGGAATCTTCGCGGACTGACGCGCCGACAGGCCGAGCAGGTTGTCACCGACAGCGTTGCCCACGACCAGCGGTTTACGGACCAGGATATAAATCTGATTATCGCGGGCAAGCGGCGAATGGTTCAGCGCGGCGGGCTGCTCGAATACATACAAACACCGCTGGATCTGAGCGAAATCGGTGGGATGAAGCGATTGAAGAAATGGCTCGAGTTCAGGAAGGATGCGTTCGGTCCGGAAGCCAAGGGGTTCGGTTTGACGGCGCCGAGGGGGGTGCTTATGCTCGGTGTGCAGGGGGCGGGCAAGAGTCTGTGCGCCAAGGCGATTGCGACGGCCTGGCACCAGCCTCTTCTGCGGATGGACCCAAGTACCTTGTACGCCAGCTACATTGGTGAATCGGAGCGCAATCTGCGTGAAGCACTGCGGCAGACGGAAATGATGTCGCCGGTTGTTTTGTGGATAGATGAGATTGAAAAGGCGTTTGCGTCGGCTGCCAGCCGCAGCGCAGACGGGGGCCTGTCACAGCGAATGTTCGGCACGCTGCTGACGTGGCTGCAGGAGCACGAGGCGCCGGTGTTTGTGGTGGCAACGGCCAATGATATTGAGGCGCTGCCGCCGGAGCTGCTTCGCAAGGGGCGATTCGATGAGATATTCTTTGTTGATCTGCCGGTGGCAGCCACGCGAAAGGAGATATTTGCGATTCACCTGCGCAAGCGCAATCGCGACCCGGAGCAATTCGACATCGAGGAGCTTGCCGAGGCGTCCAAGGGTTACAGCGGCTCGGAAATAGAACAGGCCATCATCTCGGCGCTGCACGAGGCATACGCGAACAAGAGGGAGGTTGACACTGGTCTGATTCTGTCTGCCTTGAGGAATTCGCCGCCGCTGACGGTGACGATGGCCGAAAGCGTCGAGGCCCTGCGGGCCTGGGCGGAAGGACGATGCGTTCCCGCTGATTAGCAGGGCTTTGCGGCGTGAGCCGAGTCAGGGCGGAAAATAATGAACACGGCGCTCGTGGTGCGGTTTTGCGCACGAGAGAGGACTGCCGCAATATATCTGGAGCCGATTGGCCAGAGTCTGCGTACCGGGATTGGACTGGACAGAGCCTGTTCGGAACTGCAACAGACCAATTTCTTGTTAATAAGGCTGATTTGGGCTTTAGAAAAAGGGGGTTGAGAGCCGAAAGACAGGTGTAGAAGCTATAGCAACGGCCAAGATAAATGCCGGCAAGGACCGATATTTTCGTTGATTTTGCTTTTCGAATTTGGTATAAGAGAAAAAGCAGGCTGACCCCTGCAGTGTACGTGTAGAAAGTATGATTTGAAAGAACCGATACCCGTACTCAGGGAAATCAGGTCTTGAGGGCTCGGACAAGCCTACTTGATAGGACGTTCGGACACAAGCAACGATTACCCACCTGAAAGTAATGGGTTCTTTTCAAAAGACTTTCTTACGGCACAGGTGGAGGCAAGCCTGGTAATTCATAAAAGGCCTGTTTCGAACGGGCCTTTTTTTGCGCGCGCACGCTGGGGAAGATATCGGACTACCGCAGGTTGCCGGCGGCGTTTTTGGGGTTAAGCCGAGGTATGGATTTGTCGATTAAGAAATTGCCGGCCGACGGCGGCTGTTGTCGGCCTGCCTGACGTAACTATTTGCTGTTATAGGATTTGCGAGGATGCAGCTATGCCGAGAGTTCGTAGCTTCACGATTCAGCCTGCAATTCCGGATTCGTTGAAGTCGCTTGAGCAACTGGCGCGGAACCTTTTCTGGTGCTGGAGTCCTGAAATAGAAGCCTTATTCAGGCGTATAGACGGCGATTTATGGTCGGCAAGCGGCCATAACCCAGTCAAGCTTCTGAGCGGCGTGTCACAGAAGCGGCTCGATGAGCTTGCCAACAACGATGGGTTCTTATGTGAGCTGGAGCGTGCAACCTCGAGGCTCAAGACCTATCTTGACGAGCCGACTTGGTTCGAGAAAGTCTGCTCAAAAAGCACCAAACCGACGATTGCTTACTTCAGCGCCGAATTCGGGGTCCATGAGTGCCTGCCGTTTTACGCCGGTGGGTTGGGGATTCTGGCCGGCGATCATCTCAAGAGTGCGTCGGACCTCGGTGTTCCGATAGTGGGTGTTGGTCTTTTGTACCAGAAGGGGTACTTGCGTCAGTATCTTAACATTGACGGGTGGCAGCAGGAGTTCTACGCTGAGAATGATTATTATAGCGCCCCTGTGGAGCTGTTACGGAAGAAGAGCGGCCGGCCTCTTACCGTAAGCGTCGAATACCCCGGTCGGCGTGTGGTGGCACAGATATGGTGTGTTGCGGTCGGCAGGGTAAGCCTTTACCTGCTGGATACCAATGTTGCGGCGAATTCACCGACAGACCAGATCATTACCAGCAATCTTTACGGCGGCGACAGCGAGATGCGAATACGTCAGGAGATTATGTTGGGCATCGGCGGTCTGAAGGCGCTTACGGCAATTGGCATTACGCCGAGTGTCTGCCACATGAACGAAGGCCACGCCGCATTTATGGGTCTCGAACGGATTCGGCAGTTGAGAAACACTCAGAACATGACTTTTGACGAGGCTTTGGAAGCCTCAAGGGCAGGTAACGTCTTTACCATGCACACTTCCGTCAAAGCGGGCCTTGATGAATTCTCGGTAGAGCTGATGGACAAGTACTTCGGCGGATACTTCGGTAATCTGGGCATAAACAGGAAGCAGTTTCTCGCTTTGGGCAGAGTGGATGCAAACGACGACGGCGAGTCGTTCAAGATGCCTGTTCTGGCCCTCCGGCTGAGCAGCTACAGGAACGGGGTAAGCAAACTTCACGGTCAGGTGTCCCGTGACATGTGGTCTTTTCTCTGGCCCGGGCTGCCTGTTAACGAGGTTCCCATAAAATCAATTACCAACGGTGTTCATGTCAGAAGCTGGCTTGCGGAGGAGCTAAGCGGTCTTTATGAGAGGTATTTGGGACCGGACTGGCTTGAAGGGATGTCGAGCCGGTCGGCGTGGCAGCGCATTGAGCAGATTCCGGACGAAGAACTGTGGCGTGCGCACCAGTTGTGCAAGGAGCGTTTGATAGTCTTCGCACGCAGGCGGCTCAAGGCACAGATGCAGCGCAGAGGCACCTACCACACGGAGCTCAACCGGGCTGAGGAAGTGCTGGATCCGGAGGCGTTGACTATCGGTTTTGCCAGACGGTTCGCAAGCTATAAGAGAGGCAATCTGCTCTTGAGAGATCCGCAGCGGCTTGTGAAGCTGCTTGCCGACCAGAAAAGGCCCGTTCAGGTTATTTTCAGCGGCAAGGCACACCCGCGAGACACGGAGGGCAAAGAGATTATACGTCAAATCATACACTTCGCGACCCAGTATGATGTCAGGCGGCGGATCGTGTTTCTGGAGGACTATGATATCAATGTTGCCAGGTACCTTGTGCGGGGCGTTGATGTCTGGCTCAGCACTCCGCGGCGGCCGATGGAGGCCAGCAGCACGAGCGGGATGAAGGCGGCGATAAACGGGGCTTTGAATATGAGCACTCTGGACGGCTGGTGGTGCGAGGGTTACACGCCGGAAGGGGGCTGGGTGATTGGGTCGGCTGAAACCAGCGAAAACGCCGAGTACCAGGATACAGTGGAATCGCAGGCGATCTACAATATCCTGCAGAACGAAGTTGTTCCCCTGTTCTACACTCGTTCGGCGGACAATGTACCGCGGGCCTGGGTCAGGAGGATGAAGAACGCGATCGAGTCCACAACTTATGAGTTTAGCACTCACCGGATGGTCGGTGAGTACACTCGGAGGTTTTATAACCCGGCGGCGACGCGGTGGCGGTATCTGACCGCCGAAGCGATGGCGCGCGCCAGGGCGCTCGCGATGTGGAAGACAAATATCAAAAAGGCGTGGAGTGGGTTCTCCGTCAGGGACGTGGTCGTCGAGGCAGTCAATGGTCAGGAAGGGCCGGCGGGTCTTAATCCACAGGCTGTAACGGTCGGCTCGGAAGTTAAGGTCAAGGCCCTGGTCAGGCTCGGCAGCGTTGGCCCTGACGACGTCTCAGTTGAGCTTTATTGTGGTTCAGTAGATGCATTGGGCAATATTGCGGCCGGCTCGAAGGTCTGCATGTCTTATACGCAAAAATCAGAACAGCAAGGCGAGCACTGGTTCGAGGGAGTAATGCCTTGCCACAGCGCCGGTCAATATGGATTCGCCGTCAGAATTCTGCCCAGGCATGTGGACCTGGCAGACCCTTATGAGCTCGGGCTGATTTTGTGGGAGAGACACGACTCATAAGCTGCCGAGGGCCGGGCCGCACGTCACAGTGTGTCAGTTTTCCTTATTGCTCATAAGCTCGTAGAGGTGTTCGGCAGAATCGGCTTTCTCGAGAGACTGTTTGAACTGCTCGTCAAGCATAAGTCTGCTTATTCTGGCCAGGGCTTGAATGTGGGGTCCCGTCTGGTCGGCAGGGGAGACAAGCAGAATCACAATTGTCACACCCTTGCCGTCAATACTCTCAAAATCGACGGGTTCGCGGGCGATTCCGATGGCCATTACAAGCTCCTTAACGGCCTTGCACTTGCCGTGGGGAATGGCGATTCCGGAGCCTATGCCGGTGCTTCGCGTCTGCTCGCGCATGAACACGGCTTCCAGAGCGGCGCTTCTGTCGAGCAGCAGTCCGTTTTGATCAAGCAGGTCGACCAGTTCGGTTATAATGGATTTTTTGTCCCTGCCTTCGAGCGGGACCTTTACGCACGACAGGTGCAATATTTGTGTTAGAAGCATCTTAGTCTACGGTCAAACAGGTTGTCCTTTTGTTCAAATACGTAAACCCTGTATTGTATCGTTTCCTTATCCCTGATGCAACAAGCCAAAAAAGTTTTTTTCTTGGTCAAGCGAGGTTGCCACAGGCACAATGCAGACAGAGGCGTATGGCATTTCACAAAATCGCTCGGACACCGGGATCGCCGGGCCGACCCATCTGACCACGCTCGGGGCAGTTTCTTCGTCCGGCCGGCAATGACGGCTAAAAAGGACAAATCAGGACCATTAGCAAGCCCGCCCTGCCAGCCTTCCGCAGCTTTGGCGAAGGGGGGGGGCGTAGCCAAA
>Ga0180437_10006831_pt1 | contig 15070 bp, 7 predicted proteins | sample SS_ome_4_FD_132410 | JGI IMG/M metagenome (GOLD analysis project Ga0180437, IMG submission 132410) | Hypersaline lake sediment archaeal communities from the Salton Sea, California, USA - SS_3_D_1 metaG | ecosystem: Environmental > Aquatic > Non-marine Saline and Alkaline > Hypersaline > Sediment...
AGGTTGCGACGGATCCGGTAATACACGTACACGCCGTCCTGTGGACGATCCGTGCCGCTGACAAGTAGATCGAGGTCGCCGTCCCCGTCCCAGTCGATGGGCATCGGCGTGGCCCACATACCCACCGCGAGGTCATCGATCACTTTCTTGCGGCCATACTCGAACACGTCGCCTGCGCCGACGGCCACGGGCGGCGGAAACGACGACTTGGCACCGAGCGAGATCGCGTACCGACGCGCCGCTGTCCCGTCGTCCCTGCGCGTCCAAAACACAAACCGCCTATCGCGGTGTTGCTGCACCTTGCACGGCACTTCGCGCCCCGCTTCGTCGAACACTTGCGCTTGCCGCACATTCGCGCCTACCTCGAACCGCGCGGGGGGATTCTCCCACGCACGCTCGAAAGCCGGCGCCTCCACATAAGTGTAGGCGTCCACCTCGGCGGACGCGTTCACCTGAGTGAACGCGTTCACCTGAATGGAGGTCGCCCGCAACCATACCGCCACCGCCATACACAGGAATGCGACCGCATTCATCGGCTTTACCCCCTCGCGCTCTTCTGGATTGAATGCGCAAAGATTAACGGCTCCGGCACGCGTTTTTCCAGTGCTCGATGCAATCCCGAGGCGCCGGGCCGATCGACGATTGGCTTCCGTGGGACGGACGAGGAAGAGAACTCGCTAGTTGCGGATAGGCCCTTTGGGTTTTCTCCATCAAGAATCCGCGTATGCGTCATTCTGAGCGTAAGCGAAGAATCTGCTTGGTTGCGCGGGTTTTCCTTTGAATCCAGATCCTTCGCTTGCGCTCAGGATGACACGCAGGCGAAGGGCCATTTCAGGGTAGGCGCGCTTTCCGCAACAGAATCTGATGTGCGAGCGATTTCGCGCGAAACGCGCATGGCTGTGATGGGGCTTGTGAGCAGTGGCGTCGCCGAGCCGGGCACCGTGATCTGTCTGGGAATGCCGGTCAGGCGCGCACCGTTCTCCGGCTTCGCGCGGCGAATAGAGCAAGGACAATGCCCATCACCAGCATGTTGGCATCGGGGGGCGCGGCGGTTGAGCTGGCTTTCAGGCCGCCGCACATCGGCCGCACCGGCGGGAGAGCACCCTCACCTTCGCCTTCGCCTTCCCCTTCGCCTTCTGCGCCGCATGTGCCGTCGTGTTCCACGTTGACGCCGAGCGCCGTTAACGCCGGGATGTCGTCGCACAACGCAGTTTGGCTCAGGGGATTCCCGGTCAGAATAATGTAATCACCTACGCCCAGGCCTGTATTGGCCATCAGCGGGGAGATGTCGGCAATCTGGTTGTCGTTCAGCCATAAGAACCGGAGGTTCACGAGGAATTCGAGCGCGCTGACATCGGCCATTTCGTTCCGTGAGAGGTCGAGCGAACTCAGGTCGGTGCAGTACTCGATTCCGGAGAGGTCTGAGATGCCGATCGACGCCGCCGACAATGATAGAAACCCCGTGCCCATGAGGTCGGTGTTCAGAATATCCCCGGTGTCCATCGCGATGGCGTCGCGAACGGCCGCTTCGAGGGCGGGGTCTGCGAACACAACAACGAACGGCTCGCCTTCGCCCTCACCTTCACCCTCACCTTCGCCCTCGCCTTCGCCGCCGTTTCCCTCGCGGTCGAGGAAGATTGTGGCCGACGAAACGCTGTTGTCGTAGATGGTCAAGAGGATCGATTCGGGCACGATGTAGCCTGGGGCCGACGCAACGGTGAACGTAAACGTGCCGTTCGCGGCGAGTTGCGTGGCGAGGTATTCGCCGTAACCGGTGTGTACAAGCGTCCATTCGCGGACCTTCACGGTCGCGTCGGTTATGCGTTGCCGCGATTCACTATCTTCGACGGCAATCAAGGCGCTGCCGGCGCCGAGACTCGGGTTGCCGAACGTGTCTACGGTGACAATGCGGGGGCCATCGCTCGCTTGGGTCGCTCCGCCGTACTCATCGTAGGCCCAAACCGTCCACTCATAGGTCACGCCGTCGCGGAGGTCCGTGGCGCGGCGTGCATCGCCGGGCTGCGGGAACACGTAGTAGCTCCTGGCGAGCCCGTCAAGGTAGATGGTTGGGAACGGCGACGGTTCCTCGCCCGTGTTGCCCGGCCAGTCCACTGGGGTCAGTTCAAGCGTATAGGTGAGGAAATCATCATCCGGGTCCCGCGTGGGCTCCCAATGGAACGCGGCCGTTTCGTTCACTTCGACGTCGGGTTCCGGCAGCAGCAGTGCAAATGACTTGGGGGGCGCATTGCTGTCGGCGGGGGGCCGATACACAAAGGTGTGTGCGGGCGGGGCCAAGTCGCCGGTCTCATTGAGGGCGAAGTAGATGATTTCGTATGTGCCGGGTTCGGCGAAACCGACCAGGGAGGTCTGGTCGGTGTTCCAAACGACTCGGCTCGTAAGCTTCACTGGGGACGGGGCAATGCGGACGAGGTCCGCGAGTTCGATCTGTTCGGACTGCTCGGCGGCGTCTATGACGAAGCTGGGCGTTTTGACTTCGAGCCACACCAACGCGAGTTCCCCCGCGGGATTGTCTATATCGGCATAGAACGACGGCGCCTCATCGCCGCCGGGTTCGAGGACGATGGCCTGCGAGACCTCCTTGAATGTGATCTGGGTGGCGTTGAATTCGCCGCCGAACCCGAGCCGAATGGCCGCGGCCCGGTAGCCGTCCTCGGCGGCCGGCGGGTTGGGCAACAGGTTGTGCGATGCCGCGCCGTCTGCGTTGTCGTCCATTTGGGCATGTTGTGTGGCGCCGTCTTGGTACGGATCGTCGAACTCGTGGCGCCGCCGCACGTTTCGGGTATATACGACCAAGGTCTCGGCGGCGTCTTCGAAGGCTGTTTTGAGGTTCTGGCCAAGGCCAAGCGAGCCGAACAGGCGGGACACAAACAGTTCGCCGTCGCGGACCGTGTTCCCGTACGCATCGACGCCCTCGACGGGCCCCTTGGTTGACATCTCGAAGGCGTCTGCACTCGTGACGCAGATGTGCCGCGGCAGTTCTTCGGGGGATTGGGCCAACTCAGGGACAAACGACCCAGAGAAACATGAACCGTCTACGATCACCACGGGATGCTGTTTGGCCGACATCCCCGCCGCATCGTCCCCGATGTTCATGGCGAGTGCATCCAACCATCCTTTCAAGTCGGCGGGCGTGATCGCGTTGCGGTCCTCGTCGCCGCTGTGGTAGATGTGGAACGCGCCCGGATTGCCGTGATTCACCATGACGATGTAGAGCGGTGCGGGCACGGCCCGCATCTGGGCGCTTGCCCAGTTTCCAATCTTCTCCTGGATGCCCGCCTTGCTTAGCGGCTCATAGCATCCCTCGGTTGATATGACATCCGGGTCGAATATGACGATATGCTCGTCGAGGAACCCTCGCAGTACGAGGTTACCGACCACGCGGTCGATAGTGAGCTTGTGGTGGCACAGGCCGCTGTTGTTTTGCACGCGCCCCGTGATGAGGATACAGTAGCCGGCCACGGCGCGCACTGCGACCTGGGCCGGCCCGGCCCACTCGGACGGATGCAGGTCGTCGTCGCCGTCGAACCGTCCCCACACTTCCCAGGTGCCCGCTTGCGGTGGGGCGTATGTGTCGGTGAATCCCTGAGCAGCGTCCACGAGTACATACCGGTCAACGGTTTCCTCTCCTTGTCGGTATTGGAGGTGAATCTCCTTGCCGGCGAGGGCTTCGGGCGGCGACGGCGGTATCGAGGCAAATACGCCGAACACGTCGATGGACTCGCCGAGCTTAATGGCCGGCGTGATCACGCTCAGCAGTAGCCGCGCGACCAACCGGTCGTCTTCATAGACGGTGATGTAGTCGGTCTTTTTCTTGATGTCTGAACCGAGGTCATTCGCCACGGTCAGCGTCACCGTGTACGTTCCGGCTTGCGGGTACGTGTGTGAAGGGTCCTGGTCCGTGCTGTCCGTGACGCCGTTATCATCGAAATCCCACCACCAGGAAGTCGGATCGCCCGAGGACGCATCCATGAACTGCACGGTAAGCGGCTCGCGGCCCGAGGTAGGAATGGCTACGAAGTTCGCGACGGGGCCCGCGGCCGTCACGGTGATGTAGTCCGTCTTCGTTTCCATATCGACGCCGTAAGCGTTTATCGCCGTCAGACTGACCGTATACGCCCCCGGCGTCGCGTACTGATGGGTCGGATTCTGCGCCGCGCTCGAGCCGCCGTCGCCAAATGTCCACGACCACTCCGTCGGACTGTTTGTGGAGAGATCGGTGAATTGCACCGTCAACGGCGCCACGCCGGACGTCACGTCTGCGGCGAAAGCCGCCACGGGGGCGGTTGGCGAATCTTGGTTGTTGAGCGGATCGCTGCCGGCGGCGACTTCCTCGCCGTCGTCGTAACCGTCGCCGTCGGTATCGACGACCAGGGGGTCGGTGAAATGTACGGTTACTTCCTCGCCGTCGGTAAGGCCGTCGTCATCGGAATCGGCGTCATCGACTTTGGTGCCGATGTAGGTTTCGTAAGCGTCGGCCAACCCGTCGCCGTCCGTGTCGCCGCCGCACGTGCCCGTATACGTTACGGTGACGCCGCGGGTCTCAAGCGCGGGAATATCGGCGCACAACGCCGACTGACTGAGGGGGTTCTGCGAGAGATACACGGTGTCGCCAGCCGCCACCCCTTGGTTGGCCACGAGCGCGTCTATGTTGCTGATGCGATTCACGCCTAGACGGAGGATCCCGAGGCTTGTCAGACCCTCAAGCGCACCGAGGTCTGCAATCTCGTTGCCGGACAGATTCAAGTCGTTCAAATCTGTCAGAGGAGATAACGCATCGATGTCGGTTATCTGGTTGGCGCCCAATTCCAGCTGCCGCAAGCTGGTCAGGGTCGAAAGCGGCGTGATGTCAACTATGTCGTTCCCAAGCAAGCGCAAATCTATGAGCGCTGTCAAACCCGCGAGGGGTGTGATATCTATTACGTCGTTATTGCGCAGATTCAACCGAAACAGGTTGCCGAGGTCCGACAACGGCATAAGGTCGCTAACCTGGTTCGATTCCATAAGAAGTTCTGTAAGGGCGGTAAGTTCTGAAAGAGCATTGATGTTACTCACCTGGTTCGTCTTAATTGAAAGATACCGCAAGTCAACTAGTTGTGACAGTCCGGCAATATCTGTAATCTGGTTGCTGTCTAATACAAGCGTCTCCAAACTGGTCATTCCGGACAAGGCGTCGGCGTTGGTCACCATGTTGTATTCAATGGATAAATGCACCATGCCCGTCAGGTCTCACAGCGGAGTGATGTCGCTGATGTAGTTCTGGTCCAATTGAAGGTAGGAAAGATTGATCAACCCCGCGAGTGGACTAATGTCAGCAACGTCGTTGTTGCCCAGATACAAAGTAGTGAGATTGGCAAGACCTGCCAGCGGACCAATATCCACTACTTCATTAAGCGCCAAATCGAGGCTGATAAGACCTGTAAGGCCTGATAGCGGGGCAATGTCGCTTACCCCGTTCCCGTAAAGCTGTATAGACGTAAGGTCCGTGCAGTACTCCAAGCCCGTGAGGCCCGAAATCGACGACTCCATGGCGCTAAGTGACGTGAAGCCGACGCCGACGAGGTCGGTATTGAGGATGGGGCCCGCGGGTTTGGTTATGGCGGCGCGGATGGCGGCATCGAGGTTCGTGTCGGGGAACGTGACGATGAATTGTTGATTGTCGAGCGGGTCGGACCCGGCCGCTACTTCGTCGCCGTCCGGGGCCCCGTCGTCGTCAGAGTCGGCGTCCTGCGGATCTGTGCTGTTTTGGTATTCGTCGATGTTGGTCAGGCCGTCCGAGTCGGGGTCGCCCGCGGCGCCGCTGTCGGGATCCGTCGTGCCGTCGTCGTTCGGGTCGAGGCCGTTTGCCGTTTCCCAGGCGTCGGGCAGTCCGTCGCCGTCAGTGTCGAGTTCTGTTGCGGTTACGGTTTCAGACGAAACGTTGGCGGCATACTCGATCGAGAGCGGAATATCGTGGTCGCAGTCTTCGGCGCTGCTGCTTGCTTCGGTGATGTGGGTCACGAGAAACGTGTTCGGGCTTTGGGCTGAGGCGTCGGCGGCGAGTTCCGTCACGACGAAATACGTCTTAGGCGTTCCCTGCACCACTTGAACGTTCGCATCGCCGTCGGGAAGCGCCACCGTCTGGATGCCGGCCGTCAACGAGAGATCGGCAACGGTGGCCACCAGCGTGTCCGTGCCACTCTCGAAGCTGCCCGAACCGTTGTCGAGATAGACGTGCAGGTTGCCGATGACGGCGTTGGCCTCGGTAGTTGTCAATGGGTCGCTCGCGCTCTCCTCGAAGAGTAGGTCGATCGTTGCCAGTTCAATGTCCGTGTCGCCGGCGCGGCCGTTGTGCGTCACGGCGATCTTGAGGATATCGTCCGCGTCGCCGTCGGCGATTGTGCCGGGCGCCGTGTCCGTGGTGGCCAAAGCGAACTGGCCGCCGCGGTTTTTCCACCAGACAATGTAATCCTCATGCCAGATGGCGCCCAGTACGTCCAAAGCGCCGTCGCCGTCGATATCGGCGGCGCAGGCGTCGCGGGCGCCGCCGGCGCTTCCGTCGATGGTGTGTTCGATCCAAGTGCCCCCGGCGCCGTCGGCGTTTTCCCACCAGGTGATCGCATTGGCGAGAAAGGCGGCGCCGACGATGTCCATATCGCCGTCATGGTCTAAGTCCGCCGCGTTCGCGGCAAACGCCTGGTCAAACTCGGCGTCGAGATTGTGTTCCGTCCACGCCGAGCCGTCGCCATTGGTGTTCTCCCACCACGTGACTTCGCCGTCCCAGGTTGCGGCGCCGACCACGTCGAAGTCGCCGTCTCCGTCAACGTCGGCTGCGGCCACACTCGAGGCGCCCTGGAAACCCGTGCCCACGGTTGTTTCCGACCACGACGTGCCGAGACCGTCAACGTTCCGCCACCACGCGATCTCGTGGGCGCGGAACCCGGCGGCGAGTACATCCTCCTTGCCGTCGCCGTCCATATCCGCGGCGTAGACGGAATAGGCGCCATTGAATGCACCGTCCACCGTATGCTCGGACCACGCGGTTCCTTGGCTGTCCGTGTTTTCCCACCATGCAACCACGCCGTAGTCCTGGTTCACCTTCTGAGACGCGCCGATGACGTCCAAATCGCCGTCATGGTCGAGGTCTGCGGCACACACGGATTTCGCGCCTTCAAACACGCCGTCTACAAGATGCTCCGTCCACGACGTTCCCGCGCCGTCGGCGTTCTCCCACCACGTCACGTCATCATCGTAATCCGCCGCGCCGAGCACATCGAGGTCGCCGTCGCCGTCCACGTCCGCAGCCCGGACTTCGTGCGCACCCTGGAACGAACCGTCAATGAGATGCTCCGACCACGTTGAACCGTCTCGATTCGTGTTTTCCCACCAGGTGACGTCATGGGCGTTGTTCGCCGCGCCGAGCACGTCCAGGTCGCCGTCGCCGTCCACGTCGGCGGCCCGGGCGGACGCTGCATAGTCGAAGTTGCTGCCGATGATGTTCCTGCCGCCAAGCGGCATCGAGGCTATCTCGAACCGCGCGTTGCGGTGGACCGTTGTGTTCTCCCAATAAGCAATGGTATTGGCATCGTAGCCGGCGCCGACTGTATCCAGGTCGCCGTCCCCGTCAATGTCGGCGGCGCATACGGAGCGCGCACCGTCGAATGCGCCGTCCACAGTCCGCTTCGTCCAGGAATTGCCCTCACCAGACGTGTTTTCCCACCAGGCGATGTCGTCGTCCAACCTAGCGGCGCCCAACACATCGAGGTCGCCGTCGCCGTCCAGGTCAACTGCCTTGACGTCAATGGCGCCATCGAAAGCGCCATCCACGAGAGACTCTGTCCACTCGGTGCCTGCGCCATCGGCGTTCTTCCACCATTTTACGGAGCCAGTCGCATCCGTGGCGGCGCAAAGCAGATCAAGGTCACCGTCGCCATCCACGTCGGCCGTACAGGAGCCATATGCACCGTCATAGGCAGCCACGTACCGCTCAGTCCAGGAGTTGCCGTCGCCGCCCACGTCGTCCTGCGGAGTGCCATCGTTCTCCCACCACGTCACGCAGCCCGGATTGTGCCATGTGACGACTAGGTCCGGGTCGCCGTCCCGGTCAATGTCTGCGACGGAGAGCGAATGGGGGTTGCCGTATTCCGTATCTATGGTGTGCTCGGACCAGTTCGTCGCGGTGCCGTCCAGATTCTCCCACCATGTGACGCTCTGAAGTTGTCCCGCAATCCCAGCGACATCCAAATCGCCGTCATCGTCAAGGTCGACTGCTTCGGCGGAGAATGCTTCGTCGTACTCGGCATCCACAACGTGTTCCGCCCACGCAGAACCGTCGCCACTGATGTTCTCCCACCAGACGATGTCGTCCGCTCCACTAGCCGCACCCAGCACATCGAGGTCGCCGTCACAGTCCATATCAGCGGCACGAACAGAATGCGCGTTCGTGAAATCCGCGTCGACGGTATGCTTCGCCCAGGCAGAACCGTCGCCATTGGCGTTCTCCCACCAGGCGATGTCCCCGGCGTAGTCGGACGCCCCTAAGATGTCCAAGTCGCCGTCGCCGTCGAGGTCGACTGCACGCACCGATTGGACGCCGTTGAATTCAGCGTCGACGATGGTTGGTGTGCTGAAGGGGATCTCGGTGGCCGAGGCGTGCGGCGCGGCGGACATCCACAAGAGCGCTGCCGCCACAATGAAAGGGGCTACTGATGCCCGCTTCCGTGGTTTACGCCGTTTCCGCAAGGGCATCGGTTGCTGGATCCCGGCGTTTTGCCCGAGGAAGGGCAAGAGAAGGACAGGATCTGCCTTGGCTTGTCGAGTGCTCGGCGGCAATAAACCCATGATAGTGACTACCTCCCATCCCGACGCCGCAACAACGCGCGAAGATTACGTCAATCGCTGGTCGGAGCGCCACCTTCTTGGTGCAGCAACGCCGGTTAGAACTACCAAAACAACGGCGTTCTCGCGTCCTCACTTGTGCATAGCAGCCGTTCCAATAAACAATCCCTTCTATCACTATAAGCAAAATTCTTGCCGAATGGAAGAGACTCCATCAATGGAACCGCAACCAAGATGCTATGACGAAGGGGCGCGGGTCCGCTAGAATCACCCGGCAAGAGGGGATTACGCCTCGGGGCGCGGTGAAACGCGCCCCAGCCGCAGTACTCTACGGACGACGACCACTCGACCGCCTTCGGACACGATGACACGCGACCCCACCAAGAGGCCGCGCCTGGCAAGAATGGGCGGCTTGTTGCAGACGCGGCGCTGGCTTTGTGCCAGCCATAATTTATCAGGATTGGCAAATAGTTGGCCACAACTAACAACTTATTGCCTTTTGAGTGTAGCTCAAGCCATTCAGCAATCTCCGCTTTGCCTATCCGACCTCCCCAACCCACAGAACGCAATTGGCATCGGTGAAAAGTGCTAAGAATTGTGCCCCCAGTGCGCGTGAGAAACCGCAGGCATACCAAAGGGTGCGGGGAAGAGTTTTGCAGGTCTCTCCGGCTCAATATATTGCCGCTATTCGCCGCGACCAACTACGTCCTGTGCGCACAATACGACCCCGTCGCACGTTTCCTGTGTTGGCTGCGCGAATCGGGTAGTATCGACGGGACCGCGCGTGGGACGGACGGCTTTGGAACGCGCTTTAGAACACGACGACCTCGATACGGCAGTTGTGTTCCGCCCCGGGATGGAATATGACGAGGTCTTGGCCGCGGCCGCCACCGAGTTCGTATACGCGGGCCGTTCCGGTAGCCGGCACGGCAACTTCCATCCAGGGCCGCTGCGAGAGAAACTTCTTCTTTTTTCCGGTGTGTACGACCAGCTTGTCGCCGCTTGTCCCAAAGGCGGCATCAAGTCGGCCGTCGCCGTTGAAATCCCCCATGGTGTACTCGATTTGGCCTCGTTCCTCGGGCGCCGCCAGCGTGATATTCTGGCGCAAGTCCGGTTTCTCCGCATAGCCCTTGCCGTCAAATAAATACACGTCCACATGGACCGTGACCTTTTTCAGGACGAACAACGAGATAAAGCTCTTGACGTTATACGGAATTCGTATAAGCAGCAGGTCGAGCTTCTTGTCGCCGTCGACGTCCTCGAGCAGCGGGCTGGCCACGGCCCCTTGACACTCGAACGTTGCCAGAGGGGCCTCGGGATATACCCCTGGAGCGGCAGCCAGGTAGACGTGAGCGACCACCTCACGGCCTATGGCGCCTCGGGTCTCGGTTAGCACCAGGTCCGGCAACCCGTCACCGTCGATGTCGCGCATCTCGGCGGCGACGTCCCATTCCTTGCGCGAACCCGACGGGAATTCGTATCGCGTGCGCTCCGAGAAGTCCTCCCCGTAGGCGAAATCGGCGGCCTTCCGGTTGAGGAATACGAGCCCACGTTGTGGATCGCCCGGGCGCTGAAACGTGTGCACCGCCGGAAGCCGATGTGAAATGGACAGCCCGCCGGTCTGCTTGATACCGCTGGACACGCCGCACGCGATCTCAGCACGGACACCGGTGGCAGTCCGGACCTGATACCCCGAGGCGACGGGCACAAGCCATTCGTCTATTCCGTCCCCGTCGAGATCTTCCGCGATGTCCAGGAAAACGGGCGCGGCCAAGGCCCGAGGCAACAGCGACTTAAACCGGGGCCGCGACGATTCCATAAACCTCCCGCGCTCGAAACGGTACACTTGAGCGCCGAGATCGGCTGTCACGACGAGTTCCGCCGGCGGACGACCGTCGACTTCTGCAAAGAACAGCGCGCCTGCCGCCGGGTCGAGGTCGAGTGTGAACGTCGGTTTTGCCGGCAGGAAGTCCTCCGGGTCGGCAAGAAAGACGGCCACGTGCCTATTCGGCGCCTCGCGCGCCTCATCGGAACAGAGCGCCACGATATCGTTGTGGCCGTCCGCATTGACGTCTCGGGCCGCGACGTCCGTCACCCCGGCTTCCGTTTCGAGTACAAAGACGCGCGCGGCCGAACCCTCGGCGACGTAGATTAGGTTCAGCAGTACCGCCCAAACCATGAGTATGCCTCAGGGCCAAGAAGTGTCGGAAGGTCCTCGGCCGTGCCTGCTAGTATTGTACCAGAACGAGGGGGTGGGCGCCGCGTAGCGGCAGGTTCACATGGTATTGGACCTGCTCATGAGTCCGGCCACGGCATGGAGGTTGTCTATGAAAACCACGAAATCCATGTTTTGGGTAAAGTCCTCGCTGAAGCGCAATGCGGCCACACGCACGCGGCCGTCAACCGGTTCGACGCGCTGCACGTCGACCATCCCCGAAAAGGTCTCGGGAAGGAGCATTTCGCCGCCCAGCATATCGGTTGGCACAGAAAGCACGATGCGTTGGCCAGGCTCCAGCGCATGTTTTGTATGAACCTGCACACCGGATTGCGATATATTCTTAACAACGCCGTCCCCGATCAGTTGCCCGCCACGCTCAGGACAGTCGACGGCGAGAACGACCTTCATTCGGACGTTGAACCGGCTCGCCTCACGCTTGTTGTCGGGGGCATCGTACGGATCGTCCCACACGGCACTTGTGTCATACGGAGAACGGCGTGCCATGACTACACCCCCTTCCTCAGGGAATAATACCATGCAGCGGGGCCGAAGTCCAGCACAAATAACGCTTTGCTCAATTTGCGAAATCATCCTATCTTTCATAGTCCGCCCGGCATCGCTTGCGAGATGGGTCAGGGAAAAGCTGGTCGCGCCATGCCGAGTTGAAAAGACCCGGGAAGCTCGCCTATGATTCGACTCGCCGGGGTCGAGGAGCTCCGAAAGACCTGCTGTACCTGTCCGTCGTTTTGATTGCGGTCTTGTGCGCGGCGGCCAAACGCACCCAACTCGCGGCGCGGCCGGCGCACGAACGATGGTGTCTTTTGAGTATAGAATCCCCCTTGACCCCAGAGGAGTTGCCTATGACCTGCCCGAAGTCCCGCTCCCGTCACGCCGACTTGCTCCTCCCGAGTGGGACATTAGGGCTTTTTCTCGCTTATCTCGAGATTCTGCGGGCGCACCGTTCTTCATTCTGGTACGGTATGACGTCCGTCGAATGGCTTGGATTCGCCTTCGGCCTGACTGTGTATACGCTTGTGGTGCTTGTTCTTGCCTTAATCCTCCGGCAAATTTTGCTGCGATTGCTGCCGCGGCGCTTTACGGCGGCGTATGCGACCTGGTCCAGCGCCGCAATTGCCGCGCTTACGGTCTGGGCGGCCCTGTGTGCATCAAGCACGACGGCCCGGAACGCGACGATTCTTGCGGGCGCTCTGGCCATTCTAAGTGTGCCCGCGACAATTGTCCTTGCGGACGCTATTGCGGGGATGCCGACGCGCACCGGGGGCGCAATCTGGATAGCTGCCGCAGTGGCCGGGTTCCTAGCGCTGATTGCGGCGAACCACTGGTTGTTCCTACATGCCAACCGCGCGTCGCTGATAACACGCGCGTCGGTGGCGTGGGCCGCCGTTACTGGGAGTGGCGCGGCGGCCGCCTGGGCGTGGACCCAGCGTAAGCGCCCACGCCAGGCTTACGTCCGTCTGTGTATCCTGATGGCCGCCTGTCTGGCGGCGCCCTTGGTCGTACTCCAATACGAGCCGCAACTCGCGTCGGCCCGGGAGTCGGCACAACGAAAACCGTCCGTACTGCTTATCACCGCCGACGCGTTGCGAGCGGATTACTGTTCCCTTTACGGCGGCGCAGCCCCCGCACCCACACTGGAATCGCTGGCCAAGCAAGGGGCATGGGTCGAGCACAGCTACGCCCTTGCCCCGTGGACAATCCCGTCCGTGGTAGGGCTGATCGGGTCTCAATTCCCGCGCATTCTTACGCCGGGCGCAGATCGCGAGCGATGGGACAAAGAGACCGCTTCGATTCGCGTGCCTTCGGAGGTAACCACGCTCGCCGAGTGTCTGGCGGCTGAAGGTTACGCGACGGCCGCGTTCGTGGGCAATTACCTCCTTTCCCCGCGAATAGGCGTGTTCCAGGGTTTTGAACGGCGCCGCGTATTGTGGCATCTGGCCCGCGAGCGCCGTGGGTCGCTTCGCTCGCTTCCCTTCCTTCACGAATTCCTGTCGCGCGCGGCACCCGCCGTAGCGCGCCGCTGGGAACGTCCCATCGACACTTCGATGATCTTGACCCGCGATGCCGTCACGTTCTTGCGCCGGTGCGGTTCAGGGCCGTTTTTCCTGTGGGTCCACTACATGGATCCGCACGAGCCTTACAATCCGCCGAAACGATACCGCTCGATCGAGGGCCCTTGGCCCCTTTTCTCGCCCGGCGACGCCCATTGGGGCGGGCCCCAATACGGCAACGGCATCACGGACGTGCCGTTGGGCGACAATCCGGACGCAAAGACGGCGTATGTGCGGTCGCTCTACGCAGGCGAAATAAGGTACATGGATTGGCACGTAGGCCAAGTATTGAACGAACTCGCGAAGTTGGGACGAAAAGACGACACCTACGTGTTGTTCACGTCAGACCATGGCGAAGAACTGTGGGATCGCGGCCGCTTTAATCACGGTCACAGCCTCTACGAAGAGCAAATTCGGGTGCCGTTGATCTGCGCGGGGCCCGGCATAGCGCCGCGTCTGATAACTACGCCACTGTCCGCCGTTGACGTCATCCCCACATTAGCGGAACTGGTCGGCGTCGAAACAGACCACATGTGGCATGGGCAGAGCCTAGCCCCGATTCTACTCGAGCGCCATCGCGCATCCGCCAGCCGCCCTTGCCCGATTCAAGGCGCCAATTTCACCGCGCCCGAACCGCTGCAAGCTATTATTTCCGAAACGCACAAGCTCATCCGTGGCGCGGAAACCGAACGAATCGAACTCTACGATTTACGCAGCGATCCGAAAGAGCAACACGATCTCTGTAAAGACCACCCCGAGTTGGCCGCCCAATTGCGGACGGAACTCAGCAGATGGACCGAATCGTTCCCGACAAGATTTGACGTCCAAGATCTTGACGAGGAACAGGCAGAAATGCTCCAACGCCTTCGCGCCGTCGGCTACCTCGGTGACGAGTAAACTGACTCACGGGGAAATAGGGCGTTTTCATTGCCCTTAGTTCAAGCTGTAAATGCCCGTCGTTCCCGGGACCTGGAAAGGGCCTCCTATGACGCGTTTCGTGCGCTATCTTCCGACAAGGGATTCGTTTGCCCTTGCGGCCGCGTTCGGTTCCTTCTCTGCGTTCGTCGAGCTTGTGCGGGCCCACCGATCGTCTTTCTGGCATGGCATGGGTTGGGCGGAATGGAGCAGCGTGGCCTTCGGCGCAGCGGCATATACGTCCGTAATACTGTTTTTAACGGAGTTGCTGCACCGTTCGGCCTCTCGGGTGTTCTCGAGACGTACACCGTCAAGTAAGGGGATCTGTGTTTGCGCCACACTCGGTGCATTGGGGGTTTGGATTGCGCTCGGGGCATCAAGCGCATCAGCGAGACCCTTGACCGTCTGCGCGACAGTTCTGATCGTTCTGGGGATGGGCGCAACGACTGCGGCGCTCGACGTCTTCTGGAACGTACCCGTGCGCGTGAGTGCGACATTGTGGGGCATGGCCGTACCGTCCGGACTATTGGCATTGATCGCGGCCAGCCACTTCTGGACTTTTCACGAGCGCCGGCCCTTTTTGGTGCTTATAGTCCCGCTGGCCTGGACGGCCTTTACCGCCTTGGCGGAAATGGGCGTTTACCTGGCGAGACGACGGAGCCCGGGGCCATTCGCGGGTCTCGACAGATGTCTTATAGCCCTGGCCTGTGCCGCTGTCCCCGTTGTGATTATGCAATACGAGCCCCTCCTTCCTCAGAGCGGAGCAGAGGCCCCGAAACGCCCCTCGGCGTTGCTCATTACTGCGGATGCGTTGCGCGCGGATTACTGCGCTCTTTACGGGGGCTCGGCCGCCACCCCGGCCTTACAATCACTTGCCAAAGACGGTGTCGTGTTTGAGCGCGGTTACTCGCTTTCTCCGTGGACAATACCGTCCGTGGTGGCGCTTATGGGTTCTCAATACCCCCGGAGCCTTAGTGGTTCTTTTCATAAATACACTAACGTAGATTATAGTTGAATTCTGAGGCGATTCTCG
>Ga0180437_10006832_pt1 | contig 15069 bp, 11 predicted proteins | sample SS_ome_4_FD_132410 | JGI IMG/M metagenome (GOLD analysis project Ga0180437, IMG submission 132410) | Hypersaline lake sediment archaeal communities from the Salton Sea, California, USA - SS_3_D_1 metaG | ecosystem: Environmental > Aquatic > Non-marine Saline and Alkaline > Hypersaline >...
CCAATTCAGCTTCGACAAGTTCGTGTTCTTGTACAGCAGCACGATAGGAGATTCCTCACGGGTCGAGGAGCATTGGTGCACGACCATTGACAGTATCGTTGCTCCGGCAAAAGAAGTGAATCCCAGCAATCCCCCGCCGGTGTATGTAATCCAGCTTCAATCACATGGTGACTGCAGACTGGCCCCCACCGCGGAGCTTCGCATCACGATCCCTGAGGAATTCAGGATGCTTGCCAATCTTGCAGTCCTGCACGAGGTCAAGGGCGTGATGCATGCTGTGCTTAAGAGTTTTAAGGAAGGTGCTTGGTACAGGGGTCATCTCTGGGACGACCATTTTATCCCCTTCGATGCTCCCTACGAGCAGTATGTATATGACCGAGACAGCTCCTTCTTCTGGGACCCCGAAACGCTACGCCCGTTCAATCCTGATGACCCGATTCACGACCCATTCCGGACTCTGCCTCCTCAGCCAGTAGATACTCCGAACTATCACAAATATCTTGAGGATTACAATCAGTGGAAGTACGCCCCATACGCCCGAAACTATAATGCCTTGGGCGAAGTCAATAACCAGCTACACATAATCGGAACAGAACTCCTGGACCTTTGGAAGGCACCGTCTGTGGCGATGATAGAAGCCGACTCAGGCAATATCCTTCTGCCGGAGATAGTGACATTCTCTCCGACGACAACATCCGACGTGTACCTCTTCTTCGTGAACAAGGACATGAAGCACAGCCAGATGCGATTCAAGGTGACGATAATGAGAAATGCCCTGTCAGGTCCTCTTCAATCTGCCTACATCCTTGACCTATCGGAGCGACATCTCATCCAACGAACTGTTGATTCCGTGTACATAACCTTCTATGCCACTCTCGGGGCGGGTGAGGGAAAACTGGTGAAACTTGTGCACGGAAACGAGGGCGCAGATGCCATGATAGCCGATCCCGACGTCGAGTTCCTGCTCAAGAGCGGCGGTTCGGCGAGCACATCCCCCCAATACGAGTTCACCGAGGGGGATACGATCCAGCTCTCCGCGACTGTCTATAACCTTGGATTCACGCCGATGAGGAACCTGATTGTCGATTTCTACTACTACCACACTGACTCGCTGGCTGGCGCCGACACCGTGACTCTTCCAGCACTCTCTGTCAGTGACACCCTTCCAGCCAAGGTCAGGGCAAGTTTTGACTGGATCACGAAGGATTCCCTGATTTCGCCACACGACATGCACGTCGTCCTGGGACCGCCCGACGATGCGACTTCAGACGGGGCCAACAATAACGAGGCGAACATGACGCTTCTGATCCACCCAGCGGACTACGCCACAGAGATTCTGGGAGATCCCTGGGACATGACCGAGAGAATCAGTATCAGTCCAGGACAACTCTCCACCGCGGATATCGACTCGGTCAAGAATCTGACGGAAACATCCGACTCAATCTCCGGTGTATGGGAGGGCAGGACGACGCCGGATACTGTGACGGGCGAGCCCAACATCTATCTTCACGTTGGCGGCTCGATAAACGGCTCGAAGTACAATCAGTTCTCGGTTAGGTTTCTTCAAGACCCGGACATGACAGGACAGGGGTATCTCAAAGTCGGGTGGCTCACCACGGCTGGCACTCCCTATGCCGATTCGGTTCTTTACGATTTCGGCCACTGGAACATCAAGGAATTCGACTTCTCAGGGAAGGTAGGGTGGACTGGTAATTTCATTAGGTCTCTTTGGATCCGCCCTGCGCCGATGTCCGAACGCAGGATAAAGGTCGCCTGGACAAAACTCACGACAAAGAAGCCATAACAGATGGCGTTGTCCACCAAACGGTAATAGACTCCGAGCCTCCAGACCCCTCGAACAAGCTAACTCCACGCCTCAGCGTCTTCCTAGTAGCATAAGACGATAACCTGGCATACTCTGCCGGGACAACTTCTTCATCAGGCTCCCGGAAGCAATATCACAAGGTTGAGAATCCGGGTCACGTTCGGTTTCCAAGTACCGTTTCCTCCGCCCGTGTGGCACCGAGACCCGTATGCATCATCATCTCTCTCTTCAGTTCGCTGCCCGATGAGGATGACTGCATTGGACCTTGGCTTCTGATGTTCCCTTTGGAAGTAGGCAGAGGAATCTCCGCGCGGCACCCGTGCTCCCCTCTCGGGGTGTGACCAAATTGTGACCAAAAGAAATCAAAACCACCATAATGACCATAACCACCATAATGATCATAGATGCTTAAAGGCCTTGAGAGAGAAGGTCTTCCGTGGAGTCTATGTATTATCAGTAACTTAGGAAATTCGCCCTGAAGGGATTTTCAGTCCCGTGCTCTACCTACTGAGCTACCTCGGCCAATAACAGTGAAGATCTTAGAGAACCGTTTGCCCCGTCGAAGGCCGTAGCTAGAATCTAAGATCTCGCTGCTAGAAGACTATATTAGCATGTGTAAGTCTATGTGTCAAGGGCTAATAGGGCAAGAGCCGATAGGTTCATCGAGTTCTGGGACTGCTGCGTGCGCGAACCGGCCGTCAAGCTCGGATCGTCATTCCCGCGAAAGCGGGAATCCAGGGGAGATGCGCCTCATGCAGGGTCCTATCCTTCTACTGTGCTCAGGATCTTCGACGTCTCTTACATCTTGCGGTTCAAAAGTTAATAAGTTGACGCCTGACCCCATTGCTGGTCGCGCGCAGATTGCAGCGAGTGCGGGGAGGGTGCCCTCCTTCACCGAGGTTCCGAATGATCTCCGACTTGGTTTCTTGACGTTCTTGCACTCAGGGGCGATAAGATTGCTACTTGCCGAAGAGAATTCCATCCCACTGCCCGTGGCCAATCGTGCTCGCTGTCCAGCTCCGGTTAGGAATAATACTCCAATATTCGTTTCCTATCACAGTCTCTGTCGTCCTTATCCTTGTAATACATTTCCGCGAATTGGACTCTTTCTTCATCAGGGAAATAGGCATAGACAACTCTGATGCCACTGCGGGCTCCTTTTCCCAACGCCTTGCAGCGAAAATGCTTCACTTTGTATATTTCTGTTTCAATACCCAGACCACTTATTCTGACAATCACCGGAGGGAACCCACGAGGGTGGACTCCTGAAAGTCTTTTCAGTACTTCAAGATCATCGCTCAGCGTGCGGTGCTTCTTGAGCAACGTCTTCAGTTCTCTTTCAAACTCTCGTAGGCCAGAGAATTCCATCACTCTTCAGGGTATTCCCTTACAGAATAGGCAGGCCTTCTGTAGAAGACTGATTCATAATCTATGATCTCTTTGTCATCTGTTATTTGGCAGGGAATGTCCTCATGGGAATAGTCTATAATAGCCGAGGCATTCATTGAGGAGAGTCTGTTAATCGCGCTGTCAATCACCTCGAGTTCTCTCGCGTCAAGCCTGCTCAAGTCAGGCCTCGCCTGAGGGATGTATTTTTTCTGGCGCTTTCCATGGTACTCTGCCGTAATCTTCTTCAGTTCTCCTCTTTCAATCATCTTATCGACGACCTCGCTGAAATGACGGGGAGCAGGTCCAAAGCTGATCTTTCTGTACACCTCCCCGGTCAGGTGTTGCTCGTAAAGCTCATAGAAGTTGAAGTCGATGAAATATAGAAGCTTGTAGATGACCGTCTCTCCTACGTTGGGTCTAGCGCCGCACCTCTCAAGTACGTAGAGCAGAACATCCCTGAACTTCTCTCTGTTTAGCTTTGGCATCTTGGATGCTCCTGCGCGTTCGGTCGATTTCCTCTTAGATTCGGGACTCAGCAGGACATCTGGCGACACCCCAAATACCTCCGCAAGCCTGGCCAACTCGATGCTGCTGACGTCTCGCTGGGCGGATTCTATTTGAGATATCGATGGTCTCGGCACCCCCAGCCTTTTAGCCAGTTGTTCCTGGGATAGTTCCAGATCTTCTCTGAATCTTCTTATTCTTTTCGCCAGTTCTTTCTTGGTGATCATCGTTTTCACCTCCCTATTTACAATATAACATATGTTTGAGAATATTACAAGCCCCGTATGATTATATTACTGAGATTTCCGGCTGTGAAGCCGTTTTTCTGGGCCCTGGGCCCAGGACTGCAGGCATCGGGCACGCATGGCTTGTGTCCAAGTCGTGCCCCTCGGAGACCAGGAAGACGGCAAAAGGGGTCTAGCCACGATAATGATTAGAAATCGTGAGAAGCTTTGATATGTTGACGTCTGTCCCCAGGAGGGAGTATTTATAGCCTGTCGAAAGGCTTTTCCCTTGATAGACGCGGTTCAAGGGCTTAGAATAATGGGTAAGAAGGATTCAGTTCGGGAGCAAGAGTCAGTATGTTTCTTCAAGCGATCATAGTCAGTGCTTTGCTGCTCGCACCAGGGTCCCCTTCCCAGGAACCCGTAGCTGGCACGCTTCCATTCCTTCCAGATGAGATCGTGTCTCAGGTCAGCCAAGAGAGAGACCACCTCGGTAGCAGAGGTTCAGTTCTTGGGCCCTGGGAGAGCCCCGGCACTGCTTTGCTTGAAGAGTTCATGATTGATACGTCGATTACATGGGTTGGCGCCCCGGACTGGCAGTGGTCACCCGCAATCGCCTTCGATGGGACCAACTACCTTGTCGTGTGGCACGACGACCGCAACGGTCTCGACTACGGGGTCTACGGCACCAGGGTGACGCAGACAGGGGCAGTACTGGACCCGCGTGGTATTGTCATCTCGGACATCGAGAGAGACCAATCTTATCCCTCAGTTGCGTTTGATGGTGTGGACTACCTTGTGGTGTGGCAGGACTACCGGAGCGGGACTGACTACGACCTCTATGGAACTAGAGTCGAGCCTTCAGGGAACGTGCTCGATCCCTCCGGTCTGCCTGTATCAACCAAATCCACACGGGAGCGGTACCCCAAACTGGCATTCGACGGCTCGAACCACTTGGTGGTTTGGGAGGAGGGGATAAGCAAGCGGCACTCCGAAATATACGCTACAAGGGTCAGTCCATTCGGGACCGTTCTCGATCCGCTCGGGATCACTGTATGCGATGACACTTTGTGCCAGCGTTTCCCCTCGGTGACGTTCGGCGCCGGCAACTACCTCTTGACTTGGGTCAACGGCAAACGCGAGAATCCGGACATCTTTGCCGCAAGGATTGACACTTCGGGCAGTGTCCGGGACAGTTCGGGCATAGTTGTCTGTTCTACCGCGTACGTGGAGAGTTCTCCGGCTGTTGGCTTTGACGGTCGTAACTTCCTTGTGGTTTGGGAGCACTGGTGGGGCACGAAGGAAATCGACATTCTTGGGGCAAGAGTGGATACGTCAGGCATGGTCCTTGATTCAACGCCAGCACTCATCTGTACGCTGGCGCAAAGCCAGCGCCATCCTGAGTTGGCCTTTGGCGATAGCACCTACCTTGTTGTCTGGCAGCACAAAAGCAGGTCGTGGCCCGAGGCATACTGGGATGACGTCTGTGGGGCCGTCGTCGATACCGCTGGGCGAGTGAGCCCTTGGTGGGTCGATTCCCTTGTGGTGACGGACGCCATTGGGTGGCAGCGGAGTCCCGCAGTTGCCTTTGATGGAACCAACCACTTCGTGGTCTGGGGAGACAATCGTAGCACAAATGGAGACATATATGGCTCCAGAGTAAAGAACTGGAATGTGCTTGACCCGGAGGGTTTTTGCCTGTCCGGGGCACCTGACAGAAAGTGGTATCCGTCGGTTGCCTTTGCCAGTCCTAACTACCTTGTCGTCTGGCAGAACGGCGGTGGGGACGGAGATGACATTTGGGGTGGGAGAATCACTCAATCCGGATCTATTTTGGATCCAATGGGCATACTCCTGTCCGATGCAGTCAAAGGCCAGTCGCTTCCAAGAGTGGCTTCGGACGGGCTGGACTACTTGGTTGTATGGGAGGATCTTAGGGACACTGTTGATTGGGGCTCGGAGGCATCTCGCATATACGGTTGCCGCGTCACTCGCAATGGGGATGTTCTCGACACTTCGGGGATATGTGTTTCGCGTCTTCAAACATGGCAGTGGGACATGAATCCCTCTGTGGCCTCCAACGGGGATGACTACCTTGTTGTTTGGGAAGCCCACACCAACAGTTGGATAAAGGGTGCAGTCGTTCATGCGTCAGGTACGGTTGATACTCTTCTGACTCTCATCTCTCCTCACAATTGGGGTCGGACGCCTTCAGTGGCCTCGGACGGGGCCAACTGGTTGGCAACATGGTCGTCTCTGGGTAACATCAACGGTGCGAGAGTGAACGGGGAAGGAACTGTGCTAGACCCTATCTGTTTCAGCATCTGCACGACACAGGTTCCGTCCCTTTCGGCGCATCACCAGACCGCCTTCGGTGGTGGAGTCTACCTGGTAGTCTGGGAGGATATCCGGAGTGGTTCTGAGTACGACATCTACGGAGCAAGGGTGGATACATCTGGTATTCTGCTTGACACGACGGGCATTGCGATTGCAGTCGGCCCGGGATATCAGGCAGCTCCCTCAGTAGTATTCGACGGTGACAACTTCCTCGTGGTATGGGAGGACTGGCAGACCGGTGAATCCAATCTCTGGGGCGCTAGGGTGGATACTTCGGGTGTGGTGCTCGACTCGGGAGGTGTCGAATTGATAAACCAGTCTTCAGGTCGAATGGCACCGAGTCTTGCGAAAGGCGCGGACAACAACCTGCTACTGGTATACGACGGGATCGCAGGCTATCCATATGATGGATACCGTGTGTTTGGAGCCCTGTACACAGACGTTGGAATACAGGAAAGTGACCCAGACGCCGTTTCGAGATGGAAGTTCCGCCTGGATCAGAGCTCGCCCAACCCTTTCAGTACCTCGACGAGGGTCAGATACACGATTCCAGCCAAAGGCCACGTAGTACTTAGCATTTACGATTCTTCCGGCAGACTTGTCAATCAGCTTGACTCAGGGATGACGGCTGCGGGCTCACACACCGTCACATGGACTGGAAGAGACACTTCTGGCAGAGAGCTTCCGTCTGGCATCTACTTCTGCAGACTCCAGGCTGGCGACGCCACCGCAACCCGTAAGATGACCCTGCTGAGATGATGCGGACACAATAGTGGACCGGATCAATCTAAGTCCCACGGACATCTGTAATCTAGGAACTCAAGCCCAAGATGCGGCGGTGTGGCAGATAGATGAGAACGCAGATCAACCCAATAGCGGTCGGGTGGGGAATAGGCGAGTGTTGCCCACTACATGTGGCGGGAATCCAGAGCGACAGCAAGGACCCTTTCACCGCTCCAGTCGGTGGGGGTGTGGTTCTGGGGCTCAGAATGAAAAGCTTAGATGTAGGAGTACCCGGCCGGTCCCAGGCTGGGATAGAAAAGAGATGCCATAGTCCTCTTCTAGGACTTGGTTATACCGATTGACAGATTTTGCCAGATCACCGTCAGCGAGTTTGTCCAGAAGGAATCCGACTCCAATAGCCCCGCAGCCCGAAAGGAAGGCGGCCGTCAGGAACTCACCACCAAACGCCGCATAGCCGACGGAATACCCCACGAGAAACCCGCCCACGCCAGAGGGCACAAGGCTTGTGTAATGGTATAGCTTGTAGCTCCTGAGCTTCGCTTCGGCCTCCTCATCCTCGATGGAATGGACCATCTTCTCGACATCGTTCTTCTTGATTTTGTTCCCATCGACGCTGAAGGAAGGGCCGAAGAACCCTCCGGAGGTCTCGATCTTCTTGAACTGCTGCTCGGCCTCTTCCGCAAACGTCTGCACCGCGAAAGACATCAGTATCAGGAGAACAGACGTCACCAGGTTCTTGCCCAAATGTCTCATCTTACCGCGCCCTCCTTTGTCTACACGCACTGGGTTCACAGAATCATTCCACCACCACCATCTTCCTCGTCTCTACAAACTCCCCCGCCCTGAGACGATAGAAATACACACCACTGGGGTTGGACTTTCTGTCCCATCGAACTTGATGGATGCCAGGTTGCTGGATTTCGTTCACAAGTGTCTCAGCCAGGCGTCCAGTGATGTCGTAGATAGCGAGGGTGACCTGCGTGGCGGCGGGCAGAGAATATGAAATAGATGTCGAGTGACCAAAGGGATTAGGATAGTTCTCCCACAATCTGAAGTCCGATGCAGCTGGTCGTTCAAAGCCTTCCTGGACACCGGTTGGATCGTAGGCGAAAATGATCTTCTGCCTGCAGTCGTTCATTGTGTCAATATCGTCCGCAGCATGAATGCAGCCAGTCATCCAATAGACTGTCGAATCGGTAGAGGGGACCTGCCAGTTCTGGAAGTCCACTTGGACAGATGCACCTGGTCTCAAGTCCTGCACCTGCACCGTATCAGTGTACCCGTCAATCGTGACAACGACATCTGATGTCACCGTAATACTGCCAAGATTGCCCACCAGGCACCTGACGCCATATGTGGAGTCCACGAAGACAGTATCGGGTGGCAAATCAATGCGTGTCACTGCTGCATTGACGCTGCCAGTATGCGTCAGGCTCACCACCGTGAACATTCCGATAGGCCAGTGTCCGAGGGCATCTGAACTATATCCTGCAACATATAGGTTGCTGTCTGGCCCTTCAATGATCGAGTTAGCCCCATTGTAGGAGTCTCCAGGGCCATGGTATCGGAAAACCCACCGTTCTGTCCCAGAGTCCGTCAGGCTTGCGACCGTGAAGTCATCGTAGTTCCCACTCCCATCGCTTCTTCCTGCTGCATAGAGATTGCCATCCGAACCCACGGCAATTGAGGTTGCGATGTCTATGCCGCCGCCCGGGCCATCATACCGATAGACCCAGCGCTCGATTCCCGAGGTATCCAAACTCACAACAGTGAGGTCGTCATATGTCCCGATTCCATAGCTGCGCCCTGCAGCGTAGAGATTGCCGTCCGATCCCACTACAACCGAGAAAGCGTCATCAAAACCACCTACAGGGGCATCGAATCGATACAGCCAGCGTTCCGCTCCTGTCGGCGTTAGGCTCAGGACTGTGAAGTCCCAGATGGTGCCGCTCTCCCCGCTCAGTCCTGCAGCATAGAGGTTACCGTCCGATCCCGTGACGATCGATTCAGCCAGATCCTGATCGTCACCTGGACCGTTATGCCGATATACCCAGCGTTCTTGAGCGAAGAGGATACTAGAGTACAGGCTCAGAAGCCCCAAAGACAGGAACAGCCATCCGATTCTTCTTCTCATCTCGTATCCCTACATCAAGGGAAGACGGCCCTTCCGTTCCCGATAAGAGATTATAGGATGTTATGTTGGGTATTTCAAGGGGAATAGGGTAAATGAGGAATCCCCCGCCCTCACTGAACTTGGGTTAGACTGAATACAGAAGAGTCAGAGTCAGCAATGCGGCCAACAGCAGGGCGTAGGTGATAAGGTTGGCTTTGTAGGAAAGGCGCTTGATCTTGACTCTATCTTCGTTCCTATAGAAGGATCGGACGACGAAGTACTCCAGATGTACAGAGGCGAAGAATGTGAGGATCAGCCCACAAGCCAGAGGCCCAGTCCATTCAGTCCATATCCATAAGCCCTCTTGATCTAGATCTAGTTCAAAAGATAACATCAAAGCAGCCATACTAAGGAACCAGGAAATAGGATAGCCTACAGCCGTGGAGAGCATATTCGCTACGCTCACAGCCGCATATATCCTGCGATACGGTCTTCCGAGGGCCATTTTGAAAACCCATACCTCAGTAAGAATCACCACTATTAGGGCTACTGGTATGAAAGGCGTCAGGAGGATCAGCACTATGCCGACATCAGCACTGCATACTGAAGTAAGTAGTAGTACCAAGAGACAAACAAGGAATAGAGTTCTTGCACATCGTCGCATTGTATCGCCCGTCCTGCTCCTGGTTTGCGAATCAGAAGTCTGCAATTTGATTCTATTGCGATTTCTGCATCAAATCAGCGGACTTGCTTATCCACTTAACCCACTTTCCCTGTACCTCGCCACACCTGTTCCAAGTTACAGGAGACTGGCTATGAAAGCACACAAGACTAGCAATACTGACCAGACGAATATCTGTGAGCCAATACTCTTTTCCTTCTCGAATTTGCGTGCGACATCAGAATCCCAGTTGAACACATTCGTCCAACTCTCTTCTGGCCCGACCCAGAAATAGGCAAACACTCGGTAGAATCTCGACACAGTCCTTGTGCCTACACCAGAAGGATTTCGCAAATCGGTCATCTGCCGCTGGAAACTTGAAAGAAACGAAGCCCTAAAGCCCAACCAGCAAATCCGTAGCCCACAAACCAGACCCAGTAAGGCAATTGCTATCTTAGCATTCAAGCCCAACCTCATCCATTCCCAAATACGAAGGCAACAGCAGCCATCACAAAAAAGAGCCAACCTGCTACCTTCGCAATGATTGACCATCGAATTCTTGCCATTCTCTGTTTGGTGACATGCGTAGACGAGAGTGCGTATCTTCTCGGTCTCACTCCACCACCACCATCTTCCTCGTCCTGACAAACTCCCCAGCATTCAGCCGATAGAAATACACACCGCTCGGATTGGTCTTTCTGTTCCAGTGAACTTCATGCATGCCAGGCTGCTGCATCCCATTCACAAGGGTTTCCACCAGCCGTCCAGTGATGTCGTAGATGGAGAGGGTGATTTGAGCGGTCTGCGCTAGTGAATATGCGATGGCTGTTGACCGGTTGAACGGATTTGGATGGTTCTGCATTAGCTCGAGCACTTGCCGACCCAGTAGAGGTCTCGTGCCTGCCTCCTCGACCCCCGTGAGACCATTCTCGTCGGTTTTTATCAGATAGAACATGTTTCTACTGCCTGTCCCGAAGGACCAAGTCGAGCCAAGAAGGATGTATCCACCGTCCCGAGTCTGCTGTGCCTCAGCCCCTTGTTCCTCGAGGATCCCGCCGAAAGACCTACTCCAGACTGAATCTCCATTGGAATCTGTCTTGAGAAGGAGTACGTCCTTGTTCCCACCCATCCTGAGGCATCCTCCTGCGACGACATAGCCCCCGTCGGAGGCGACCAGCACAGAGCGACCGTAACTCCCGCCGATGGTGCCGTACCTTCTACTCCACAGAGTATCACCAATGGAATCAGTTCTGAGCAGATAGACACCGTCCCCTGAGCCGAACGTATTCGCGTATCCTGTGATGATGTACCCACCATCCTCAGTCTTGTCGACGAAGTACGCCCGAGCATCGCCAGCACCACCGTAGACTCTTGCCCATCGAGGGTCACCGAGTGAATCAGTTCTGAGTATGTAGAGATTGCGTGGTGGCAGCGTCTCGCCCACGACGATAAATCCTCCGTCCGTAGTCTGTCGGACGCAGTAAGCCATATCTGTATCAGGCCCTCCGTGGTGTCTAGTCCAGAGGAGCTGGCCCGATGAGTCCACCTTAACCAGATAGGCGTCTTGCCCGACAGAACCACCTATTTCGGTCACTCCTACGGCAATGTATCCGCCGTCCTGAGTCTGCCGGACTGAATACCCCTTAGCCCACCTGTCAGCGAAAGTCCTTGTCCAGAGGGTATCACCCAACGAATCCGTCTTGACGAGGTAGACATAGGGAAGTCCTGATCCAAAGGACCATGTCTCGCCAGCCACGATATACCCTCCGTCCTCAGTCTGCCGCACGCAGTGGCCGATATCTATTCCGCTACCACCATAGACTCTTGACCACTGAGTGTTGCCGAGTGAATCAGTCTTATACAGGTAGACATCGCCAAGACCTGCGCCGAAAGACTGTGTTTCCCCTGCCATGATGTACCCGCCGTCTTCGGTTTGCTGAACAGAATGGGCGATGTCGTCACGGTTTCCTCCGTAGGTTCTCTCGAAAGTAATCAGAGCCAGCGAAGTCCCCGGTAGGGCTATGGCAAGGAAAAGCACACCCACTTGAAGGCGAAATCCTGCGAAGCTTCCTTTCATAAGCCCTCCTTTTACTCAACAACCACCATTTTTCTTGCTGTTGTGAAATCTCCCACCTCGAGTCTACAGAAATACAAACCACAGGGGTTTGTGTTTCTGTTCCAGGTGAGGTGATGAATGCCGTTAGTTTGCCTTTCGTTCACCAGCGTTTCCACTAATCGACCGGCCATGTCGAATACTCTGAGGCTGACTCTTGTCTCAATAGGCAGGGAGTATGTGATGACAGTCGAGTTGGTGAATGGGTTAGGGATGTTCTCGAGTAGTCCAATCTTTGTTCGAATTATATCCCCGGCTGGTCGTTCATCTTCAACACCCGTCAGGCCGTTCTCATCGGTCTTTATGAGATATACATCACTCCTGAGGGAGCCGAACGACCATGTGAAGCCTGTGATAATGAAGCCGCCGTCGGACGTCTGTTTGACTGATTTGCCGCAATCGTCATCACTACCTCCGTAGCGTCTCGTCCAGAGTGTATCTCCCCCAGCATCCGTTCTCATCAGCAACACATCGCCATCGTCGTAGCCCGTGATTACACAGTTACCGCCTAGTGTTAAGTCGAGCGAGTATCCAACCTGGGTGTTGCCGTCCTCATACCCGTAGACCTTTGTCCAGAGAGTGTCACCCAGCGAATCTGTTCTGACAATCAGAAGGTCTCTTCCCCATGCGTTTGCGGTTCCAGAGATGATGTATCCTCGGTCCGGCATCTGCCGGACCTCGTAGCCTATGTGATACTCTCGCCCCCCGATGGAACTAGTCCACAGAGTATCTCCCAGCGGGTCTGTTCTAACGAGATAGACACCCCAATCAGGGAAGGAATATGTGATTCCAGCAGCAATGTACCCGCTGTCAGAGGTCGGCTGGATAGAGTAAGCACAATCGGCACCTGGACCGTGGGACCTTGTCCACAGAGCATCTCCGACAGAATTGGTCTTGATAAGATAGACTTTGTGCCCAGAGCCGTAGTATCTTGTCCGTCCTGCGACCAAGTACCCCCCATCCCGGGTTTGGATCACACTATATCCAGCCTCGTAATCCTCCGGTCCCGAGTAGGTCCTTGACCATATGCTGTCCCCAACGGAATCTGTCCTGATAAGGTAAACATAAGAGACAGAGCCTCCATCTCCTGTCTGTCCACATAAGATGTAGCCACCGTCCTGGGTCTGCTGAACACAGAACCCACTGTCTTGGTCAACAGCATTCCCGTACGTCCTCGTCCACACGGTATCGCCCATGGAATCCGTCTTAATCAGGTAAACATCAGAACTCCCGCCGGTGAAGGATTTGCTTGCTCCTGCGATGACATAACCCCCGTCTGTAGTCTGCTGGACACAGAGGCCCGCATCTGATGATGTGCCGCCGTATGTTTTTTCGAAGGTGATCTGAGCAAGCGAGGAGGGATGGAGAGTGTAAAGACTTGTGGGAACCAACACCATGATCCAGATGCCTCGACTACGAAGAATTGCGCCCATGATTACCTCCAATCGAGGGAAGACCGGCCTTCAACTCACTCCACCACCACCATCTTCCTCGTCTCCGCAAACTCTCCTGCATCCAGCCTATAGAAATACACACCGCTGGGATTGGACTTCCTGTTCCATCGAACCTTGTGCATGCCAGGCTGCTGAGTTTCATTCACAAGCGTCTCAACCAGCCGTCCAGTGATGTCGTAGATGACGAGGGTGACATGAGTGGCCTGAGGTAAAGAATAGGAGATGGCTGTGGAGTAAGCGAAGGGATTTGGGGAGCTCTGGAACAACTGCAATGATCTATGAGAAACTGTACATCTCGTACCTGGCTCCTCAACCCCTGTCAGGCCATTCTCGTCGGTCTTGATGAGGTAAACATCACGAGACCCTGCGCCAAAGGATACCGTGAAGCCCGCAATGACATACCCACCATCCTGAGTCTGCTGGACGGAGTAGCCGTTATCGTAATCAACCCCGCCGTAAGTCCTCGACCAGACGCTATCGCCCAGAGAGTTAGTTTTCACAAGGTAAAGATCTTCTTTATACCCGGCACCGGTGGAAGCTGTGTAGCCAGCAACGATATACCCCCCGTCCTGAGTCTGCTCGACGGAGCGGCCCAGCTCAGCGTAAGACCCGCCGTAAGTCCTCGTCCACACCGCATCACCCATGGAGTCCGTCTTCACGAGATAGGCGTCGCCACCCCCTGCGCCGAACGACAATGTCCTGCCCGTGATGATAAACCCACCGTCCTGAGTTTGCGAGACAGAGGTGCCTGCATCAATGCCGGGCCCGCCGTAAGTCCTCGTCCAGGCGGTATCGCCCACGGAGTCCGTCTTCACGAGGTAAACGTCGTAGTTCCCTGGGCCGAAGGACCGTGTCTGGCCCCCGATGATGTACCCGCCATCCTGAGTCTGCCGCACAGAGTAGCCGAAGTCCCAGTTAAGCCCACCGTAAGTCCTCGTCCAGACGGTATCGCCCACGGAGTCCGTCTTCACGAGGTAAACGTCACCAGATCCCACGTCAAAGGAATACGTCTCGCCCGCTATGATAAACCCCCTATCCTCAGTCTGCTGGACAGAAAAACCATAATCAGAATCAATCCCACCGTAAGTCCTCGTCCACGTGCTGTTCCCCAGAGAGTCCACCTTGATCAGGTAAACGTCACCACCCCCTGCGCCAAAGGACAGCGTAAGTCCGGCAATGATATACCCTCCGTCCTGGGTCTGCTGGACGGACCAGCCCTCATCATCATAGTTCCCGCCGTAGGTCCTCGTCCAGACGGTATCGCCCACGGAGTCCGTCTTCACGAGGTAAACGTCGTAGTCCCATGGGCCGAAGGACTGTGTCTGGCCCCCGATGATATACCCGCCGTCCTGCGTCTGCTGGACGGACCGACCCCAGTCAAACTCAATTCCACCGTAACTCCTTTCAAACGTGATCTGGGCAGCTAACGAGAGTGGAGCAAATAGGGAAACGAGAATCAGGGTCAACGTCGGCCAACCGCTCCGAGTTCCAAGAAATGCGCCCATTTCAACCTCCAGTCATGGGAAGACGGCCCTTCCGCTCCCGATAAGGAATTATAGGCCCTTGCAAGGGCTATTTCAAGGGGAATAGGGGACAGGCGGCGGTGATGTCCTAAAATGTCTGGAAAAAGGTAGTGGGCGTGAAGTATCCTGATGGAAGATAAACCACAGGAGGATACTCTCCTTGCAAAAGAAAGGAGGCTCAC
>Ga0180437_10006833_pt1 | contig 15068 bp, 9 predicted proteins | sample SS_ome_4_FD_132410 | JGI IMG/M metagenome (GOLD analysis project Ga0180437, IMG submission 132410) | Hypersaline lake sediment archaeal communities from the Salton Sea, California, USA - SS_3_D_1 metaG | ecosystem: Environmental > Aquatic > Non-marine Saline and Alkaline > Hypersaline > Sediment...
CGAGCCGGGCGAGCCGACCAAAGCGATCGACATGGCCTCCGGACTGTGGCAGGGATTTTTGGATCTGGGCGCCGATCGCAAGACGGTCGTCGTGGCCGTCGGCGGCGGCGTGGTGGGCGACCTGGCCGGCTTCGTCGCCGCCACCTACGCCCGCGGCGTCCGCTTCTTCCAGGTGCCCACGTCGCTCTTGGCCCAAGTCGATAGCTCGGTGGGCGGCAAGGTCGGCATCAACCTGCCGGAAGCCAAGAACATGGTCGGCGCGTTTTTGCAGCCGCTCGGCGTGCTCATCGACACGGCCACGCTCCAGACGCTCGACCGGCGGCAGTACCGCGCCGGGCTGGGCGAGGTGGTCAAGTATGGGGTGATCCTCGACGCCGAGCTGTTCGACTATCTTGAAGCCAACGCCGCCCAGCTGGCCGACCGCGACCGCGACGTGCTCCGCCGCGTGATTGCCCGCTGCTGCCGCCTGAAAGCCGACGTGGTCGAGCAAGACGAGCTGGAGACGAGTGGCTTGCGCGCCGTGCTCAACTACGGCCACACCTTCGCCCACGCCTTCGAGGCGCTTTGCGGCTACGGCGAGCTTCTCCACGGCGAGGCCGTGGCGATCGGCATGCTTTGCGCCTCGCGGCTGGCGGAGCGGCTGGGCCGGGTCGACGCCGAGCTCACCCGGCGGCAAGAAGACCTCCTGGCATCGCTGGGGCTGGCGACCGAGCTCCCCTCGCTGGACCCCGATGCTATTCTACGGGCGATGATGCACGACAAGAAGGTCGAGCACGGCCGGCTCCGCTTCGTCTTGCCCACCAGGATGGGACACGTCGAGCTGGTTGGCGACGTGGAGCCGGACGCCGTCCGAGCGGCACTGAGCGGGTGAGCCCCCAGAACTCATGGCTGAACGACCGCCGCAAACGGAGCACACATCGGCAGCGCGTTGGTCAAGCGCGTTGCGGACACTTTGCCGTTCCCCTTGGGCGCTGTTCTGGATCGGAGCGTCGGAGGCGATTCTGCTAGGCGCGCTTTGGATGGGCATCGTGCCGGGGGCCCGGCGGTTCCACGAAGCCGGCCTGGCGGTCGCGCTGCCGCTGGCGCTCTGGGCCTGGCCGCTCGTGTATCTTGCCGCGGCGTCGGCGTATCTGGGCGCGTCGAGCGTGACGGGAGACGTGGGCCGGTTCTTCACGAGGCTGTCGTGGAGCCTGGCGCTCGTGCTGGTGCTGGCGATTCTGCCGGGGACGTATCCTGGGTTTCGCGAGGGCTACGCCTATCTCCGCTCGCTGGACTTGCTCTACGTGGCCGCATGTTGGCTGCTGGTGGCCCTGCTCTTTCTGCGGGAGGAAACCGGGCGGTTGGCCGGCAGCTTCTGGCGGTGGGCGAAGCAGTACCCATACGTCACTTGGCCGCTGATCGTGGCGGCGGCACTCTACCTTGCCGGCGAGCTGATCCTGTCGGCGTTCGCCCTCTGGCTTGAGCCGGCGCTCGGGCTGGCGGCCTTCAGCGGCATCGACAAGCGCTTGAGCGTCCACGCCTTGAACGTGTTGTTGACCGCCGCCTTGTCCGGCGCGGCGTTCGGCCTGACGAATCGGCTGGTCTTTTCAATCCTCTCCGGAACGACCCTCTACCTGGCGCTGTTGGTCGCAAACCTGGTGAAGATCAAGTATCTGCGGACCCCGATCGTGCCGGAGGACATTCACTACACCACGGAGCTGGCAAGCGTCGGTCCGGCGTATCTCGGACCTTTGGGCATCACGGCCGTCGCCCTGGCCGGAGTCGTGCTGATCGGGGGGCTGGCATTTGCCTTTCGCTTTCGGGGCGGCAGGGCCGGCGGCATCGCGCGGGCAGTGCTGGCCTGCTTCTCGCTGCTAATGATCGTCGCCGTCGCCGAGTGGAGCCGGGTTGCCCCGATGCGGGCCCTCGTCGACCGCCTCGACGTGAGGTTCGTCGACTGGCGGCCGGAGCAATCGCTGCGGGAGAACGGGCTGGTCTTTGAAAGCCTGCTGAGCATCGGCAGGTTCCGAGTGACCGAGCCGCCGGGCTATTCCGCGACGGAAGTGTCGAGAGTCCTGAGAGAATATGGCCCTGTGTCCAATGCCGACGGCGAGCCGGACACCCCGCCCGACGTCAACCTGATCATTTGCATGATCGAGTCGTTTCTGGATACGGACGATTTTCGCGTCCGCTTCTCACGAGACCCGCTGCCCTCTTTCCATCATCTCCGCCGCGAGGGCTCGTCGGGGTACGTGGTCGTGCCGATTTTCGGCGGCAAGTCGGTCAACACCGAGTTCGAGCTGTTGACCGGCATGAGCACGGCCTTTTTCCCGCCGAACATGTGCGCCTACACGGGCCAGATCACCCGCGACCTGCCCAGCCTGCCGCGTTTTCTCGGCAGCCACGGCTACCACACCACGGCAATCAACGGCGTGACGCCAGCGTGGTTCAACCGTCAACGTGTTTATCGGCACCTAAATTTTCAGCATGAGATCTACTTGGGAGACCACCACAATATCCCGACAGACGCGCGTAGCGGTCTTCCGTCGGACGAAGCGGTTGCAGACGCGGTGATAGAAGCGAGCCAATGCGACGCTCCGTTCTTCATTTTCGCGTTTCCCTGCTCGATGCACGCACCGTATGAAGGCACGCTCAACGGTGGCAGAGAAATTCAGATCCTCGACGCGATTCCAATCGCGGCCCGCAGCGAGTTGCAGTGCTACGTTAACGCCCTGCATCAGACGGACCGGGCGGTCGGACGGATAATCGACTATTTCGAGCAGTCGAAAGAGAAGACGGTGATCGTAATCCTGGGCGACCATTGTCCGGCTTTCTTTCACGGCGTTTGGGAGGCGGTCGGCTTTTTCACGGGTTCCGACCTCGACCGCCAGGAGCAGCAGCACTCGGTTCCGGTGGTGATCTGGAAGAATTTTGACGGCGGCCGAGAGCCGATCGACGGCAGCGTGAACTTCCTTGCCCCGCGGATCCTCGTGGAGATGGGGCTCGCGCCGGCGGGGTTCTTCGCGCTCGGCGAGGCTTTCGGCCGCCGGCTGCGCGTCCTTTCGCCCCCGCTGCTGGAGGCAAGCGACGGAGCGAGGTCCATTTGGAGCCGCCGGCTGGCCGACGAGCCGGGCACGCCCCGCGACTACTGGCTCGTCCAATACGACCTGATGTACGGCGAAGGCTTTTCGGCGCCCGAGTGCTTCCAGGTCCGCTGATCGCGACCGCCGGTCGCAGCTTGATCTGCGGCCACGACGGCCAGTGCTTTTCGACGGTGTGGGGTCGAGGGTATACTCTCGCTGTCCGTTGCCCGGCTGCCCTGCTTGCACCATACCGGCTGTGAAAGGTTGTCTCGATGAGCGACGTCGATTCGGCCCCTGGTGACGCGGCATCCGACGAGCTTCACGACACGCTTCTGCTTGCGCTGATTCCGGGCGTCGGGCCGCGGACGCGGCGGCAGCTTCTCGAGCGGTTCGGCTCGCCGCGGGCCGTGCTCGACGCCGCCCCCAGTGACCTGCGAAGCGTGCACGGCGTGGGGCCCAAGTTGGTCGAGAGGATCGCCCGTGCGCAAGACGAAATCGACGCGGCGGCCGAGATCGCGCTCTGTCGGAAACACGGCGTCGCAATCCTCGCTGAATCGCATCCGGGGTATCCGCGGATGCTCCACGAGATCCACGACCCGCCGGGCGTGCTCTTTGTCAAAGGGGGTATCGAGCGGCAAGACGTGCTGGCGATCGCGATCGTGGGCACGCGGCACGCGACGCGCTATGGTCTGAAGCAGGCCGAGCGGCTGGCCGCCAGCCTCGCCCGCGCCGGCCTGACCGTCGTCAGCGGGCTGGCCCGCGGCGTCGATGCGGCGGCGCACCGCGGGGCGCTTTCGGCGGGCGGGCGGACGCTGGCGGTGCTCGGCAGCGGCGTGCTGAACGTGTATCCCCCGGAGCACGCCCAGCTTGCCGCCGAGGTCGTCGAGCACGGCGCACTGTTGAGCGAATCGCCGCCCCGCGCCGCCCCCATGGCCGGCGTCTTCCCGCAGCGAAACCGGATCATCAGCGGGCTTGCACTGGGGGCGATCATCGTCGAGGCGGGCGACCGCAGCGGGGCCCTGATCACCGCCCGGCTGGCCATGGAGCAGGGCCGCGAAGTGTTCGCCGTGCCGGGACCGGTCGACAGCCGCGCCTCGCGAGGCTGCCACCGGCTGATCCGCGACGGGGCCAAGCTGGTCGAGACGGCCGACGACGTGCTGGAAGAGCTCGGCCCGCTGGTCGAGGCCGCCCCGCGCGACGACGGCCAGATCGTCCGCCATCCCGCCGAGCTGATGCTCAACGAGCTGGAGCAGCAGGTACTCTCCGCGCTGGACAGCGAGCCGAGGTCGATCGACGAGGTGGTGGCCGAGACCGGCCTGCCGGTCCACCGCGTGCTTGCCACGCTCAGCGTGCTGGAGATCCGCCGCCTGGTCCGCCGCCTGAGCGGAACAACGGTCGCCCGGGTGTGAGATCGGGGCAGTCGGGGGCGCGGGCCGTCGCTCTTGGCTTGCTCTGCTGGGTTGGGCGCTCCGCCGGCTCGCGGCGGATCAGCCGCAGCCCCTGGCCGGTCCAGCGCTTTTGGAGCCAATCCCGCGTCCTGCGGCGAAGCCCGACCGCGGGATCTCCCACCAGGGCGAGACCATCTCCGCCGAACGCGTACACGACCACGGAATGCTGAGAGCGATGGCCCTTCCACCTTGGCAACATGCCGGGTCCGTCGCCGATGTCTCCCAGCCGCACGAAGATCAGCACGGGGCCGCCGACCTTGGCGCGCAGTTGCTCTACTCGGCCGTCGACGATTTCGACTTTCCAGGGCGTGCCGCGGGTTTTGATACGCAGTCCGCGATAGAGGCCCAGCGGCGTGGTTCCCTTGCTGTCGGTCAGGCACAAGCGGATCATCTCGGTCTCGTCGGACCGGATGCCGCATTGCCTGAGAAGCATCACGGCACAGCAGGCGCTGCACGAAGAAGGCGTGGTTTGCAGGCACACGCGATCCACCGACCAACGGTCAACGGCAGAAGGCATCTCACCTGAAAGGCCGAACGAGTTGGTCCGCCACGCCACGGCGAGCAGGAGAAACGTCGCCAGCCACCGCCGCCAGCCGGGAACCGTATGGTCGCCGCTGGCCAATCCCGCCAGAAACGCGGCTCCCAGCGGGACCGGGTTGCCCAGCACGATCGCGTTGGAAAGCGGCAGGATTCTGGCAACGCCGATCGCGCCGCGGACGGATACTGCAAACCAGACCAGCAACGCCGTGGTCGACAGCCCGAGAAGAACAACCACCGCCTCCGGCGCCCGCCGCCTTACCTCCTGGCCAACCCGGTAGAGTACGAGCGACGCCAAAATGATGATCAGGATTCCGCCGACGATGTCCCACATGCTACTGCGGTGTTTCCTGGAGAGGCAGCGAATCGACCTTGCAGTGGTAGCTGATGGAGACCCTTGGAGAGCCCTTGATTAATTCGTCGAATAGAAAGAAATCTTGCCAAACGGACACCATTTCCAGAAAACCGTCCAAGCGGGCGGTTTCGAGCAGGCCGCCGGCGCCGAATTCGAGGCGGGCGTCGTCCAGGGCGTAATAGGCAAGGAACCTGAAACGGTCGCGGGAGTTTTCGTCGGGGACCCGCAGGGGAACCAAGTCAATTCTGTCCCAGCCGTGTCGGTCCAGCCGGATGGCCGTCTCGATTGCGCCGTCGCGCCCGAGCCCCGGCCGGACGTCTCTTCTCAAGGAGATGCGGCCGGCGGGGGCCGCCGGAAGCGCCGGATCGAGAAAGCCCACCAACTGCTCCGCACCGAAAGACCACTTGCGACCGGCGTCGCAGCTTTCGTGGGGAAGGATGTACAAGTCCGCCAGCACCGCCGTATGGAAAAGAAAGACGGCTTCCGCGCCGCTCAAACGGCAACCGATCGGCTCGACCGACTCCACCCCCGCACCGTCAACGTAGGTGACGCGAACCGTCTTGCCCGCGAGCGAGTCGGCCGCGACGACCGCCCGACTCGTCGCCTCCTCCGGGGTACTGCCGGTCACGGAGATGCATTCGACCGTCTCGACCGGCACGTCCGCGCGGTCATTCCCGTCAAGGCGGCCGTTGAAAGAATCGGGCCAGGGTTCTCCCGGTGGGCCGAGCCGGAAGCGGAGGCCGTCGTGGGAGGCAACCACTTTCATCAGATCACGCTTCTGAAAATGCAGCCGCTCCACGATCCGTCGGCCGTCGTTGCTTTCGATCGTCCGCGCGGTGAGCGTCTGGAAGGCATAGGCCAGACCAAGGTCGTTTGCCGGACCCATCGTCGCCGCAAGCCTGGCGACGTACCCTCCTTTGACGAGCACCTCCCGCGTGCTGCCCGCCGGCAAGAGCCTCCGGATTCGCTCTGGATCGCCCACGGGCGGAGGGGAGGCGGGCGGCTGGGCCAGGTGCTCCTGCTCCATCCGCTGGCCAAATGAGACCTCGGCCCACGGCGAGCCCGCGCTGCCGATTCCCGTGGCCGGCGAAAGGCCGCCGAGGGGCGCCAAACCGACGCCGGAGAGAATCACGAGCATCGCGGCGAACAAGGCCGTGTCTCGATACGTCCTTCTGCCGGGCATGCAAGACACCGCAACTTCCTTCCCCGTTGCCGTGAATACGATAAGCCGAAAAAGCAAGAGATCGTATGCGCCCATTCAATCGCGAGCAACCGCCGGCGATTGCTCCGAACCGCCGACGCGGCCGCCGGCCCCCCTCGAAAAGGCGGCTCAAAGACCGAATCCTCTGACTACAAGAGGTTTGCGGCTTGACATCAAGGGGGTGGCGCTCCGGGAAGACCTTCGCCCAACCGGGTGCCTCCGGCCAATCACCACGGAAGGACTCTTGAATGGTTCTTCTGCGGAGAGGAAAAGTTCCGGGCGGGATCATGGGCCACGGCGCGTGGGCCTGATGTTCGTGGATTGGCTGCCGACATGACCTCATTCGCTGCCGGCCGCCTTCATCTGCGAAGGGGCGTCTTGCGTGTCAAGTGCCGGAAAGTGTTCCAGATGCCGCGAGGGCAAGGGATACCGACTGCGGCCCCTCGCCGTCGATCGCAAATCGCCGCCGAGCACGCCAAGGTTCTGAATCCTCAATCCCTCCCCTCCGGCTTCTTCAACACCAGCCGCGTGATCTCGGGCGGGCAATTTAGCCGAATGGGGTGTTCGCCGGAGATGCCTCGGGTGACGTGCATCACGGTCGGCGGCGTGTAGAAGACGCCGCTGGCGTATCTTACGCCCGTGCGGCTGGGCGTCAGAATCGGCCCGATCCACGGCAGCCGGACCTGTCCGCCGTGCGTGTGGCCGGCCAGAAGCAGATCGAAATCGTTCTTGCGGGCCCAGCCGAACTGATCGGGGCTGTGGGAGAGTGCGATCCTCGGCGGGCCGCCGTGGGCCGCTCCGGCGGGAGCGTCGGACAAGTCGGCGGCGGGCTTGAGCCAGGGCAGCTCGTTTCCCGCCAGGAGGATCGGCTCGCCGGCGATGCGGATCTCCACCCAGCGGCCGCCCAAATCGACCAGTCCCAGCTCGGTCAGGCTGCGGCGAAGGCGGGGCACGTCGGCCTTGGTGTCGTGGTTGCCGAGCACGAAGTAGACCCCGTAGCGGCCTTCCAGCTTGCCGAGAGTGTCGGGGCTCCACTCGATGAAGTCGGAGTGCTCGAGCACGTCGCCGGTGACGGCCACCAGGTCGGCCTCGAAGCGGTTGCCGAGGCGAACGACCTCCTCGAAATAGGCTTTCCTCGTGTGGCGGGCAAAGTGGAAGTCGGAGAGATGGGCGATGGTGAGGCCGTCCAGCGCGGCCGGCAGGCGGGCGACTTCCAGCACGCGATGGCTCAAGTCCAAATGCAGAACCTCGTTGCCCGGCACACGCAGCAGCAGGTGATGCCCGTTCCGCTCCCACGGCGAGGAAGCCGGCAGACCCAGCGGCCCAACCCGCTCGGAGCGATGAGACCGCACGACTTTCGGATCCCTGTGGACCAGCGGCCGGCAAAGCCACCAGACCAGCGTCATCGCGGCCAGGACCCAACAGACGACCAGATAGGTCCGGCCGGGCCAGGGAATCGGCCTTCCGCCGGAGCCGCCGAGAATGGCCAGGTCGGCCGCCACGAACCACAGCCCGAAAACCACGGGGATCGAACCCAGCATGACGAGACCGACCTGCGCCAGGCGTTTGCCCACGTAGTACGAGAAGCTCGAGCTGTGCACGCGGTTGATCAGCGCCGCCCAAAGCGCCGTGTGCCCAACCAGCGCGGCCAAGAGGAGAAGGAAGTCCATCGGCGGAGGATTACAGGTGGCGGAGGCGGAAAGGAGCAGACGGCGGAAGGACCGACGTCGGCCAATGCGGTGGCGGCAGCGCCGATCCTGGAGGCCGGCCGGCGGGGGCGCCGCATCCGCCGAACGCGCCCGCACGAACGCCGCTCATGCCTGGCCCACGGCGCCGGGCGCGGAAACCACCTGCTCGAGCGTGGTCAACAATTGGTCCAAGCGGAAGGGCTTGTACAAGACCGCCTGCAGGCCCGCCTGCCGGGCCTTGACGATCGAGTGGCCAGGATCCCAGCCAAATCCGGTCATCAACACCAGCGGCAGCGGCTCGACGTCCATCACCTCCTGGAGCTTGACCATGAAGTCGTGGCCGGTCATGTCGGGCAGGCGGATGTCGGCGATCACGGCGTCGTAGCCGCTGTTGCGGACCATGAACATCGCCTGGGCGCCGTTGGGGGCGGTCTCCACCTCGCAGCCGTATCGCTCCAAGAGGTCGTGGGCGGCAATCCGCACGTCGTGGTCCTCGTCGACCAGCAGCACGCGGCGGCCTTCCAAAGCGGGATGCTCTTGCTCGGGCGGCAGCGGGTGGGCGACCGTGGGGGTCATCTTCTGGCCCACTTTCTGAATCACCTGCTTGATGTCGCGGGCGTTGCGCAGGAGCCGCTGGAGCCGCTGGACCACCTCCGGCTCGTGGCCGATGTAACGCTCCATCACGTTGACTGCTTCATTGAGGATCTCGTCCACCGGCAGCGCCACGGCCCTGTGGATCGCCTCCACGCTGGCCGCCGTGCTGCTGGCCTTCTCGGCCTCCAGAAGCTCCAGCGTGTTCAGGGCTACGGCGACGTCGCGGGTGAAGATCTCCAGGAACTGGAGGTCGCTTTCCGTGAAGGCCCTCGGCTCCGGGCTCTCGACGTTGAACGTGCCGATCACTTCGTCGTGCAGCACCAAGGGGACGGTGAGCGAGCTCTTGGCGCCCTTGGCCCCTTCCAGGTAGAGCGGATCTTCGGTGGTGTCCTCGCAAAGGTAGCTCTTGCCCGTGGCCGCCACGAAGCCGGTGACCCCGCAGTTCTGCGGTTGCGCGTAGAGCTCGCGGCCGGCCGCCTCCGGTTCCATCCCCTCCGACAACAACGGCTCCAGCTTGCCCGTCTTCTGATCCAACAGCCGGACTTCCACCACTTCGAACTTCAGCAGGTCCTTGGTGAAGTGGAGAATATTGGACTTGAGAAGCTCGATGCGTTCCTCGACCGACACGTTCAGCAGGTCGTCGGGCGCCAAGTCGGCCAGCTCCATGCCGGCCTGGTGGATGGCGGCCAGCTTCTGTTGCTGAAGCATTTCCTGGGTCACGTCGCGGACGGTGACGATCAGATGCTGCGAAGGGCCGTCGGCTTCCTTGACCGGCAAGGCGTGGACGTGGAAGTAGCGGTTGTTCTTGCTCCGCAGGGTGGAAGTGCTGGCCGCGCCGGTGGCCAGCGCAGTGTGGAAGGGGCAAAAGTCCGGGCCGAGGATCTCCGGGCTGCCGAGGGCGGCGTAGAAGTTGTTCCCGACCACCGTCTCCAGCCCCGCCCACTCGCACAGCCGGCCGTTGCTCCAGAGGATCGTGTTGCCGCCGTCGAGCAACACCACGCCGTCCGGCATTCCAGCCAGGATCTGCTCGTTCTCGAGGAACTGGTTCAGCTCGAAGGCCTCTTGGAGGCGATCCTTCGCCACGTAGACGCCGTCGTACTGCTCGCGCGCCAGCGAGGAGAGCGCTCGCAGCGGGTCGGAAACAACCACCGCGTCAATCGACTCCGCCGCTGATCCCCACAACCGCTCGACCGCCTCGCGGGAATCACAAACGAATAGGATTCTCGGTTTCCCCGGCAACGCTTCCAAGCTCCGAATGGGCAAACTAGTTAGCATGAAATCGAAACATCACCCGGTGAATTATACGATTGCCGCACGCACCGAACAACCTGCCTTTTCCGCCGGGTGTGCCCAAGGTTTGCATCGGCCGGTGGAGGCGGTCATGTTGACCGGTCGTCAGCCCTGAGGCCGGTTTCCCTAGATTGCCGGACGCACGCCTGCCACACCATTGTCATCCTCGCTACAGCCGGAAGTCGAGAAGAGGCTCGACGGCGGCGTGCTGACCGGGCACCGTAGTGCCCACGGAGCGTGAAGACAGCATGGCGGCGGTTTGCTCACACTTTGCACCGCTCTCGGCAAACTGTGGCGCAAGCCCGCGTCCACTCGGCGCGGCTGCCTGCCGGCCGCCGCGACCGTTGCGCCAACGCTGGGAAGCACTCTCCGCGGAGCTTTCGAAGACGTACAACCGATCCAATCGACATCCCGCCGCGTGCCCGGCCGCCCGCCGCCGGCCGAGACGCTCCAGTCGCGCGGCCGATCCGGTCGATCAACGTTCTGGGGTGTCTGCCTTACTTGCCGGCCAGATTTTGCGGAAGGACGATCTCATGTGGCGAGCGCTATTCTTGGCCATCGGAGTCTACCTCGTGCTGCTCGGCGCACAATGCCTTGGGGTCGAGAAGTTCGTGCTCAACCTTCATGAGCCGCCGAAGGAGTCAGCCGCGGCAGACGGCCAACTGAAGCCGGGCCCCCGCCGCGAAGCCGTCCCACCCCCCTGGGTGCCGTGGAGCTTCATGTCCACCGGCGCGGTCGTCTGCCTCTATTCGTTCACCATTCCCACGCGGATGAAAAGCTGATCCGGCTCACTCTCCTTCGCGGAAGCGATCGAAGTACTCCAAGGCGTGCTCGCGGTGTTTGCGGGGCATCCGTTGGTCCGTGAGCGGGTCGGCGGGCTCTCTGCGGGCGCTCTCGAACTGCTCCTGCAACTCCTGCCGGACGTCTCCCTTGACGTTCGGTCCCTCCACTTCCCCGACCACGGAGGCTCCGCCGCGGCCGATCTTCTGGGCGGTGCGGGTGTCGCGGAAGTTGACCGGAGTTTCTTCTTCCGGGCGCGGCCCTGCGCCGCGTCCGTCGCCGAGGCCCATGCCCCCCATGCACGCCTCGCAGCCCTTGCCGCCGCATAGGCCGCAATTCATCTGGTTGCGGCACTGGGCCAACTGATCCATGGCGTCGTCGAGCATGTCGAGCTCTTGAAGCTGATCCCTGAGGTCGCCCAACTCCGCCTCCAGATCGTTGAAGGCCGCCTCGGCGTCGGCCAGTTCGCCGTCGCGGATGCACTGGGCGCACTGGCCCAGCTTGTCGGCCATGTCGGCCAGTTGGTTCATCTGCGGCATCTGCTGGCGAAGCTTGTTGAGCTGCTCCTGGAGCTGCTCGGCCAGGTCTTCGCGGCCTTGCTGGCGGGCCTGCTGGATCTGTTTGTCGAGGTCTTCCTCCGCCTTGCGATGGGCGTCGACCAGCTCTTGCAGTTTCCGCTCGAACTGTTCGAGCTGCTCGGCCAGTTGCCGGCGCTGCTCGTCGCCGAGGTTGCCGCCGGCCAGGTCCTCCTTGAGCTGCCGGAGCTGCTTGAGTGCCTCGTTGAAGTTTCCGCGGGCGAGCTCGTCGAGCATCTTGTCGGCGGGTCCGCGGTCGAGGTTTTTGAGCTGGTTCAGTTGTTTTTGCACGTTTTCGGCCCCGCCGAGCAGGCTGCGGCGCTCGTGGAGCTGCCGGGCGAGGTCGTTCAGCTTCACCAGCGCCGGCTTTCGATCGCCCTCGCTGAAGGCAGCCAACGGGTCGATATCTTGCTGGAGCCGCTCGAAAAGCTGCTGGGCCTCGGCGAGGCCTTCGGCCTCCGCTCGCTTCCGCTTCTCCACCAGCTTCTCGCGGAGGCTGTCGGCCGTGTTGCGGACCTGCCGGTTGACCGTGTGACCGGCGATGACGGCGTTCGGGTTGCCGGCGCCGGGCGGATGGACCAGAAGCACCACGAGCGCGGCGACGGCCGCAGGCACAAGCGGCAAGAGAATCTGGCGGCCCGGCGACACCTGAAACTGATCGCCGACGTCGATCCGCTTGACCGATCGGACGGCGTCCTCGGTCAGCGCCCTGCCGACGTCGGTCCGGCGCTCTTGTTCCGAGAGCGCCAGGGCGCTGGACACCCGCTCCTTGAGCACAAAGCGGCGATCGATCTCGATGGCGGCATCGATGGGCCCCCGGCCGGTCAGCACGGCCCAGCCGCCCGCTGCCAGCAGTCCGACGGCGACCGCCACGGAGCAACAGACCCAGGCTTCCACGCCGAGCGGACGGAACTTGTCTACGGCAATCACGAGCGCCGCTGCCGCCAGCGTCCCGAAGAGGCACCAGCCCAGCATTTTGAGGAACCGCTGCACGCCCAGCCACCATTGGGCACGGCGGACTTGCTTCCTGAGTTCTTCCATAGGACCACACCTCCGGCGCAGCGGGCGATCAGAAGCGTTACGGGCCCTTGGCGGGCCGCCACCGCCATTATACCGAGTTTGGTCCTTCTGGCGCTACCAAAGGGTTTGCGTTCCAACGCCGAATCGCCCAAAAAGGTCCGGCGTTTGACCGCCGCGCCACGGCCCCTTACAATCCCTGCTGCCGGGGTATGAAAGTCTGCCCGTCGGCGATCCAACGGCCAGTATCGAACACCACTTTTCTTGCCCTTCGATCCGGGAGGTGATCTCATGTCACGACCGCTCGCCTGCCAAACTGGTCTCTGCTTCGTGCTGGCCGCGCTGGCCGCTGCCGTCGTCTTCGGGTCACAGAGTGGAGCTCAAGCCGCCGAACCGGCGTGGCGGGTGGGCCTGGCCAACGCCTCGATCACGCCGGACGAACCGATCCGCATGGCGGGCTACGCCGGCCGGACCCAGCTCTCCGAGGGCGTCCTGGACGACCTTTTCGCCAAAGCGATGGCGCTGGAAGATGCCGGCGGCAGCCGGGCACTTCTGATCTCGGCCGACCTGATCGGCTTCCGCGCCCCGCTGGCCGAGGCGATCTGCCGCGCGATCGGCGAGAAAACAGCGCTCCGCCGCCAGCAGATCCTGCTTTGCCCCTCGCACACGCACGCCGGGCCCGTGCTCGGATACAAGGAGGCCGGCCGATACGGGCTGCCCGACGATCAGCTCGAAGTCGTCCACAACTATACGTCTGGAGTCGTTGCCCAATTGACCGACCTAGCGGCCGCCGCACTTGCCGACCTCAAGCCCGCAAAACTCTCCTGGGGCACCGGCATGGCCACCTTCGTGATGAACCGCCGCGAGTTCACCGATCGCGGCGTCCGGCTGGGAGTGAACCCCTCCGGCTACGCCGACCGCGCCGTGCCGGTGCTGCGCGTCGATTCACCCGACGGTCAACTGCGAGCAGTCGTGTTCGGCTGCGCCTGCCACAACACGACGTGCACGGGCGGCAACCTCCAGATATGCGGCGACTACGCCGGCTTTGCCCAAGGGGCGATCCAAGAGGAGCACCCCGGCGTGCAGGCGATGTTCGTCATCGGCTGCGGGGGCGACTCGAATCCTTACCCCCGCAGCACCACGGAGCTGGCCCAGGAGCACGGCAAGAGCCTGGCGGCCGTGGTCTGCCGCGTCCTCGGCGAGCAGCTTTCATCGGTCGAGGGGCCGTTGCGGGCGGAAATCGACTGGGTGAAGCTGCCGCTGGCCCCCGTGCCGCCGCAGGAAAAGCTAAAGGAAATGGCTGAAGGCCCTACCTGGACCAGTTACAACGCGGTTCGCATGTTGGAGGCTCTGGCCGGCGGCGAGGCGCTTCTGAACGAGTACGAAGCGCCGTTTGCCGTTTGGCAGTTCGGCGACGACCTGACGCTGGTGGCAATGCCCGGCGAGACGGTCGGCGGCTACGTGCCGTTGCTTCGCGACGCCCTCGGACCCCGCAAGCTCTGGATCGCCGGCTACGCCAACGACTGCTTCGGCTACTTGCCCACCGTTCGGGTCCTGGCCGAAGGGGGCTATGAAACGCGAGGCCTGATCGGCGAGGCCGGCTTCTTCGCGCCCGAGGCCCAGGACGTCGCCGTCGCCGCCGTCCGGCGGTTGGCCGAGCGGGCCGGACGCCCGTTGCCGGAGAATGCCGCGGACGCCGTGAGTGTTCCGGGGCACTGAGCTGTTCACCGCCTAATACCCACTTGAGGCACAAGCGAGGGCCGCAGCAAGAGCTGCCCTTGCTCGCGCTTCCCCCTTTGCGTGCCGCATCTCGCTGTGAGGCGGCTGGTCACACGAATGATCCGGCCCGGACATCTGTGCGACAAATCGCCCAGGTTCTCTTGCCTTCTTGTTTTCTCAAGCTCGGGCACGAGGGGCCACAATTGCACCGAGTCGTGTTGGCCGCGGGAGGAATTGTGCGGTCTGGGTAAAGTTTGCCGGCCAGCGACTCGATATCAGTTAGACAGCACACGCTCCGCTGTGTCTGGCGGAACGCCGCAACATGGTCCCAGGGCAGCCCCCCAATCCCCTCTGATGGCTGAACTGACGCCCGAAATCGTCGACCTCGTCGTCCAGACCTGCCAGGCTGCCGCCGAGGAAGTCGCGGCGGCCGTCGGCCGAGCGCTCGACGTCGAGGTGACCGCGTCGTTGCGCGAGCCGGGGACGTTCGATCCGGCCGAAGATTTGGCGGGTATGGACGGGCCGGGCTTGGCGATTGTGCTCACGGTCGGCGAGAGCGTGGCCGTGCTCGCGCTGCCGGAAAGCTCCGGCCTTCTGCCGCCGTGGTACGTCGAGCCGGACAAGACGGGCCGCGCCAAGCTGGACACGCTCGCCCTGGAGTTGGGCGAACTCGTCATGCCGGAGGGTTTTTCGCCCCAGGAATCAGCCGCAGTCGCCGTGGCAGATCTCCGCAAAGCCTTGCCCGATGGCGGGCCATCGGGCCCAGCGGCGATGCTTCCGATCGAGCTCAAACACGCGGACG
>Ga0180437_10006834_pt1 | contig 15064 bp, 14 predicted proteins | sample SS_ome_4_FD_132410 | JGI IMG/M metagenome (GOLD analysis project Ga0180437, IMG submission 132410) | Hypersaline lake sediment archaeal communities from the Salton Sea, California, USA - SS_3_D_1 metaG | ecosystem: Environmental > Aquatic > Non-marine Saline and Alkaline > Hypersaline >...
AAACAATTATGCTATAAATAGGAGCCACTTAAATAATATTTAAATGTAAACTTTTTTGATAAATAAAGCAAATAATAGTCTAAAAATGAAGCCAACATAAAAAAAGAATACAAATAGAAATCACCCAAACCGTTAACCAGATAATTTAAAATGTATTTCCGAAGGATAAAAACCAAGCATAGCTGGGTTCATTTTTTATTTTTCTATGCCATTTCCACCCTATATCAAACCGTATAGGGCCAACAGGCGTATTGAATCTAAGTCCAAATCCTGTAGCAGCCAAAAGATTAGATCTCTTAAATATATCTTCAATTAACGTTCCCAAATCTTGAAAAACAACGGCTCCAATAGCCTTGTATACGGGAAATCTAAACTCTATATTCGTGTTAACCATTGATCGCCCCCCCTGAGGAGCAAACCGCAACACGTTACATTCATCTAAAAAGGATCCTAAGGGGGGACATAAATCTGTTTCATACCCTCTTATAGAATGGGATCCTCCTAAATAAAAACGCTCTATAGGCATTATTTCTTTGAAGCTCTGATGAAAAACATGCCCAAAACGAAACCTACATGCAAAAACTAAAAAATCTAAAATAGGGTAAAAAAAAGATTGCGTAGCAAGTAATTTGACAAAATAGGAATCTGCATATTTTTTGGATAAAGGAAACATGCCTTTTACTGAAACTAACGTAAACGACCCTATCTTGGGATTCAGCTTATCATCGACATAGTCTATTAAAAGCGTAGGTTCAAACCATAAGTAGGGTATCTTTACCCCCAGCAGCCGTGAGTCAAAATTGATCGCTCTCGCTATCATCTTAGCTCGTGGACTCATATTATTTTTAATCTGAGTTCTCATCCATTCTATTCCTATATTCGTAGAAAAATCTAATGCTCTATAAAGCTTATTGATGCTGATTAAAAATCCCTCCTGTGTAACCTCATATAGTTTACACTTACTTCCAACAAAGCCTGGCTGATCATATCGGTTACTATATAATTTACATAAGATCCTGAGAGGAAGCGACAAAATCCAAGGGCGCCTGTATAGAAGCTCCAAATTTCGGTGGGATATTGATACATCAACATTTGCTATCAGTTGATCCGCACAATTGGTAGGATTTCTATACAAAAATAATCCTCCAACTTTATAGGTTATGCACTTTCCTAACACAAAATTCTTATTAACATTGTGTAACCCAAGACCGATCCTTGTTCTTACTTGGAAAGGATCAGCTGGCTGCAGCTTTAACAAAATATCTTTCTGTTCCTCTTGCAAGGAAATGTTCCCAGGATAAAGATAGGCATGCTCAAATATTTCTAACGCCCTCATTCCTGATATCGTTTTTTTTAATTTATCATTATCAAAAGCCTCTCCCTCTTTATAACAAAGCTCTCTCGCGATATATTCCCAAGGAAATGTGAGGCTTCCTAAAATAATAGTCTTTCCAAATGTCACCATTTGGCCCTTATCAATCCTCCATATAACTCCCACATATTGGCCTTCCTCTTGGAGCTCATAAGTAACGGCAACATGCAAATATCCTTTTTTTTTAAAATAATCCACTAACCAGGTTCGTTGTAGTTTTAATAGGTTCGGATCAAAGCCAATAGGAAGCAATGCTTTCTTACATTTTGCAAATGGCCCCTTACACCTGAGCGCCTCAAAGTTTTCTATGGTAATTGATTGTAAATATCTACGCATTCCTTCATCTACCGTAAATACAAGTTTATATGCATGATCATTATGTAACGGAATAAACTCATGCTTTAGAATCTTTATATCCCAAAAGCCTTCTTTTAAGTAAAAATTCATCAAGCTATCTATGCTACTTTTTAATAATTCGGAATCAAAGTTTTTTGCTTTTATAAGCTTGCTAAAGCAGTTGGAAACTACAGTTTGGGCATCAACATGGGTAACACCATGTATCGCTACCTGAGCAACATTCGCTCTTACTCCTTCTTTTATAAAAAAGAAATATTTGTCATGCTCCTCTTTTGATTTTATTGCAATATTCCAAAAACCTTTTTGGTCATACGCACGGGCAATTTCACCCGATAAAATCGACGCGGGAACAAGCCAAGCAGAGCGTCCAAAAAGGAGTACCTTGTCCATCAACTGTGCGTCAGTAAAAAATGTATTACCAAAAAATACAAACTCTTTTTTTGAATGAACCGTTAAAATAAAGGAAAGATGCACCATTTTGGACTGGTAGTCCACCTTTTCTATCAAATCTATATCTACATGTAAAAAACCTTGTTGAGATAAAAATCTTTTTATCGCCCGAGTTCCCTTATTGATCAAGCTTTTGCTATAGCTGTGCTTAAAAAAACTTCTTGTAAAAAGCTTATCTATTTTACGTTTCACCGCATCTAAGTCTTCAGAAAATCTGCTTGAGACATGGGCCTTTTTTAATAAAAATCCCACATTACCTATAGAAAACTTTTTACCACGATCCAGCGTTATATCTACGGTTACCAATCTTAGGTCTTTGTCATATGAAATAGCACTTACGGCCTTTCCTTCAAGATACCCTTGACTAAAAAAAGCATTCTGTATTTTTGTAATCGAGTGATCATGCTTCTCTGTGCTAAAAGCATCGCCAGGTTCAAGAAGATAATATTTTTTATACTGCTCTTTCCCCACTAAAATCCCATGAAACTTAAGCTTTTGAAATTCCCAAAAGCTCTGTATTGATACATGAAGATGCTCTCCGCCCTCATATGGACATATTGTTAGAGTAATGGTTAAAAACTTCTTTTTCTTTATCAAACAGGATACAGCTCGTTTGATGTCTACGGGAGAAACCAGACTCCCCTCCTTAAGTCCACAAAGGTACAAAAACTCTTTTTTTGAAAAATTAAGATCAGATTCATAAGTCAATTTATTAAGCTGGAACGCTTTATCCATGGAACTGTCTATAATGGAATCTATCTTGTCGTTATCGTATGGCAATGTAATAACAATACAGCCATTTGAGGCTTTTATCTCCTCCCTGTGCTCTCGATTACCAAAACTATTTAAACAACATAGCAATAGAAACAATGATAATATAAAACGTCTTAATATTACTGACATAGGCACTATTTTTTCTTTTAAAAGTAAAAAAGATAAGCAAGACGCTATCTATTATAGCATAACTCTGATCTATTAACGAGAGGTATCCATGCGCCCTAATAATAAAAAAACGTAAGTATCGGGCTATTTTCGAATATTGGTTACAACACCTAGTGTTTTGACTGCTATATCCTTTGCATTATTAGTAACAAGAAGTAACTGTTCTTTTTTTGCAATGTCACTCAGTTTATTTTTTAATTTAGACATATAATAAACCATGGGAATAAACAAGGCTATAGCCCCGCTAGCCACTAATCCTAATTTTTCAAAAAAACCTGATTGGCTACCGGCCTCTTGTGTATTTTTATTTTCTTGTGCCGTAAAACTTGTCACCTCCGAGCATGGATTAGCGGAGACACGATTGGCTAAATTGATGACTAAAGGCTTATGACCTCTATTCAATTTACAATCTATTTCCTTTACCGCATGATATATTTTTTTTAAAACCTTGCTATCCTTATTTTGATTAGCTATTACGGTGTTAATCATAAAAATGTTTAGATATAAAACGATACTATAGGCTAATGTACTCTTCATTTTCTTCCTCCCCCAATTGCTATTTTTGAAGCAACATAGTATTATGATTGGTATAGTTGGCTCCATCGTCTAACGGTCAGGACATTGCTCTCTCAAGGCAAAAATAGGGGTTCGATTCCCCTTGGAGCTGCCAGTTTTTCCTTTCTTCATACTGAAACCAACCATTTTGCTATACACCCCATATATGTAATTGATATGCATGAAATTTCATGCGATAACTCTAAAGATCCCCCGGTAATCCCGAGCTCTCATAAACGACTCCAATTGAATGTTATCAATTTTGTATTTGTCTAATCCCTTGTACAAGGTATCAATAAAATGTTCTATGTTTTCTTTGAGGCCACAAACAATAATTTTTATATGGTCATCTGAAACAACCTGGGCTACTCCTTCAAGATGAAGCTTTCTGGCATTTTTTAGAACAAAACCATCCAAAAAACCATTCGTCAGGCCTATAGAAAGGGAAATCTTCAAACATTGGTTCATAACTCTCTCCTTAACCTCATCACTACTATCTCCAAAAGAAAACTATCAAAATCACCCATTTTATGTCAAAATATTATTTAAACTTTCAAAATAATTCAGTTGTGCCTAATAAATTGGAATACAGTTTTTCAATCAAATCTTGAATCAAGAAGGAAAAAAATGGAAAAGGACAAAGTACGCGTAAGATTTGCTCCATCTCCAACTGGCCTCATGCACTTAGGAAATATTCGTACGGCTTTGATGAATTATCTTTTTTCCAAGCAAAAGAACGGATCTTTCATTCTAAGAATCGAAGATACGGATCCCGAACGAAACTTTGATCCCTCAGCCAAACAGATACTATCTGATCTTGCATGGTTACATTTAAACTATAATGAAGGACCTCAGAAGGACGGCCCTTTTGCCCCTTATTTTCAATCGAAACGCATGCATATCTACCAAGCAAAATTAGAGGAATTAATAAAAGACAAACAGGCATACAGATGTTTTTGCACCCATGAAGCGCTCGAAAAAAAAAGACAACGCCAAATAGCCCTCAAGATGCCACCAAGATATGACAAAACCTGTCTTCGCTTAACCGACGAGGAAATTCAAAAAAACCTTAATGAAAAAAAACCATTTATTTGGCGCATGAAACTTGATGATTCTTACATAACAATACAAGATTTGGCTCATGGAACTATAAAATTTGATTTAAAACATTTTTCAGACTTTCCCTTAACCCGCCAAAACGGAACATTCACCTTTATGTTTTCGAATTTTGTTGATGATATGCTTATGAAAATAACCCATATTCTGCGCGGTGAGGACCACCTTACAAATACTGCTGGACAAGCAGCTCTCTATAGAGCATTTAACGCACCGCTTCCAATATTTTGGCATATGCCAATTTTATGCAATATAGAAGGCAAAAAACTTTCAAAAAGAGATTTTGGGTTTTCTCTCAATGATTTAAAAAATGCAGGATTTTTGCCCGAGGCAATATGCAATTATCTTGCTATAATAGGAGGCTCATTTAAAAAAGAGATTATGTCTCTCGAAGAACTGGCAACCATAATAAATCTAGACTCTCCCCATGCGAAAGGACAAATTAAGTATGATGTAGAAAAACTAAAATGGATTAATCATAAATGGATAGAACAATATGATCCCGAAAAACTCACCCAAGCTTGTTTACCATTTTTAAAACAAGCATATCCACAGGTAGACCAGATAGATAAGACAGAACTCACCAAAATCATACAGATTCTTAAAACCGATCTCATTACACTCAATGATATAAAAAAGAGCTTACAGTTCTATTTTGAAGCTCCTGTTATAGAAAAATCAGATATCGTGGCGCTGTCTGAGCAAAAAATAAAAGATATAAGCCTCATCTTAGAACAAAATGTGAAAAACATTGACAATCGAAACCAGTTTATAGCTAATCTAAAAGAAGAAAGCAAAGCAAAAGGAATATCACCAAAAGAGATATTTTCAATAGTGCGAATAGCACTTATTGGATCATCAAAGGGGCCATCAATACGGGACTTACTTGAAATCCTTTCACCAGAACAAACGAAAGAACGAATAGGAAAAATGGTAGAAATCATCAAGCAATAATCTCATCAACTTTGACATAAAACAAAGCTGCTTGATTAATAAAAAGGAACTAGAATGAGAGCCATAGTCCTTTTTATTGTGACGTTGGGGATAGTGCAAACCAATATCCATTCATCTTCAGAAAATAAGGTAATATATAAGGGACAGATATATACCATTATACCAGATGCTCAAAAAAAGCAGGTCATTGTAAAAAACCGGATAAAAGATAAAAACCAGGTTGAGAAATTAATAATATATACGCTCATGCTTGAACCGTACACCATGAACAAATTAATAACACAAAATAAAGACTATATACTGCCTGAAAAGGTCCAGTTTTCATCCATAGACAAACGATTAAAATATTCTGGTACAGCCAAATCAATTATCAAGATGCTCAAGCGATACTTTTCGGTAAAAAAATCGAATCGGTGGAAACAAAAAATGGTAGCTCTAGAAAAAGAGATAGAAAGAGCAGATACACAAAAAAAGAGCCCACTAAAAAAGATTAGGCATAACTGGAAAGACAAAATCTGGCATTATAAACAGGCATTGTCAATAAGCAATCTATTGGCCATTTCCCGATACCAATAAATGATGTTCTCGCTCATAAAAAAAGCAAGTAACGCCTCAAAATAATCTTTCATCGCTACGGGAACATAAAATTCAAAAATACTTTTTTCTTTATCGAGAGTCCTATCAAATGTCATATTTTCGAAACTCCGCAATATACCGACCAAAAACCAACAATCTTTTCTATTTACATGGGCCTGATAGTAGAGACAATGATCCATTTTAAATACCTATTGATAAATACTTATTGTTAATAAAGCAAAATTGTGCCATAATGTACGTATAAAAATAATTATATTTTAACTTAATTATAACCAAAAGGAAGTTAAATGCCAAACAATAACGCTAACAAAATAGGCGTTTCAACAGCAACAATTATAGGAATAAATGCTATGATTGGAGCCGGTATTTTTACAGCTCCAGCCTTGCTAGCAACCGCAAAAATAGGCCCTGCAGCAATATTAACCTATATGTTTGTTGTTATCTCTGTTTGGTTTATCGCTCAATCTTTGGCAAGAGTAGCAAGCAAGTTTCCTGAAGAAGGCTCATTTTATACCTATACTAAACAATGGGGAGGCCATATCCTTGGTATCATCGCAAGCGCTTCCTACTTAATAGGTATTTTGATGGCTATGGGTGTTCTCACCGCGATAGCAGGACGTTACCTGCAATACTTTTTTCCAGGCATACAAGCAAATGTCTTAGGGCTTATTGCTTTGGGAATAATTATATTTATCAATCTTTTAGGCGTAGCGTTAGCCCAGCTAGGACAACGAATCTTAGTTTTTTTCACACTATTCCCTATACTTACTACCACAGTTATGTGTCTCACACGATTTAATCTTAGCCTGTTTAAACCATTTATGCCTTATGGAGTAGGAAGTATTTTTAAGGCTTCACGACTCGTTATTTTTGGATTCTTTGGATTTGAAAGTGCAGCATCACTCTTTAATATTGTAAAAAATCCTAAAAAGAATGTCCCAAAGGCATTAAGCTACTCGATTTTGGCTGTTGGAGCCCTCTATATTCTTTTTGTAGGATCTATTATCGGTTCCACACCTATAAGTTTATTTACATCTCCAACTATGCCGGTGCCTCAGGTATTAAGTCATATTTTTCCAGGACATCAATGGCTCATAACACTCCTTTATATTTCAATACTTTCAGCCATTATAGGAACCATACATTCTGTAATCTGGTCAACAAGTCACTTTCTTGTAACCCTAGTAAAAAAATTAAAAAGTAGTACTGCAAAAAACATGATTGCATCGGGCGTTATAACACAAAAAATCTCCGTTCTTATCTGCGGACTATTTATACTGGTATCATTTTTAACAATAAAAAATCTCGACCTGTTTTTCTACTTTGCAGCATTATTTATTGTATTCTCATACCTCACATCAATCATAACGTTGCTAAAATTCAAGGAAGAGTGGAAATCAAGACAAAATATAAAAACGCTCCTTGGCATAGCAACCGGATTTGTCATATTATTCTTTGCATTTGAGGGAATAATAAAAGAATTATTTTAAATTAAAATGATTCAATAATTGACGTACACATGAGATTGATGATATAAGTTATCTACAGAAGATAACTTAAGAAAGGATGAGAATGTATAATACCAAAAAAAGATATTATATTCTATTTTTGATACTATTGGCCAATGTGGCAAATCAGGTCTATTCCTTCTCTACATACTCCTTATGGGGCCATGATCCATATCCTCGATACTCCACCCTCGATCCACATGAATTTTTATACAGAAGGTATAGAGAAAGATTAAAAGGATGGCTTGAAGAAGAAGATGGAAAAGAAAGAGACGAAAGATTCGCACTATCCATAACTCCTTTTATGCAAAGTTCAGACAGAGGTAAAACAATAAGTAATGAAACTGCATTTTTAGGAGATATTCCCGGCCGATGGAATATGTTAGCACTTTTGTTTGGTGAAACCCCTGAAAATTGCACACTTCCACCATCACTCCAGACAGCAAAAGATGAGATCTTTAAAAATATAGATTTAACTCCTGAAGATGAAGAACTCTATGTCGATCCATGTCAAGTATTTGGATTTTTTTCTGTTCCACTCAAATATTGCAAACGTGGTGTCAGATTTCAAGCCGATTTCCGAATCGTAAATGATTTTGGCGCATACATACAATGTGGCTTTGCCGATATTAACCAATGTCTCGAAAATCCATGTCGACTTCCAACATTTTGCGGCTGCACCTGCGACTCGATGTGTCCACCTACAGTCAATTCAGACGGTGAAATAGAACAAAATCCTACTTGTGGCAATGCCTGTAGTGATCAAACATGCCAGAGCACAGGAAAACCACTTTGCTCAACGGTTGACCAACTTCCAGTTGATCTCACCCCCTGTTACTCGAGCGATAATTTTCCCAATAGCCATGTAGATTCTTCCTTACAAATAACAAAATCTGATGTAGAAACATATCTCATGAAACGACTCTACACCATAGCACGAGAAATATGTTTCGATCTCTGCTGCTTTAACAAATGCTATGTAGAAGATATTCATTTCAACTTTTTCTGGCGACACGCATTTGATATCACACCGGGTAGAGAAGCCTGTGAAAATCACTTTCTTGTCATACCTTATCTGGTGGCACGATTTACCGCCGCAACGGGACAAATACGGTGCCCTTGGCAAGCATTTGGGCTATCATTTGGAAATAATGGACATAACGGAATTGGCGTTAAAGGTGGTATTAATATAGATTTTGCAGAAACGGTAGAAGTTGGCGGCGAAGTGGGAATTATGCATTTTTTGCCTAAAACTTTTTGTGATTATCGGGTCCCAAACAGCATATTTCAATCAGGTATTTATCCCTTTTCAACCAATGTTCGAATTGAACCCGGTCTCAACTGTCATATTGCACTTAAGCTAGCAGCATACCACTTTTTGGGGTGTCTTTCCGGCTACTTCCAATATGTTGCAATCGTACACAATAAAGATAAGATCTGCTTATGTAATTCAGATCCGGCTTTTCAGCCTTGTCTGCTCGAATGCATATCAGACTGGAAAACCCAGATCGCAAATATAGGATTTAATTATGATATATCACCAAATATTTCACTCGGGTTCTTGTGGCAAGCGCCACTTTCCCAAAGAAGAGCCTATAGAAGCTCAACGGTGATGTTTGGGTTCAATGTAACCTATTAGAAAAAACTAATTGAAATAGGCTGGACAAACTGCGATAAATAGCGTATAATAGTGACTGTGAGATATTTAATTGTAAATTTGCCCGCAACAAGCTGAACCTTCTGACAAGCTCAGAATACACTGCGTTTAACGCAGACAGGCAAGAAACGGGTTATATTGAAGGGAATGGTGCGATAGCGCATGTCAAAGAAAAAATCAAACATAGAAGTATCAGTGAGTACAAACGTAGAAAAGGCATTACGACAGCTCAAAAAGAAAATCGAGCGCGAAGGCGTTGTAAGGGACATGAAAAGAGGAGTCTATTTTGAGCCTCCAACACAGAAAAAACGTAAACGTTTAATGAGAGCAATTAAGCAAAATTTAATGCGTCTCGCAGCACAAGGTCTTCTAACCTCTAAGAAAAAATAGATAGTAGTAGAAAACCACCTAACCCAAAACTATAACAAAACTGTAACAATGATAAGTAAATCGTTAAGAGAAACTCGTAGAGCACAAAAAGAATCTTTACTTCGAAAAGAATTATCAAAAATCTTTTTAGATATAAAACGTAATGATCCAAGTTTTGAGGGCATATTTATTAATAAAGTGAAGCTTTCTCCCGATAAAGGAATGCTCCATGTCTTTTTTTATACCGATCAAGGCATAGACTTTTTTAAAGAAAAACTCCCACTTCTTATTTTATACAAGCCTTCAGTCCGAAAAGCTCTTTCACAAATTATATCATCCCGATATACGCCACAAATTATCTTTAAATATGATAAAGCTTTTGAGAAGCAGTGTAGAATTGAAACATTATTGGATAAAATAAAAGAGGAAGATCAATCCTCATGATATTAATTCTGATTCCTCTTTTTTTATGCTGGGGATCATTTTTAAACTTTCTTGCACATCGATTGATTTCAGGCAAAAATATATTATCAAAACGTTCTATCTGCCCTTCCTGTAAAAAATCGATAGCTTGGTATGACAATATTCCAATTATTTCCTGGATTGCACTCAAAGGTCATTGTCGAAACTGCAAAAAGAAGATATCAATCCTCTATCCCTTTATAGAACTTTTCACCGCTACGAGCCTTACGTTACTTTACAAAACAGTTGATTCCCACTACTTTTTTGCTTATTTCATATTTTTTTCTGCTTTAATTGTCTCTATTCGATCTGATCTCGAGACCATGTTATTATCCAGATTTGTAACGCTTTTCTTAGTTCCTTTGGGGCTTTTATTTAGCTGGCTTCATCTTTTACCCATAGGACTAATCGACAGTGCCTTAGGTATCTTATTGGGATATGGATTTTTATTCATACTTTCTAAACTCTTTTACCTTCTCACTAAACGAGACGGACTTGGACAAGGAGATTTAGAACTTCTTGCATTTATAGGCTCATTTTTAGGGATAGTTGGGTGTTGGATTAGCCTTTTCTTAGGCTCAATACTCGGATCGATAGTGGGAATTTTATATATCTCTATAAAAAAGCAACCCAAAACCGTTAAAATTCCTTTTGGACCTTTTTTGGCATTTGGAGCTATTTGCTTTGTTCTGTTTGGAGATAAACTCAAACTTTTAATCCTAGGAATGTGACGATTGTCATTTCCTCAAACCCTAAACTCCATTCTCATTAGCTCTATTTTTGAGAAATTAGTTGCCAACTATTTTTAGCTTTTCTTATCATCATAACTAGAACTGTTTTAGTGTAGGAGAGTTAAAATGTGTATATCTCAAAAAATTATAGTGACTACTATTCTATTGTTTCTAAATAGACCAATTACAGCTATGCATCAATGCAATACATACAGAGAACTTGGCAAATCACTTCATGCTTCTAAATGGATCGAAAATTATTACTGGTATGCACCTAAACATGACCCACTCGCAAAACTGATAAGAAATCTCTGGTTTTGCCGCAATGAGGGAGAACAGTTTTTGCCAACAAAACGAGGGGCATCTACCATTTTGAGAAAATCTGTTTTTGGTCAACTCATGGATGCTCTATACACAGGAAAAATCTTAGATGAAGATGCAATGTTTGGCAAAAAAATATTTAAGCCAAACAAACGAGATTTCAGCTATGCTGGTGGATGGGTCAATCAGCTTAGCAAACAGTTTCCAAAAAAATTTAAAGTCGGACATATGCGAGCTTTAATAAGAAAAATAAATGACTCAGTAGAAATCTCTAAAAAAGAGCAGGACTTTCCTTATAAAACCGAAGCCATCTTATGGGCATTTTTTTTAGCAACCCATAAAAAAAGTGAAAAAATAATAAACAGCTATAAACCAACAGACTATCTCCAGTTTGAAGAAGAAGTAAAAACCCTCAATGCAAAAGAACAGATTGATTATATACTAAAACAGTATGATCGAGCTATGCATAGCCTTATAACACGAGCAGATATGAAAAAGCTTCCACCACCTGTTATTCAAGGGAATTACGGCTATCAGGGTGCCGAACCATTTGAAACCTGTACCGGTTCAACCATGCTGGATGTTTTTAGCATTTTATCATACCATCCAAAAAAAGAACGCTATGATCATACTCTTTTACCTCCCGACGCAAGAAATGGCTTAGGATGCAAACAATTATTCGCTGTCTTACAATCCCCCCATCAGATCAATAATAGGGATATTGGACAAATATGGATGAATCTAATATCTGGTAGAAATTATCTTTATGCCAAAACAGTATGTGATACCAACGCCGGCTATATTCTCAGACCAAGAGTCACAAATATTATTAATCTTTTCAATTTTTTCTATGGAACCAAAGCCACAACTATCGAGGAATTTGGAGATTTACTTTCACATGAAAACCGAAAGCTTGTTTTTACCAAACAAAAAGAAAATTCTAACAATAATAATATAATTACAATACATATTGAGAGTAAAACATTAGATATTTCATATGATTTAGAAATAGTGCTACAACCCTTTCACGCCTATTTACAATGCAAAGAACGGAATATAAAATCGATCGGTGTATATAAGCCGGCAGTTCCCCAGCTATTAGTTCAGAGGATCATAAAAACAAAACAATTATATCCCTATATGCAAATACTTACATTACTTGCCTCAAATCAGATACTTACAAATATAGATCACACGCAATGGGAAGAAAAAAGTTTCATAAGAAATATTATAAGGCATCTCTACTATAGCTTTGCTTTGAAATTCCCAAAAGTGAAACTGGCAGTCATCAAAGACGCCCTAGAACGTAGATCAGATTTGTTGGATGATAATCTTATGCAACTTATATATCAACTTGCCAAAAAAGTACCCACAGGTGATTATTATCTTCCTCACCTCTGTAAAACAATAATCAGATCTGAAATATATAAAAAGGATATCTTTTTTAAAAAATTTTTATTATCACATCCTTCAGAAGCTCTCAATATGGCACCGTACGCACATCCAGATGATAGCTTACAATTATGTAGGTGGCTTCTTAAAAATGGAGCCGATATAAACTGGCAGGATTACGAACAAAAAGAATATAGCGTGTTAATGATAGCAGTGCAAGAAGAACAAATAAAGCTTATACAATTCTTGCTTAATCAACCTGCTATTACTATAAATGCCTATGATGAAGATAAAAAAACAGCCTTAGATCACGCAAAAAATAAAACGATCCGAGAATTACTGAAGAAATCTGGTGCAAAAAGTGGCTTGTAGTGTTTCTTTCCATCGAGTAAGATAATGAGGAGGAGCAGTTCTTTCAACCTTTAGGTAAGAATCAAATTTTTTTGGTTGACGACAAGCCATAGCAATATAGTAGGCTGCTTTTTGTTTATCATTATAATAAAAGGAGGAATCATACCCAAGCTGGAAATATATTCTCCAGTCATCTTTATTAAAAGATGAGGTGAGGGCTTTTTGTAATAATCTATGAGCCAAATCGGGACGCTGTAAACCAAACGATAAACCGGTAGCAGCAAATCTATATACAACATTAAAATGTTTATCTAAAGAAGTTATCAAATCTGCAACAGTATAGACAAAATCCCCCGATAGCTTGCTACCAAGGTAATCAAGTTGTAATAGGTAAACCCAATAGATATCAGCAGCAATATTTTTAAATCCAAGAAATTTTTTAAAACCTATCTTTTTTTCTGTTATAGTTTGCAAGCTCCAATGTTGCGATACTCTATTCCGTTCTTTATTAATTAAATAAATTTTAAAAAAAGAGGATAGAAAAAATAAAAAAATTATAACTACAAAATAAAATTTGCGACCTTTATTGTAAATCATCCCTCACTATTTTTATATTGCTGAATTGATCAATTGTAATTATGTCTGGTTCTCCATCTCCATCTATATCACCGACCGCTCCCACGACAAATAGTTTCTCATTCGCTTTAGTCATACTCAACAATGTATGCGAAGTTTCCAACTTACCGGTAAAATAACCACTCCCCTCAGAACCGGACCCAAAGCCATACGTATAATAGAACTTCTCGCCTTTTCCTCCACCGGAATATCCTTCTGGCTTCCAACCTATGCCATCTTGACCATTCAAAATAGTGGAATATTTACCGTTTTCAGCCCAGTAGGCTTTTTGGGCGGTATAAATTGATCCCAAATTCATGTAAGCCTCAGCACGTTTTGCTTTGGCCAAAAATGTAAAGAAATTTGGAATGGCAACAACCGATAAAAATGCTATGATTGCAATAACAATCATCAACTCAACCAATGTAAAACCAGTAACTTTTCTTTCCTTATTCATGGCTACTCCCCTAAAAATTAAACCCCTTATCTGCTGATATTATACCTAAAAATATATAATCTAAGTCAATAGATAAAAACAATGATTACAAATAGAAAACATATATATTGAAATATAATCGTTTCAAACGGCTAAAAAACTCTTTTTAAAGTGGCTCACAAGAAAAACCTTTTTACACACTGTAAATAAACAGCGCCCAGCGTTTCGATAATTTCTTGATTGACATTTTTGAAAAAAGCTTTATATTTAAAGACGATGGACAGTATCTGTAATAATCTGTAAAAAGTTAAAAATACTGTATCTAAAAATAGGGGTAGATGTTGTATTGGGATGGATAAATAAATTTAATATATACGGAGAAAGACATGAAAAATATAAACAAACAAACATCTACAAAAAGTGCTTTATCCTCAGATAAACAAAGAAGTTATAACGAGATTATTGAATTTCTCGATAGCAATTGGAAAACCAATGTCTTGGATAAAGAACTCCATTGTATAAAAAAGTTGGATAAAGCCTTCGGAAATATCTCGCAAAAATTGCATACTATTTTAGTCGGTGGTACAAACGGAAAAAGTTTAACGATTCATTTTTCCTCAAAATTGCTCAAAGAAGAGGGACTTTCGGTCGGAACATTTTATGCTCCGCACATAATGACCTATAATGAAAAACTTTCTGTAAATAATGAATCTATATCAAATAAGCTTTTTACCGAAATAGCAAATGAAGTAATCAATACCGCAATCTCTGAAGATATCACTCCTAATAGCTTCGAAATCTTGACCATGATGGCACTTATATTCTTTAAGCAAAGTAAGGTTGATGTTGCCTTATTAGAGGTCAGCCAAGGTGGCCTTT
>Ga0180437_10006835_pt1 | contig 15062 bp, 12 predicted proteins | sample SS_ome_4_FD_132410 | JGI IMG/M metagenome (GOLD analysis project Ga0180437, IMG submission 132410) | Hypersaline lake sediment archaeal communities from the Salton Sea, California, USA - SS_3_D_1 metaG | ecosystem: Environmental > Aquatic > Non-marine Saline and Alkaline > Hypersaline >...
ATCCACGCCTTTGGTGACCATCAGGTCAGCATTGGCAAGACCCTTGTTGAGATCAAATTCATTATCGACCGCAAAGACCTCATATCCTGCAGCTTCAAAGGCCTCTACAATGCCATTCTCCACATCCATGCAGAAGTCACACCCAGCTCTGAGAAGATTGCCAAAACCAATGAGGCGTGTCTCCTCTGGAGCTACGACATCCTCGGTGGGTGTCTCCGTCTCTTTTTTACATCCTGTCAATAGGAGTGCAAGAATGAGAAGGACCGATAAGATAGTAAATGCTTTTCGCATCATTTTTCTCCTCCGTAATTTCTCGAAAGCAAGATACAGATCTAATCAATGAACCTTATTTCGATCTCTCCCTCCTTTCCTTATGCAGTAGCAACTCCCATCATTCTGCTGAATCCTTAATGTCCAAGACCGTGTCTGCTGATGGCGAATTTGCGAGGATAGCCTTCTTGGTAACACGATGCGCTTGTTCGATGTGCATGGCCATTGCTTCTGCTGCACCATCTGGATCTCTAGCTTCTACCCTCTCCAGGATCTTTCGATGGAATTCTATGGCTTCTTCTGGAACACCTTCCAATTTACTCGCCATCCGTCGCGCTTCATATAGGACATCGATAAAGGGATCTAGCAATAACGCAAAAATTTCATTTCCGGTCGCGCGAGCGAGGGTTACGTGAAATTCAAGGTCGTACTGAGCGAAGGCATCGGAGTCACCAACTACAGATTCCATTTTAGATAATAGATCCCTTAGTTCATCAATTGAATCAGGCTGGGCTCTTTCGGCGGCAAAGGCTGCCACTTTAACTTCTAAAACTCGTCTGACTTCCATAAGGTCGTCATGAGATATCGAATGACTCTGTGTTGATAGGTACATTCCTAAGGAGGAAGATACATCTTCTGGCTCCAGCGCCCTTACATAGGTACCACTTCCCCCCTTCGAGGTTAACAATCCTTTGGCTTCAAGGACGCGAACAGCTTCCCGGATCACAGTCCTACTCACGCCAAATTGCTGACATAATTCTCTTTCAGGGGGAAGCTTCTCGCCCGGGTGAATTTCTCCGGAAAGAATAATATGCTCTATCTGTTCAGTGACCTGGACAGATAGTTTTTCTCCGCGCTGGATTTGTTCGAATGAATTTCTTTCCATGACCTTGGCAATTCACGAGTTCGTTGCGGGGAAATATTGGTATGACCGCATTCTATCATACCTTTTAGGGACTGTCAACAAGACACACTCCGCATGATGTTCAACCAAGGAAATGGCCTATCAAATTCAGAACTAGCAGTTCACACAGCTTGACAACGATCTTCCGCCTGCTTAAACTGTAATACCACATTTGGTATGACCAAGTTTTTTGATCTAAAGGAAATAGATAACCAGAGGTTTTTTATGCTTCGCTCTCGAGTTGGCCACTCACCATCTTGGAAGATAATGTTATGATTCATTGGAACAGATAACGAACGACACTTTTGATCAACATCAGCTAACCTGCTTCAGGGCTGGAGTCATAGGATGAGTCAACATTTAGATGCAACAATCTTAGAGAAAATAGTTTTCTTCGCGCAAAAAGCTTCTGAAGATAAGTTGGTCTGCCTGACACAGGGGAATATAAGTGCCAAAGATCCCCAAACTGGTTATATTGCGATAACGCCGCACGATTCCCCCTATGAATCAATGTCAACTGCCGACTTAGTCATTGTTAATGAGCGCGGTGAAAAGGTCTTCGGCGAGAATGATCCTTCTTTTGAAACCCCTGTTCATTGCATGGTCTATAGATCGCGGACTGATGTAATGGCTATTGTCCATACTGAACCAGCGTATGTGAACGTCCTGGGTGCATTAAACAGGGAGCTACCCCCTCTTACGGTGACGATGCTCAAAGCATCGCGCGGCACAATTCCAATCATGCCGCACAAACTCAGCGGGTCAAAAGAATTCGCATCCGAAATGCTTCAAATAATGGGCGCACGTAATGCGATCATTTGGCAGAATCATGGCATGCTTGTTGTAGGACCCTCGGTTGAAAAGGCTTATGGTCGCTCCGTAATCGTTGAGCAAGGTGCCCAAATGTATCTACAGTGCTTATTGCTTGGGCAACCTCAAACATTAGAGCATATTGATCCTAATTTGTTTAACGAGAATTGATTTTTATCTTATTTGAGAACTGGATTCTCCGAATATTTATGCACTATCAGGTAATATGCAGAGTGCATTAAGAAAGTGCAAAAGCCTGAAAATGAGCTTTCTCGGAATTGATGTTGGCACAACCGGATGTAAAGCTGCTGCCTACAACCTGGAGGGGCAACAAATATCCTATGCCTATAGGGAATACCCTCTCGTTTCACCTCACCCTGGTTGGGCAGAACTTGATCCCAATGTGCTATGGGAATCTGTCCGCTCATGTATCAGCTCAATTGTTTCAGATGTAAAAAAAGACCCCATTCAAGGCGTTACTTTATCAGCTCTCGGAGAGGCAATCCTTCCTATTTCTATTGATGGAAGCCCATTAGCCAACTGCATTGTATCTTTTGACAACCGGTCACAACACGAATACCAACATCTCATGAAACGCATTAGCGCCGAAAGCATTTTTAACAAGACAGGGCTCTTTGTTGAACCGCACTATAGCATTTTCAAGCTTATGTGGTGGCACAAGAACCAGCCCGAGATCTATAAAAACACCTGGAAATTTCTCTGCGTCGGCGACTACATTGGTTTTAAATTGGGATTACGGCCTGTAATGGACTACTCCATGGCAACACGAACACTTTGTTTTAACGTCCATAGCTCGAGATGGTCAGAGTCCATCCTCGATGCCTCAGGAATCGATCAAACAAAGCTGCCTGAAGTCGCCTCATCAGGGACTATCATTGGTGAAATTTCCCGAGACATCACTAGAGATATGGATATTCCCACAAAAACAATTCTAGTTCTTGGAGGACTCGATCAAGCCTGTGCAGCACTTGGGTCAAAGGTCATTGCCTCTGGAGATACACTGCTTTCTGTGGGCACCGTCGCTGCAATTGGCCCGGTTTTTTCTTCTCCAACCGAACGAATGCGCGACGATAGGATCCTTTCCATGCCTCATGTTGTGCCAGATGTGAAAATTACATTTGGTGCATCCATTGGGGGCGGTTCTGTGCTTCGCTGGTACAGGGATCAATTTGGATATGAGGAACAGAAGATTGCACAACGCGAACATCGTAATGTGTATGAAGTCATCATCGATCAGGTTCAAGATGAACCAACAGATCTGCTGGTCCTCCCCCATTTTTCCGGATCACGGTTTGCTTTCACTGACCCGCAATCAGAGGCAGCTATCACAGGACTAACCTTTAATTCAACCAAATCTGACGTCATCCGAGCGCTTTTAGAGGGTGTTGCATATGAACTCGCTATCATCAGAGATCGTTTCCTCCATGCAGGTATTCCAATTCATTCATTCAATGCCTCTGGCGGCGGCTCTCGATCTGGAAAGTGGATGCAGATCATTGCTGATAGTTCACAAGTTCCTATTCACACCATGCAGACTTCAGATGCAGGAACATTAGGGAGTGCGCTTCTTACTGCTTATGCACTCGGGGAATTTGAGACTCTTTCAGTAGGAGCAAGACAGTTCGTGAAGATACGCTGCAACTTTGAGCCTAGAGATGAATGGCGCTCATACCATTCTGAGAGGAAAACTAAATATAAAGCGCTGTATCAAAAATTAAGCTTGGATGTTGGCAACCTCACTGATACAGATCCAATAACACCATCCATATGATCAATGATGATGTCGATTTCCTATCCTGCCGCGTAAAATATCTTCGGCATCAAGGAACACCTTTTTAGCCGCCATCAGGCACTCGGGGTTTGCTGGTGCAGACAAAGTATCCAACCAGGTAACTCCTCCCTCAAGAATGGTGAGCATGTAAAGGATATCCTCATTGCTAAGTGCTTCTCTTTCACCGCAATGCACATACACCGGCGAAGTATGGGCTGCAATATGGATCGGCCATGAATGCCATACCTTGTGATGACTGATACAGCGCGCCGCGATCCATCCTGAAGCATTGATTTTTATCTTCCCGTGCATATTCGATTTCAGCACACCCGCATCATACGTCTCTTCTGCGATTACCTGACCATTCATCACAACTTGCAGTATATGAAATGGCTGAGTCGACTCTACCCAAGCCAAAAATTCAACACTTCCTCCATCATCAGGCAGAAAAAGGTCTCCACCTGGAGAGATATCCTCCACAGACAAACCAATTAAAGGTCCACTCGTAGTGAACGTTCTCCCACTTCGTACGGCTTCTGCCCAATTTTCAAAGGTGAACTCATTTCCTCTAAGGTCAGCATATGTCCGTACACCACCAATAGGCATACCTGCGGACATCTTGTCTGTACCCCCCACTGCGGGAAGACGATATCCGCAATTTAAGAAACGATACCATTCCTTTACATTGAAGCCTTCAAGTCTTTCCGTAAAATAACGAATTTCAACTGCATCTATCTTGTTTAATGCAATATCGGCAACGGCTTCACAATATGGAACGGGAAAATGTGGAAGAACCGCCAAACCATCTTTTTCACGGCATAAATCAGCCCACTCTGCCATGCTTGACCAGGTGGGATCGCCTATGGCGCTCTCCAGTGGTCCCCCACCACACATCGGAAATATTGGTTCGCCCTTTACACCAAGGAGGTTCATATGTCCTAGCATGTGATGGCGATTCTCTAAACCAACCCATATCAGGGTATCGTTCTGACTAACGCCTGAGATTTCGCCAGTGAAATCTGCGACATTCGTGAACATATTCCCCCACTGCGAAGCCAAAATATTTACTACATTAACCCCCTCAGCTTGTGCCTCCAGCCAGGCTGTTTGCGGGTTAACAAAATGAACATGTACATCGGCAGTCACCCAGCCTTCACCACGCCAATCACAAATTCGCTCAACACTAAGTGATAATTCTTCCATATCTGGTTTGATATCAATTTTTCTTCTGCTGGGTTGATATTCAAAACCCTTTGCAACTTCCACATACACCTCTCCGACCGGCAACTCGATTTGGAATTCACCATCCACATATGCATATTCCGTGGAGCCCAGCTTCAAATCCCCACCATAATCTTCAAACCAATTATCATTTACTTCAGCGCGGTGTCCGCATGGAGGCAGATAGCGCCCATCATGAGATCGAAAATGAATACGTGTAGGGGTGGTTTGTTGTGTTTGCGCGTCAATCACCTTAACCTTCATCCACTTATATTTTTGTTCCACCAACTGCACTCGAATCTCCCCACTTTCACTCTGAGCATACCCATCCGAAAGCACACTGTTTAATTGCAGGTCTTCACCATCTATGTTCAATGTCGCTTCTGGATTTGCAGAGACATCAATAAAGTAATTTTCATGCTCCAAAAGGACCTTTTCCTCTTCACCCCACCCCCTCACAAGTCCCTGTAGCCAACCATCCGCATCAAATTCTTGGGCTAAATATCTTCGGCAAATCAAGCCAAGGTCAATGGAAGTTTTAAGATCAACCAGTGGCTTAGGCTTGTTCAACGTAATCTGGAGGGGCACACGTCGCCCATGTCTTAGTGGATTCTCATTACCTTTATAAAGCGTTACTGCACCAATTGCGAATTTCGATCCACCCTCCGATTTAATTGACAGAAATTCAATTTCATTTTCGGGAAAAGGATTTTCCATTGCATAAATCCAGTATTGAATCGATGCGAGAATCTCTAAATTTGGAACGGGCCCAACCCCTGTTTGATATCGTCCCCACATTCGCTGATCATATGGCCCTCTCCAGTCCAAAACTTCGGGCTCTATATGGCTCCTTGCTGCAAAAGACTGAAGACCGAAGGCCATGATCATCTCACTAATTTCAAATCGACGCCGAATTGATTTCCGAAATTCTCTCCCATCGCCATAGTGAAGGACATACTCGGCAATGTGTTCACCTGGGCGTGTAATCTCTCCGACTTTGTAATCTTCTGGCTGGGATAGGCCATCGGGATCATGCGATTGATCACAGAAATGTACAAAAACTAAATAACCACAGGATGAATGTAAAGGAATGGTCAATTTAGGTAATGTCTTATCGAGCACAATTAATCTTGAAGCTTCATCATCGCTGATTTCGAAGGGTACGCCCCAAAATTCCTGCTCACCTCGTGGCAATGTGTGTAAATACTCATTTACTGCAGGATGCCACTCAGGTAGATAAGAACCCGAATTAAAGTAAGGACGTAAATTTAGCGGGGAGAATTTGATCATGTTTTCATCCTCCTCAATTTCTTATTTGTAAATGGATAGCGAATGGACATACGACAAACCAAAACTATGGAGAACAGAAATTAAATTGATCTACTGTGAACTAGGCAGGAAGTGAACTGACTTAAGTAGTTTAAGTTTTGTGGGATATTTAATTTTCCGATTCTATCGTTATTTCTTCAGGACGAATATTATTAACGCGGCCATAAATAAAAATAATATCCAGGTAACCCGCATCGCCATACTTGAATACATGCCATTCTAATTCAGCGAAATGTAAAACATCTCCTGGACGAAGAGGGCTTCGATTTGTTAACTCGTTTCTTTCTATACCGAACTCTACCCAAGCATCTTTCGCATCCAGAACATAAACGACTTCCTCGGCATGATGATGAGGCTCCATCGGTCCATATTCTTTGGAGTAAGTTGCGAAACCCACCGTCATCTCCACGCTTTTCGAGAAGGATTCTAATCCTACCGCTTTCTGGATAGCCCTCCCTGGTAACTTTATCCGTGCAAGATCATCCTTGGTAAATTGCCTCATATAATTTCTCGTCGTGATTGGTCTACTGAATCCGCAAACTTCAAAGTTTGAGATTTGCAGTGTTACTTGGGCTCCAAGGAACTACCCTTTACCTTGGAACCAGATAACGAGCTTCTAGGATGGTTTTTCTTGATCCAAAGCGGAAGCCATGGCTTCCGCGGCTCCGCTAGAATCTCCAGCCTTGACCTTTTCAAATATCCTCCGATGCAATCTCAACGTCCAATCGGGGGGATCTGGAAGGTTGTGGGCTAGCACAGCTTCATACATAACATCCATAAAGGGATCAAGGATCACTACGAATAACTCATTCCCAGTGGCTCTGGCCAATTCTATATGAAACTCTAAGTCGAATTGTGCAAATTTCTCCGGATCATCTAACGCATCTTCCATCTTAGATAATGACTTTTCAAGTTCGAGAATCCCCTCATCTGTCACACGTTCTGCAGCCAATGCCGCGTTTTGGACTTCCAATACTTTTCGAACTTCCATAATCTTTTCATAAGAAGCTGTATCGTTTCTTGTAGTTAGGTACATTCCCAACGAATTTGCTACATCATCTGCATCCAAAGCTCTTACATAGGTCCCGCTTCCACCATGTGATCCTAGAAGCCCCTTGGCTTCTAGTACTCGAACAGCCTCCCGAACTACGGTACGACTCACCCCAAATTGTTCACATAACTCACGCTCGGGTGGTAGCTTATCACCTATGGAAAACTTACCAGAAAGGATAAACTCTTCGACTTGCTCTGCGACTTGAACGGACAATCGATTTGCTCTTTTTACGTGTTTAAATGAGTTCTCATTCATATAGAAGGTAACCTCTCCAATTTAAGATTCTGGTAAGAACGAATGCAATTATACATCTCAATGATAACTCGCAATTACAGGAAGCTGGAAGAATGCTTCTTGGTTGATATATTCATTATCAATTTTCTATCATCCTGGTCCCTGAGATATTTGGAAAGAACCGCTCAAGCTCTAAATACAATTGACGAACTCAAATAGGTATGATAGAATGCGGTCATACCAATTATAGCATATAATCGCCCTTTTCTATATATTAACAGATGATTTCCATTGTGATTGTGGAAGAGAATTTCAGCGTATTGTGATTTAGCTACACGCCTTCAGGAAGACATTCCAAGGCGAATTGAGATGTCAATTATGCAGAACAGCTTAATTTTTACTTACCTGATATTATCGGGCTAGCAAAGGAGCAAAGCATGATACCAAGTCTCCAGTTCTTTGGTGTGGCTGCCTACAAATTAATAACTGCATCCGGCGTGCACATAATGATTGACCCGTTCCTTGACGATAATCCGTATTCTCCAATTAAATCGGATGATATTGAACATCTAGATATGCTGCTCATCACACACAACGCGTTCGATCATTTTGGGGATGCCCCAAAGTTGATAAAGAAGTTCAAATGCCCTGTAATCTGCGCGCTGGATGTTCTTCACAGGCTGGTGCATTACCATGATATTGACCGCGACCTGTTTCGCGTCACGATCTGGGGGATGGTTATCGAAGAATGCGGCGTGAACGTGCGACCAGTTGAGAGTCATCACTGGTCTTTTGGTATCGCCCCCGATGGATCACTGCTTTCCGGACCTGCGATGGGATTTATCGTAGATATTGCTCCGGACATTAGTATCTATCACCCGGGGGATACAGCGCTTACATATGATATGAAATTATGGGGAGAACTTTACAAACCCACCTTGGGTCTTATTCACGTCTCATTACCCGAGGGAGAAGGTGTTTCCTTGCCTCATATGGAATGCTATAAATCAGGCGAATTGACACCTTATGAATCCATATTAGCGAGCCAATGGTTGGGATTGGATCATGTTGTTGTGAGCCATTATGTGGATCCAGAATGTGACGACGTTGTCGAGTTTCTTAAGCTTGTAGAAACACATGAATGGGAAGATGGTTTACGTCCTAAAGTTACAGTCCTTGAACCCGGCGAGGTTATTGAACTTTGAACGAAAACTGATCAGGAAATTATCGAAAATAGATTCTGCATTTCCCGGTTAGTTATCAGTTCCAGGAGATGTGTATTCAGAAAATATAATCAATATTTGTAAGAGAAACCGTACTGATACATACCTTGGATTGAATAATATTGACAGTTGTAAACCGCAATCTCTCGGCACTTCCAAGAGTTTATCTATAACGCGAGGTTTATGTGGCTCTGGATAATCTTGATATTGAAAAACACTCAATTCGCGATCGAGTCATTTCAATATTAAATGGTCAAACCCCCGACCGACTTCCATTCATCGACCGAATGGACTTTTGGTACAAGTACCATATTCAAAAAGGAACCCTACCCGATGAATATCTAGGTATGACGCTGGTCGATATTCACAAAGATGTGGGAATCGGAATGGAGGCTTGGCAATTACCCTATACCTACAAATACCATGAAGTAGAAGTTGTTTCTACACTCAATGGAGATGAACTCTTCCATGAGTATGAACCCATGCTTGATTACTTCCCAGCTATTTGGGACATGATACCCGAAGACCGCGTGGGGATAACGACCACGGAGTTCATTACGCCAAAAGGGAATTTGGTTGTACGCCATGAAATGGTGGAAAGATCAATTGCGGAAGGCGCACGATCTTATGTGATTGAACGCGCCATTAAGGAAGAAGATGATTATCTGATATTTGAACACATTGTAGAGAGAGCAGAATTTGTCCCAAAATTTGAAGAGTTTTACACTACTGAAAATGAACTCGGTGAGCATGCTTTTTTAGTACCAAACATTGAACGTATACCGTTTCAAAGTCTATTGCTAGATGTACTGGGTGAATTAAATCTCTTTTATGCTCTTTATGACTATCCAAAGTTACTTGAACGTTTAATTAAAGTCCTTCACATTCAAACAAAAGAAAAAATTAAAAAATTAGACGATTTCAAAGTTCCTTATGTGGAATTCGTTGATAACCTTGATGGTTTTATGACCAATCCAAATTTATTTGCACAGTATTGTCTGCCCAGTTACCAAGAATATTCAGAGATGCTAAACCATCAAGGGAAACAAGTTGGGAGCCATACAGATGGTGACCTAAAATCGCTCCTTAAATTAATCGCCCAAAGTGGTCTAAATGTTTGTGAATCATTTACACCTGCCCCGACAACGGGATGTCCCTTTGAAGAAGCCTGGAATGCATGGCATAACGGCCCGATCATCTGGGGAGGGATTCCATCAAGTTATCTAGAAGAACGCATCAGCGAGAATGAATTCCGGGAGTTCATCGAATTCCTATTAGAACTTATTGGGGACAGACCCATCATTCTCGGGGTTGGCGATGCAGTTATGAGTGATAACCTCATCGAGCGAGTATCGTATATTGCTCAGAGGGTTGAAGAACATCGACCTTAGGCCTAGTCCTGTAGTCTTTTGACAGCCAGGATGTGTTCACAGAATCGTTGAGCGGTTATCTAGTGGGACATACAAAGTATCAAAGAAACACTATGAGGAGATAGTTCCAATGAAAAAGATCATCATGCCTAAATTGGGACTAACCATGGAAGAAGGAACCATACTCCACTGGCACGTTTCCGAAGGAGAGTCCATAAGAAAAGGCGAGATCCTATTTGAAGTTGAAACAGATAAGGCCGTCAACGAAGTTGAGGCGACTAATTCAGGGAAACTCGGGAAGATCGTCGTGCCTGCGAGCGGCACAGCAACTGTGCTTCAAGTGATCGCATATCTCTTAGAAGAGGGCGAGGAGCCTCCAGAGGAATGGCCTGAAGTAGAAACAATGACTACTGCAGGGGAAGCTATTGATTCTGCGGACAAACCAAAACCTCAACCTAGAGCTACACCTTTGGCACTTCGATTGGCAAAAGAAAAAGGGGTTGACCTCGCAAATCTCGAAGGTAGTGGGGAAAATGGGACTATTGTAAAGGAGGATGTTCTTCGTGTCGCCGAGTCAGCACCCGAAATGGAGAGGCCACAGCCAAAAAAGGTCATGGCAAGTCCAAGGGCAAAGAGATTGGCACGAGAGAAGGGGATCCCGATCGGCACTATCTCAGGGAGCGGTCCTGGGGGACGCGTCACAGAGGATGACGTTCTTCAATCCCTGGAAGAAAGTAATCTGATTTCTCCCTCTCGCATTCAAGCTATCACAGCACAGAGATTGTCTACAAGCTTCAATACAACTCCACACTTTTATCTACGAATTGAAACAAAAGCCGACCAACTACTCTCTTTGCGAACTGACCTCCTTCCCGAAATTGCGAATACAACTGGCGTCCGGGTAACCATTACGGATATTCTTCTTGTTCTGATTTCGAAGACACTCGAGAAACATCCGCTCCTCAATGCTTCCTGGGAAGAAGGCAATATCAGGACACACAAAGATATCAATGTTGGCATCGCAACTACAGTTGAGGAAGGCCTCGTCGTGCCAGTCATAAAAAACACAAATATCAAGCTTTTATCAGACATTACCGCAGAAAGGTTTGAACTTGTCGAAAAAGCTAAATTTGGGAAATTAAACATCTCCGATCTCGAAGGTGGCACCTTTACATTCACCAACCTTGGCATGTTCGGGATTGATGATTTCGATGCCATCATCAATCCACCTCAAAGTGCAATTTTGGCTGCCGGACAGATTGCGGAGCGTCCATTTGTAGAAGAGGGCAACATCATCGCAATGCCTACACTACGCATTAGCCTTGCCATAGATCATCGCGTCCTGGATGGTGCCATTGCTGCTCACTTTCTGAGTGATCTTAAGGATGCAATTGAGAATCCGGCAGAAATAATCAAGTGAGATCGCCAATCCAACATCCGATAGGTGATGACAACTTGAGAACCGGTATTGAAATGGAGCAATAGAATGGATATTGATAAAGACCTGTTATTAAAGATGTATCGCAAGATGAGGGAGATACGCGTCTTCGAGACCTGTGCAGGAGAACTCTACTTGCAGGGCAGTATCTGGGGTGCGGTTCACCTCTGCACCGGGCAAGAAGCTACTGCTGTAGGTGCATGCCATGCCTTACGAGAAGACGATTACATCACAAGCACCCACCGCGGGCATGGACACTGCATCGCTAAAGGTGCTGACCTCAAGCCTATGATGGCTGAGATCTTCGGGCGCACCACGGGATATTGTTTTGGTAAAGGTGGCTCTATGCATATAGCCGACCTGGATGGAGGCAATCTTGGAGCAAATGCCATCGTTGGTGATGGGATAGCAATCGCGGTCGGCGCAGCTCTGGGAAGTCGCATTAAAGGTACTGACCAGGTGAGTCTTACATTCTTCGGGGATGGCGCCACGGGCACAGGAGCTTTTCACGAAGCCATTAATTTAGCTGCAGTACTGAAGCTCCCAGTAATCTTCATGTGCGAGAACAACCACTACGCTGTCAGCACGCATGTCGATTACTCCTCGCCTGTTCCCGGAGCAGCAGATCGAGCTGCAGCCTATGGTATTCCGTCCTATTCCGTGGACGGAAATGATGTACTTGCAGTCTACAAAGCGGTCAGACAGGCGGTTGATTTAGCCAGGGATGGCGATGGCCCTCAACTTGTCGAGGGTCTAACCTACAGGTGGGAAGGGCACTACAAAGGAGATCCCGAGATCTATCGATCAAAGGAAGAGGTGGAAGAATGGCGTCAGAACCAAGACCCTCTTCTTCGGTATCAGAGGATTCTTCTGGATGATGATTTCGTAACAACTGAAGAGCTCGACCAAATCGATGATGATGTAAATGCAGCAATTGAAGAAGCAATTGAGTACGCGGAGGATTCCCCCATCCCGCCCTTAGAGAGCTTATTCGACAATCTCTACGTGGAGTAAAGGTAACGACTATGACAGAGATGACCTATTCTGAAGCGATAAAAGCAGCAATCAGCGAGGAAATGCGACGTGATCCCACAGTTTTTCTCATTGGAGAAGATGTCGCAATACATGGCAGTGCCTTTGGTGTTACGCGTGGAATGCACGATGAATTTGGTTCTGAGAGATTGATCAACACTCCAATTTCTGAAGCTGCTATTACGGGCGCTGGAGTAGGAGCTGCGCTTGTGGGCACACGCCCGATCGTAGAGATCATGTACATGGATTTCATCACGATCGCCATGAGCCAAATCGTGAATCAAATGGCCAAAGTTCGATACATGTTCGGCGGGAAAGTGAAGGTTCCTGTCGTGGTCCGAACACCAGGTGGGGGAGGACGCGGTAACGCTGCCCAACATATGCAAACGCTAGAAGCGTGGTTCGTGCATGTCCCCGGTTTAAAAGTTGTGATGCCATCTACTCCTTATGACGTAAAGGGTTTGCTGAAAACCTCAATTCGAAGTGATGATCCAATCATCTTCGTTGAGAACAAGTTGCTCTACGTTACTAAAGGGGAAGTCCCCGATGAAGAATATCTCATTCCATTGGGCGTCGCAGACATTAAAAGGGAAGGAAAGGACATTACAGTCATAGCCACTTCCAGAATGGTGTTATTTGCCTTGAAAGCAGCTGAGAGCTTAGCAAAAGAGGGCATTGATGTGGAGGTGATTGATCCACGTACACTATATCCATTAGACCTTGATACTATCCTAGACTCAGTCAAGAAGACGGGACATACCGTAGTTGTTCACGAAGCACCTGAACGTTGCGGAATTGGTGCAGAGATAGCTACCCAGATACAGGAGAATGCTTTTGACTATCTTGACGCCCCCATTTTGAGAGTGGCGAATCCAAACGTGCCCATACCTTTTGCCCAGTCACTTGAAGCTGCTGCCATACCGGACGATGAACGAATTATGGCAGCGGTAAAACGATCGCTCGGCTTATAGGAAAGAGTTGTTGTAATACCCAAAAGGAGTCATCCATGGAAAATAAAATTGGTTTCATCGGGCTTGGAATCATGGGGTTGCCCATGGCAAAGAATCTTATGCAAGCAGGCCATTCAATCGTTGGTCATGACATTAACCCAAAAGCAATTGAAGAAGCAGTGGGACTTGGAGCATCATCTGCTTGCAGTCCGAAAGAGGTTGCGGAAGAGTGTGGTGTCATCATCACAATGCTACCCGACTCACCTGATGTTGAATTAGTTGCACTCGGGCCCGACGGTTTGATCGAAGGGGTTCAGGAGGGACAACTCTACATCGACATGAGTACGATTGCTCCCTCGACAGCAACATTGGTAGCCAATAGATTAGGAGAGAAGGGTGTTCGATGTCTGGATGCTCCAGTAAGTGGCGGGGATGTTGGTGCGGTCAATGCCACACTGTCCATTATGGTTGGAGGTGACCAGGTAGATTTTGATGAGGCAATGCCCATTTTCGAAGCAATGGGGAAAACCATCACTTTGTGTGGACCTAACGGTGCAGGACAGACAGTCAAGGCGTGCAATCAAATTCAGGTAGCATTGAATTTCGTTGGCATGGCAGAAGCATTGGTTCTTGGAGCAAAAGCCGGTGTCGATCCAGCAATTGTCATCCAAGTTCTGAGTGGTGGATATGCACAAACTCGCGTGATGGATGTTCGAGGTCATCGGGTGATAAAAGGTGATTTCGAACCCGGCTTCAAAAGCAAATTCCACTACAAGGATCTAAACATAATTTTGAAGACCGGAGAGGATTACGGGTGCCCATTGCCTGTCACTGCCCTTGTTAGACAGTTATTCTCATCTATGCTTGAAGCAGGAAGAGGGGATCTCGATCACTCTGGCATCATCACTGTCCTTGAAGACTTGGCTCATGCTCAAGCAAGGACAAAATAAATAATTCCTGACTGTTTTTCTACTTTGAACTGTTTTGCTATCTATTCACAAATCCAAGATTCTAAAAAGAAAGAGATGCTAGGGAGCGAAGGAGGATTTGAGTCGCGAAACCATCAGTGAGTTATAAAGGTCTGGCTTCAATCTTTTCGTGCTTGATAAATTGTTTCATGAAATGATTGGTACTCTTTGATGAACCTCTTCCCACGTCCAATCACATAAACACCTTCTCAAGGGCACCGACGCACCCCCCATCAACCAAATCTTACCCAAGGCTTTTAAATTGTTTGGTACTACTATCCCGGATTGATTCATTACTTGCGATTATATTTGCCCCCCAGCCAGAAGGAACGAATTTCGTGCCCTGTGAAAAATATTTCCTGTCCCTGCAGAAATCATTCCGTAAACAACCACAACTAACCAGTAGGGTGGCGCGTTGTCGATGACTGCGCGCCTTGCACCTATGCTCGACTCGGTATATAGACCAG
>Ga0180437_10006836_pt1 | contig 15061 bp, 24 predicted proteins | sample SS_ome_4_FD_132410 | JGI IMG/M metagenome (GOLD analysis project Ga0180437, IMG submission 132410) | Hypersaline lake sediment archaeal communities from the Salton Sea, California, USA - SS_3_D_1 metaG | ecosystem: Environmental > Aquatic > Non-marine Saline and Alkaline > Hypersaline >...
GAGCCCAAGCCCAAGCTGAGGCGCGGACCCCGGTTCCCCTTTGGTGCGTCTCAAGGCACCTTGTATGAAGACCCGGAGACGGGCGTGGTCTACAAAAAGGGAGGGATGGGGTGGACCCGGTGGGGGCACAAGGACGATCCACACGTTCAGCCTGGGACCACGGAATTCACGGAGCCAATCCCCTCATGGAAGACCATTGATGAGGTGCGGGCAGAAGAGGGCTTGCCTCCACTGAAAGAGGCGTTGGGGGGACAACAGACATTGGTGGCTGCGGGTCCGCCCCAAGTAGCCAGGGAAGACCCAGAGGTGGAGAAAAAAAAGCGCCTGAAGGAGAAGATGGCAAAGAAGAGAAAGGAGAGTGAGTGGTGAGCGCACCAAAGCAAAAACAAAAGAAGATGACCAAGTGGCAGCAGTATGCAATAGACAACCCCTACCACCGGCTGACAGGAGATATCCCCAGGGGGTGTCACCGCAGGATCGGCAACTACTCTGTGCTGGTGACGGTGGACCTGTTCCCTGATTTTTCCATCATGCCGGACTGGGAAATGCCGGAACAGCCAGAGTGGCATGTGTCCCTGAGCGTGATGCTGGGGCTCATCAAGGAAGGACCATACAAGGGACTACCCATGAGCCCGCCTCTGTACGGATGGGGAGATGAACTGTGGCACCGGGCAATCCAACAGTGCAAGGCCATCTTGCAGAAGGTGGGTGATGAAGAGGGCTCCTACTGGATGGGGGAGACGTGCTCCCTGCACTACCGGAAGCCTCTGACGGATGGTGAGATTGCCATGATCCCACCGGAGTTGCTGTCCAAAGCAAAGCCAAACTGACTATTAGTTTCTAATAGGGAGCCAAGATGATTCAGATCACAAAATTGTGTATTGAAAACTTTCTTTGTTTTGGCAAGGTTGAAGTTGATTTGCAAGGGGCTGGCCTGGTGGGGGTCTGCGGGATCAATGAGGATGACCACACAGCAACTTCCAATGGCGCTGGCAAATCCTCTCTGCTGGAAGCCCTCTACTATGGACTGTATGGTCACACCATCCGCTTTGGCAAGAGCAGGCTGGCAGGGCTCATCCGCCGGGGAAAACAGCATTGCAAGGTGATGGTTCAGTTCCAGGATGAGCACAAGACCCACTATCAAGTGAGCAGGAAGAGGAGTCCCACCAGCGTTGTGACCAGCCTCAAGAGGAGCGCAGACAGCAAGGTCTGGGCAGATGTGCCCTACCAGGACAAGAAAGACCTGCAAGCCCAACTGGTGAACATCCTGGGCGTGAGTGCAGACCTCTTCCGGCAGGTGGTCCTGTTTGGACAAGGGGGGATGCCCAGGTTCAGTGAGTTGTCAGACAGTGCCAAAAAAGAGCTCATAGAGGAGATTCTGGGGCTCCACATCTATGACCGGGCTCTGGCTATCAGCCGGGAGAAAGAGCGGCAAGAAAGGCGGGAGAAGGACTCCCTGGAGGGCAAACTGGCGCAGTTCACTGGCATTGCCCGCAACTCCCAGGAGACACTGGAGCGGCTCCGTCAAGGGAAGGGGACGTGGAAGAGGGAGAAGGAAGCCAAGCTGGTAGAGTTGGGAGCACGCCGTGCCAAACTGCAAGAGGGACTGGGAGAGGAGAAGGAGGAGGCGCGGACGGTTCTGGAGAACGCTGTGGAGGTCATAGGTAAGGAAATTGTTAGCAGACAGGAGGAGATTGACCAGATCACAGCCCAGCGTGAGAAAGCCCTCCAAGCCTTTCAGGAGTCCCACCAGGAATTGACCAACGTGAAAGCCAAACAGGACGCCCGCTATGCCTTTTTGCAGCAGGAGCATGAGCGCATGGACCGCCTGCGGTTTGATGGCATTTGCCCCACCTGCAAACGCTCCACAGAAGGGCTGGAGATTGAGGGGGAGGAGGACATTCAGCAAGCCCTGCTATCAGCCCGCCATGATGTCAGCCAGACCAAGCAACGCATTTCCGATCTGGAGCAGGCATGGAAGGTCTTCTCCAGCCGTGAGGATGCAAAGAAAAAGGAACTGGGGCAACAGGTCCGGGAGTACCAGGAGCGGCTCCAGAGGGTCCAGAAGGAACTGTCTCTGTCTGCCTCCAAAGAGGTGATCCGGCGCCATCTGCAAGATGTTGGAATGGAGATTCAGGAGTTGCGCGGCAAAGGGTTCCCCCAGAGTGAGTTGCTTGAAGCCAATGAGGAGAGCCTCTTGAAGTGGAAAGAAAAGAAAGAGGTTTTGCAAAAGGAGATTGACCAGGCACAGCTTTCCATCAACCGGCTCAAGGTGCTGCAAGAAGTGTTCACCACAACCCGGTCACTGCTGCTTGAGAATCTGCTGGGGGAGGTGAACCAACGGCTGGCAGAGTATTGCTACACCCTCACACATGGGGAACTGTCCGCCACCATCTCCGCCCAGAGTGAGACAACCTCTGGGGAGAAGAGGGAGAAGGTGTCCGTGCAGGTGAGCCACGCCACCGGGGGAGAGGACTATGTGTCTTGTAGTAGTGGTGAGCGGCGGCGGCTGGACCTGCCTATTGCTCTGGCTCTGCAAGATTTGGCAGCACGCCGGGGGCTGGGGGTGGGCTTGACCCTGCTGGATGAGGTCTTTGAGAATGTGGACGCAGCAGGGGCGGAAGGAATGAGGGAACTGGTCCTGGAAGCCAGCCAGCGCCCACACTCTCCCACGGTCCTTGTCATCAGCCACAATGAATCACTCATGGAAGGGTTCCCATCTTTCTGGTATGTTACCAAGAGGGATGGGAAGACACAGGTGGAGGTATCATGACAACAAAGTATTTGGGATCACATCAACTGGTCACTGAAATAGGCGGCTTCATTCAGCTTGGGGAGGAGTTTGATCTGGAGGGGCACAGGTTTGCTCCAGGCACGGTTGGCAAGGTGGCGCAAATCTATGGACAAAGGGCAGGCAGGACAGAGTGCCGCATTGTCATCACTGAGGGACGCATCCTACCAGAGAACGGGCAGTTTTCTCACTATGGAGGGCATGAGGTTGGGCACAAGGACATCAACCCCGGCGTAGTGGGGGAGGAAGACCCCAACGCTGCCCCCCTGGACACCCGCAGCGCCAAGGAACGCTTTGAGATGGGGCATGAGGCTGTCCAGCAACAAGGCGGGCGGGATTTTGTGGATCGTGACCCGCGCCCGCGCACGGGCAGGAACAGCGCCCCTGTGAACAGCCAGTTGCCTCTGGTGGACCCGCGCATGGGCTCACAAGGGAGCCGCATCATCACGCGGGACCAAATGCCAGCCCCCAACCCAACCACCGTGGCTATGAGGATGAGCTTTCCTACACCCCAGCGGCAAGCGGGTGATGTGATCGCCACGGAGGAGTTTGCCCAAGCAATGGGGCGGCAGATTGATCATTCAGGAGAGGCAGAGATACCCATCCCACAGGGGCGCAAGCGCAGGGGCATGTTCAGGGGGATGAGCGTTGCCCGTCCCAACCCGCATGACGCAACCACCCAAGCGCGGCTGCAAGATGACCATGTGCGGGGGATAGGCAAAGGGGTTTCTGTAGACATCACCGATCCATCACGGAACACTTGAGTTTTTGCAGTGGTGTGGGTATAGTGGTGGGAGATTCAGTTGAGTCACCAATGGTGATGTTGTTCTGTTAGAGGTCAAAATGCGATTCACTATCTACATAGATCCCCAAGCCAAAGAGCGTCCCCGGTTCAACCCCTTCTCTAAGCAGGTCACAGCCTACACGCCCAAGAAGACCACGGAGTTTCAGGAAGAGGTCCGGCGGGTGGTGACGCTGGAATTCAGCAAGACCAGAGAGTTTCCCATCTACCCTGGTGGTGTTCCTCTTGAGGTGAATGTGGATTTGGTCTTCAAACGCATTGGTAAGTTCAAACCAAAGAAGTACGGTGATGGGCTCCAGTGGAAGCCTACCAAGCCGGATTTTGACAACGTGGTGAAAGCTGTGCTGGACGCTCTCAATGGCGTCCTGTGGGAAGATGATGCTCAGGTGGTCAAGAGCACCACCCAGACCTTCTATGCTGAACGGTACGGCAAACCACGGGTCTGCATCCTGGTCCGGCGGGCTGGAGATGTCCCCAGGGACACACTGGACAACTGGAGCCTAGACACCCACAACCGCCTTGCTGGCGTCAAAGATGGAGAGGAAGATGAAATCATCTGATGACAAACAGGCTCCGGCACCGGCACCTGTGCCGTCTCCACCTCCCACGCAAAAGCCACAGGAGCCTCTGGTTCCAACGTGTGCCTCTTGCGGGAAACCCTTCACCCGGTGCAGTTGTGAACACAACAAGCTGGAGAAGTAGCGCAGGAGTGGGCAATGTGGAACCTTTTTGTGGACACAGACAGCCTCTACATGGAGATCAAGAGGCAGTATGGACAACATGCGCGTGTGGACTACATTGATCTGCCTTTGAACATTGCCCGCACACTGCCGGAGTTGGACCACTTTGATGAGAAGGTGGCTCTGGTGCTAAGGCACGGAGACACTTTGCAACCCTTCTGGAATTCTCTGGAGAGGTGGGGCTACAGGGTGATCCCCACGGACAAGGGGATGCAGCAGATCACTGTAGGCTCCCAGGTCAATGAACTGGCGTCCCGGTGTGACGGGCTGGTGATAGTTGCCGCTGGATGCTGGCTGCGGGTTCTAGCTCAACAAGTGCTGGACAAGGGGAACAAGGTGGTGTTGGCAACGCCCCCACACAATGATCATACTAACCCAGAGATAGACGCTGCCACCATGCCCCTGGAGTACAGGCGCGTGGTCATTGACCACAGGTGGCTATGGAAGAGACGGCAGGAGGTTAGATGACGCTTTCATCTGTGCCCTCTGGGATAGTAGACCCAACCTCAATCCCCTGGCAGTATCAGCTTGCTTTGTGGTGTGAAAAAGGGGGCGTCCGGGTGGATGGCGCCCCTTTTCATTTTCATGGACACCGCTACCTTTTTCCCATCTACATGGACTACTCCCCCACCATTGTCTGGCTGAAAGCTGCCCAGATGGGAGCCACCATCTGGATGTTCCTGCGGAGCGCCCATCAGGCTCTCTATCCGGAGGCGTGGGGCTTTGATATTCCAGTCAAGGTGGGCTTCTACTTCCCAGATGAGCCTGGGCTCAACATCATGGTCAAAAGCCGTGTTGAGCCCATGATGCAGTCCTGTCCAGACCTCATGCCCTATGCAGGTGAAAGAACGCGCAGGTGGAAGCCTGTGGGGCTCTCAGCCCTCTATTTTTTCTACATGCTGGGCAAATCCTCCAAGGACTCCACCCCGCTCCACTCTATCTTCTTTGATGAGGTCCGGCTGATGGACCTGAAGGATGTGGAGCAAGCCAAAAAGCGGACCCTGCACAGCCCTATCCCCTACATGCAGTTTGTGAGCACCGCTGGCTATCCGCACGGTGACATCCACAAGATGTTTGAGAACAGTGACCAGAAATACTGGACCACGTTCTGTGAGCGGTGTGGCTATGAGCAGGTGCTTGCGTTGGATTTCCCTGAGTGCATTGCAGAACACCCGGCGCACAGCCCAAGGGCAGGCCAGGTCTACTACATGTGCAAGAAGTGCCGGGGGGAGATTGTGGACACCCAACGTGGTGCCTATGTTCCCCACGGTGATCCCCACCATGAGGTGTCTGGCTACCATGTGAGCCAACTCATCTCATCCCTGCGCTCCCCCCGTGAGGTCATCCAGGCATACCGGGACTCTGACAACATGAAGGAGTTTTACAACGCAGAACTGGGACTTCCCTTTGTGGATGAGGTCAACAAGCCTGTCTCTTTGGAGATGTTGGACGGCAACATCAATCCACTACTGGAGTGGGGAGATGGCTTCACCGGCAAGAACTTCATGGGTGTTGACCAGATGAGCGGCAACAACTATGTGTTCATCCTGAACAAAGAGCCCATCAGCCAGAAGGTCCGCGTGGTTTGGTTTGAGATAATAGATGACCCGGACCCGTTCAAACGCACAGGCCAGCTCATGGAGGAGTTCAACGTCAAGCTGTGCGTCTGTGACTCAGAGCCCAACGCAAATGACGCCCTGCGCTTTGCGGGGCACTTTGGCAAGCGGGTCTTTCTCTGTAAGTACGGGCGCTATGATGACATGACCAAGTGGCAAGACCAGTGGAAGCCCAAGAAGTGGGCAAAGCGGGCTGGCACGGAAACCTACCACAAGTGGAGGGTTTTTCTGGACAAGTACAAGTGCATTGAGCGCACGCTGAAGTGGATTGCCGGCGGTAGGGTTGAGTGGCCTAAGCCGGAGGCTCACTTGCAGGAGGCGTTCCCAGTCAAAGGGGGAGCCCGCCAGCAAATGCCCATCCTACGCACGCACGCCTACCCGCATTTTGCCTGTGCGGTGAAGGAGCGGATTGAGGAGGATGCTGAATTCTCCAAGTACAAGTACAAGTGGCACTTCATCAGCTATGACCCCCACAGTTTGTGTGCCCTGGACTATGCCATCACTGCCACCACGCGCAAAGGTGGCGGCGCACTTCTTGGAGGGCTCTGATGAGGCTGACAGAACTGGGGGCAAAGGACACTCTGCGGGCAATCGTGGGGCGGCGCATCTACCGGGTCCGTTGCCAACATTGCAACCGGATGATGGTCCAGGAAGAGGTGGAGTCCCTCCTACCAGATCACCCTCACCCTTCCCGATCCATGATCACGCTCCGTTGCAAAGGCTGTGGAGCCCGCATTGAGCTGGAGTTGACTCTCTCCAACCCCTCCAGGCAGTCCATGCTTGAGTCCCTGGGGCTTGTGTGATTTTTTTTCCGTCTCACTGAAAAATTCCCCCTCTTTGTATTAGGTTCTAATAGAGACAAGATGCGGCAGTCAAAATCAAACCACAAGAGGTGAACCATGACGAAAGAAGCCCAGCAGGAAACCAAGAAAATTGACCTGAAGACCGCCACAGCGCCCACGCCGGCGGCACAAAAAGAGATGAAGGAAGCTGCCCAGAAAAAGCCCGTCAAAGAGGCTCCCAAAGGCAATGGTGAGACAGGGAGCGGTGATGGCTCCCAGACCACCCTTCCCGGTGTTGAGCAATCTGAAGAGGACAACAAGCCCACCAAGACGTGGGGTGAGGTCCGCATCATGGAGTTGAAGACCGGCAGCTTTGACGGGGACGGCAACATGACCACCAAGCCCCCGGCAAGTGACAATGAGCCCTCCTGGGCGTTCTGGATGGACCTGGATGTGGACTTCCCGTCTGGCAGCACCAAGGATGCGGAGCAGTACCTTGAGAAGATGCTCAAGGACAGTGACCGCAAGGACGGTGGCAAGTTCATGATCATCCGGCGGGTCAAGACCATTGAGGCTCAGGTGGAAACCATCCGGCGGGTCCAGTTCTTTGAGGAGTAGTCACATGCCACGCACCAAGGTCAAAAAGGGCAACCCAGAGAAAGCCAAAAAGAAGCTGGAGGAGGTCAAGGCGGAGCGCCGTGGCAACACCCTCTACATAGCATTCCAGGAGGGTGGGAAGGAGTCCCGCGCCATCAAGTTCACTCCAGACGGGGCAGTCCGTTTTGAGAACATGGAGCCAGAGGAGGGGGCTGAGTTTTTCTGGGAGCAGGTGAAGCTGCACCGCCCACACTGGACTCACGGCGCTGAAGAGATTGAGAACCTCCAAGACAACTACCAGGAAGCCATCCAAGCCAACTATGATCTTGCCCTGCGGATCGCGGACCTGGAGGATGACGCCCTGGAGGCAAAGAACATCTACACTGCCCACATGACAGAGAAGGACCAGGAGATTGCTTCCTTGCGGGAAGACCTGAACCAAGCCAAGGCGCGGCTGGAGAAGATTCAAGGGGCAATCAATGGCTCCTAAAGACCAGACCCTCCCCAAAGAGTTTGTCCGGGTCCAGCACCAGTCACCGTACTGTGCAGAGTGGCCTGTGCTGGATGAGTTGACGGGGGACTGGAACTTGGTCCAGATGTTCCCAGAAGACATTTTGCCAGAGATTCTTGAGGGCTACCCGCCTGTGGAGATAGCCCGCAAGTTCAAAGCACCGCTGGCAGCGGTGGAGCATGTGATCACCCTCATCCCTGCCATGATGGCATGGAGAGACACACAGATCCCCAGCCAGACGGGTGTTGAGTTGGACCATTTTTTGGGGGCACTTCCTGAACCCCCGGAACCATCACGTCAAGGAGGAACCAAATGAGCAAGATCGCCTTGTTGGGATCGTGGCGTCACCGCCCCATGTGGAGGACGGAACTGATTGGCTTTGTGGAGTCCCTACGGAATGAGCACATGCCAGAGGTAGTGCTGGACTGGCTGGAGGAGACGCCCATTGTCAACTGTGGCTACTTCCCTGAAGACGCCTCTGCTGGCCTGATTGCGGAGTCCATGCTGGCGCAACAGCAGGCGTTGGCTCAACGTGCCAACATCACGGTCTATGTGGACAACGGCAAGTGGAGTGAAGCCAAGAAGCGTCACCTGGAGCGGCTCTATGACCGGACAGGAGCCCTGGTGCTCTGGCTTCCAGAGGAGATGATGCTGCCGGAGAAGGAGGAGGCAGACGTGGTTGGAGCCAAGCCCGGTGAGGTTCTGGAGCAGGGCTCCATTGACAACCTGGCTGCGGTCATTCTCTATCTTTGTGGGAGCCGGTGATGGCTGAGGTGCCTTTTGAGGAGCAACTGGCGCGGGCACTGGCAAGAGAGCCCAAGACCTATGACTCCAAAGGCAAAGCCTACTATGTTGGTCCCACTGTGGGACAGGTGGTGTCCGGCTGGTTCATGGAACATGCCGGAGCCTTTGACAAGATCGCTGACTACCTCCGGCGCGGAATTCATCACGCCCCTGCCCTCAAAATGTGCCGCAAAGAGTGGCCTGATTTGACCACTCACCATCTGGAGTACGTCCAGAGGCACATGGACCGCTAGAAAATCCCCTCACCCCTTCTCTAAGACGTGACCAAACCATTTTTGCATGGAGGAAAACATGCGGAGCAATATCAATTCTCCCCAGAAAAAAAGGCGGCTCCTTCTCAAGAAGGTTGGTGAAAATCCTGGGGAAAAGCTGGGGCGCCTGGGGGCGCTCTGTGGGTTCCAGGTGGACAAGTTGGTCCCGATCATGGTGGCAGATGGCAAGCTGCGGACAGAGCCAGATGATGATGGCTTCACGCGGGTCTACCTGACAGACAATGGGGCTGGGGTGGAGGAAGAGATGGTGGCAGAGGTCCAGGAAACAGAGGTCCAGGAGCCGGATATGGCAAGCCACACAACGGACCTGGCAAAGCGGACAGCACAGGCAGAGGAGGCGCTGGAGGTGCTGCGCCAGACAAACAAAGAGAAGGAAGTGCGCTTGACGCGCCTCAAAAACAGGCTCATGTGGTTAGAGAAACTGGAGCAGGCGGAAGATGCGCTGGCGGAAGCCAGAGAGTATGAGGATCTGCTGGACCAGGAACTACAAGAGGAAGAGGTGCGCCTTGCCCAGTTGTTGCAAAAATTCCCAGACATGGAGGAGGAAAGCCATGAAGCAAGCATTGAGTCTTTTGGGGACGGTGAGAGTCATGTCCCGTCCCAAACCAAAGGATGAGAAGGGGAAGCTGGAGAAGTGGACCCCTATCCAACACCCGGAGTTTGAAACCCTTGGTGAAGCCCAAGGCTACCTGAAGGGACAGGTGGAGGGTGGTGATTTTGCGGCGGACGCAGAGTATGGTATTTTTGTGGAGGTCCAGACCATCCAGTTCACCGCCACCACCACCTTTTTGATGGACGTAGCACCAGGGACGCCCCTTCCAGACCCCTTTGGGGCGGAGCCAGTCCAAGATCCTACATCAACGCCTGAAGACGTTGCCAATCCTGCGCCCAAGCAGAAAAAGAAAAAGGGATCAAAGGGTGGTGGGAAATGACCGTCAATGAGTTCCTGACAAGGGATGAGCATGAAAAGAAGATCGGCGGGCGGACCCAGAAAGTGTTCCGGCGGTTGCAGTCCTGTGAATTTCCGGCTGGTCCCTCCTACTGGAAAGGGGTCCGCCACGGCGCAGAGATGGTCCTGGCTATCTTGACCCCGGACCTGGAGATGCCCCTGGGAGAAGAGGCAGAGATGGTCCGCAGGCAGGTCTTTGACAAGCTGTCTGCTGGGGAGGGGCTCACCACCTGTGTCCAGTGCAAAGCAACCATTCCCAAGCTGGGGCGCAACAAGCTGCCTGATGGCTCCTACTCCTGCCTGCTCTGCTCAGAGCATGAACCTGCCAGCTCCTCCTAAAAAATCCCCATTCCGCTTTTCTACTCCTACGTGAACGCAAACACAAAGGAGATAGTGATGCGCCTCTCAAAACAACAAAAACGTGCAGTTGAACTTCTGGAGCAATTTGGTGAACTGGTTGCATGTGGTGACTTCCGCACCGGGGGTGGCACCCTTCACCGTGTTCCCCGTGGCGTGGCTTCTGTAGAGATTGACACTGGTTTTGAGACTGTCTTTGAGTCCGTGCTGGGGCGCACACTGGACTGTTTGGTGAAAAAGGGTGTTGCAGAGGTGACGGACTCCTGGCGCACCCGTGAGACGTGCAACGGCAAGCTGGATTGCATCATCTTTGAGCGCACCTACAAACTGATTCAAGACTAAGAGGAGAGAGAGGATGACCCCCCAAGAAAGAGTACAGAAAGCCCTGGAAAAGTGGAACAAAGCCCGTGATCGCCGTGACAAAGTGATGCTGGACAAGCGGTTCAACTACCACACGGAAGTTGGTGCCAGCCGCTACAGTGATGAGTGCATGTGGGAGTGGGAAGCTGCCAAAGCCCTGGAGCGTGGCGGTGTGAAAGAGATTCTGCGGATGGTTGAACTGAACATGTTCTGCCGGTCCCTGAAAGCAGTCAAGGACATTGCCCGTGCCGGTCACTTTGAGGGGTTCTCCAGCTACAAGAAACCTGAGCAGGAGCGGTTGATCGCCCGGATGCTGAAAGAGAGTCCAGAGGCAGTCCTGCTGGGCTCTGATGTGATGGGAGACAAAGAGATCCGCGCCTACATGACTCTCTACTTTGAGGTCAAATGAAAGGAGCCACAGTGGCAGCAATGAAGACGGAACTGGTTGAACTGATTGAAAGCATCACCCAAGACCCACAGCGCCAACAGGAGTTGATGGAGGACTGGGCGGCGGGTGATTTGGGGGTGGATGAACTGCAATGGCTTGCCCAACAACGGGAGGCGGTGGAGTTTAAGAAAGGGGATGTGGTCCGCTACTGGGGTGGGTCTGTAGGAAGCTGGGTTCAGCACGGGCGCAAGGCGCGTGGCGTGGTCCAGGAGATTGAGGTGTTCTACTCAGAGACGCCCATCAGTGTGAAGATTGAGCCGGAGCACAGGGCGGCTGGGCGGTTTGACTATGACGTGATCTGTGTGTTCCCTTCTGGCATTGGTTTGCATGACAGCTTGGAGGTGGTGGACGGCAGCAATGTGGAGGTGTGGTGATGGTCCCAAAAGACAAGGAACTTGTGGAGCACCTGCGGGCGCTCATCATGACAAAAATTGTGCGGGAGCATGGCGCGGACGCCATCAGCCCAGGGACGTGGCGGGCGGTCAAGGTGCCTGCCCCCATCTTGGGGGACAAGCCTGTTTTTACAGTGGCGCGGACGTACAAAGATGGTTTCACGCGGGTTTTCAGCTTTGACCTGGGCAAAGAAATGCAGGTGTCCCCACGGGAAGCTGAGAAAATTGAGTGGCTGTGAAAAATTGCTCTCCATTGTATTAGCTTCTAATAGCAGGGGGTCAAGGTGAAGGAGGACGGGATGTTTTTGATCACACCTACACTGATGGTGAACAAGCAAGACGCCAGAGAAGTTGATTTTTTGTTTGACCAGGAGGGCTTCACACTCACGCTGCCACGGCTTGATGAAATGCGCCTGGAACTGAAGGACCGGCTGGAGCGGCGGGAGGAGTACATTGAAAAGCTGCGTGAGTGCCAGATAGAAGAGGTTCCCACAAGCGGGCGGTTCATCCAGCAACAGGAGAGTGTGGCTGGGCATCTACGCCGGGGCATTGAGATTCTGGAAGAGTGGCGTCTGCCCCTGGTGGATGCAGTGGAGGCGTGCTGGCAGGTGGAGGAGTCCCACGGCATAGAGTTTGATGAGGATGAAATGCTCATGCTTGCCCAGAAGCAGGAAAAGAAACAGGAAAAGAGGCGGGAGGTTTCCCGGAGGCTGGTCCGCAATGGATTTTGAGGGAACAGTGGCAGAGCGGGCTCAACAGTACAGGCAGATCCGGAGCCAGCCCTATTCTGTGGTGAAGACGTTTGATGGGATGTGGCGGGTTCTCTACTTTGAGGACGTGGTGGGGGGCGTGGCGATCTATAGTGAGCACTGGTGTTTCTCAAGCAAAGACAGGGCTGTGGACACCGCTGCCCATCTCAACAGGGAAGCTGATGAAAAGAAGACCCACCCGCAAACCGTTTGAGTCCCTCCTGGGTCAACCCCTGGAGCAAGGCTTTGGACCACAGCAGAAACAGTGGCAGAGAGCCATAGAAGAGGAACAGAGGGTCTACTTCATGCAGGACGGTGCTGAGGGTCCAATCAAGATTGGAATTGGCGTGGTGCCACGCCAGAGGCGCTCTGGCGTACAAACAGGCAACCCCAGACCCGTGCGCCTGATTGGCTCCATTCCGGGCGGCAAACAGCTTGAAGACCAGCTACACGCCCGCTTTGATCACCTGCACATCCAGGGGGAGTGGTATCAGCCCGCCCAAGAACTGCTGGACTACATCAAAGACGCCCTGGGGGTGGAGGAACTGTGAAAAAGGGATGGGTGCCCACAGAAGAGGAACTGGAGGAGCAGAAGGAGAAGGTCATCCAGGTGTTCCAGGAGCGTGGCACGCCGGGAACTGCCCTTCCCTGTGGCTGGAAGGAGAAGAGTGAAGAGACGTACAACCTCTGGGTGAGGATGCAGAAGAGAACAAAATCAGTGGTCTATTTCATGGGAGTGCTGGGGGATGGGGTCTATGCCCCAGAGGGGCATGTGATGGCGATCAAGGTGGGCTGTTCAAGCAATGTGGACAGTAGGCTGGCAGCTTGCCGGACCCATAGCCCCTTCCCAGTGGAGATTTTGGCAACTGTGCCTGGAGTGAGGGAGGATGAAAAGAACCTGCACCGCTTGCTGGTAGATCACCACAAGAGCGGAGAGTGGTTCCACCCTCACCAGGACGTGTTTGATTTGATGGTGAAACTACAAGAAGAGGGCTTGGAGTCCCTCTACAAAGGAGAAGAGAGTGAGTGTGGCAAGCAACAAGAAACAGATTCAGAAGATTTTGGAAGGGATGCTGGAGCAACGGTCCCTTGAGGAACTGCGCTTTATGAGTGACCTGCTGGGGACGGTCAAGGCTCCCCAAAAGAGCAAGAACGCAAAGAAGCTGATGGCGGGACGCATTGTGGAGTCCCTGGCTCAAGCTGCCTCTTCTGCGGGCGTACCCCACACCGGAGAGGAGTTGCAGACCTGGATGGCGGGGGTGAGCGGGGAGTTGACTGGCACAGAGTACAACCAAGTGGGAGAGTGGCTGGAAAAGTTCAAAGAGCACGCGGGCAAGCTGCGGGAACTGGCTTTGATGGGCGGAGCAAATGCTGCCGGTGAGGGGCAAGAGGAGCCTCCTCAAGATGACTGGAACACGGGAGCGCCTCCAGACCCCAACGCGGGCGTGCAACCGCCTATGCCCGCCCACGCGCCCGTCCAGCCCCCTATGCCCAGACAAGCTGCGCCGGTCCAGGTGCCAGCGCCAGCGCCCAAGGAGATTGAGATGGATGAGAGCGGCAGACCCATCTTTCCCCAGGTTCCACCCGGACAGATGGCATACGTCAACACCCTGCTGGTCAACCGCACGCTGTTTGATTTCACGCTGGCAATGGGAACGCACGCCCAGCCAGGGACAGTGCCAGGACCGGAAAACTTCATCTTTTTCATGAAAATGAGCCCCACACACCTGAAGGACATGGTGTGCATCCTGCTGGAACAGATCGCAGAGTTTGAGCGGGATTTTGGGACCATCCCCAGCCGCTTTGAGATGAGTGGCTCCATCAAGATGAAAGGTGTTCACAAGACAGATCCCACCGTGCAATAGCACTAGATGTTGACCCCCCTTTTCCCCTACGCTACAATGGATAGTTGCCCCCCGGATGGTACAAAACCCGCAGCACCACCCACGGGCACTTTTTTGTTCTGTTTGTATTAGTTTCTAATAGCACTTTGAACAGGGAGGACTCTGATGGGTCACGTTTCTCCTAACGCCATTCTTGCGGACATCACCCACCACATGAAGTATGCCCGCTATCTACCAAAGCGCCGCAGACGTGAGGTCTTCCGTGAGACGGTTGACCGCAACATGTTGATGCACCTGGACCGCTTTCCCCATCTGGAACAAGACATCATGGAGGCTTTTGAATCTGTCTACCTCTACAAAGTGCTGCCCAGTATGAGGTCAATGCAATTTGCTGGGCAGGCAATGACGCGCAACCACGCCCGCATGTATAACTGTTCCTACACCCACATTGACGATCCTGCCGTGTTCAAAGAGGTGATGTTCTTGCTATTGTCCGGCTGTGGCGTGGGCTACAGTGTGCAATACCCCCATGTGAACAGGCTCCCCCCCATCCAGAAGCCCCAAGGAGCCATCAGCCACATCATTGATGACTCCATTGAGGGCTGGGCGGATGCGGTGGGTGTCTTGACGGACGCCTATTTTTACGGAAAGCCCCAGCCCTTGTTCATCTATGATCGCATCAGGCCAGCAGGCGCTCCCATTGCCACCTCTGGTGGCGTGGCGCCCGGACCTGACTGCCTCAAGACAGCTCTTGAACAGGTGGCGGCTCTCCTGAGAGCCCAGCCGGTGGGCAAGAAGCTGCGCCCCATTGTCTGCCATGACCTTCTATGCCATCTGGCGGCGGCGGTCCTTGCCGGCGGCGTGCGGCGGTCCAGCTACATTGCCCACTTCTCCCCCACGGACAAAGAGATGTTGACCTGCAAGGCAGGTGACTGGTGGGACACACAGCCCCAGAGAGCCCTTGCCAACAACTCAGCCGTGTTCTTGCGGAACCAACTCACCCTCCCGGACTTCTATGAATACTGGGGTTTGTTGCGGGACTCTGGC
>Ga0180437_10006838_pt1 | contig 15059 bp, 11 predicted proteins | sample SS_ome_4_FD_132410 | JGI IMG/M metagenome (GOLD analysis project Ga0180437, IMG submission 132410) | Hypersaline lake sediment archaeal communities from the Salton Sea, California, USA - SS_3_D_1 metaG | ecosystem: Environmental > Aquatic > Non-marine Saline and Alkaline > Hypersaline >...
CACTGCGAGAGAACCCGCAGAAACACGGAGAGCTGGCTGGCTATCTTCGCCTTTCTGGAGAATCAGAGATGCAGGCGGGCTCGAGCCTAGTCCAGGCCATAAGGGATCTGTTGGTACGCGTGGGGCAGCCGGCCACTCTGAGGGAGGCCGGGATCGAGAGGGACGCGCTCTCGGAGCGTATGGACAAGCTGGTGGAGAATGCGGCCAACGAGGCCACCACTGTGGTGCATCCCCGCATCGCATCCATGGAAGAGTTGGAGCGTCTCTTCTTCCATGCCCACGAAGGGCGCGAGGTGGATTTCTAGAGCGAGGAAGAAAGGGAAGCAGGTTGTGGATGGTTACCTGGGAAGGCTCCTGCTGGTCGATCTGACCGCGGGCACAATTGGTGAGGAGGAGCTGAATGCGGAGTATGCGAGGAGATTCATCGGAGGTAGCGGGCTGGCGGCCCGCTACCTCCATGACCTGACGGAAGGGGACGCCGATCCGCTAGGGCCGGATAACCCTCTGGTCTTCATGACGGGTCCTCTGGTGGGCACGCGCGCTCCCTCCTGTGGTAGATACGTCATCTGTGCGCGCTCGCCGCAGACGGGTTTGTGGGGAGAGAGCAACGTGGGCGGCTTCCTGGGACCTCACCTGCGCTTCGCGGGGTACGACGGTGTTGTCGTAACCGGCCAGGCCGAACGCCCCAAGTATCTGCTCCTGCAAGATGGACAGGCTGAGCTTCGGGATGGCTCTCACCTGTGGGGGCTGGATAGCTACCGCACACAGCAGGAGATAAAGAAAGAACTGGCGGATGAATCTTTGCGGGTGGCCTGCATTGGCTCGGGAGGAGAGAATCTCGTCAAGTTTGCGGGCGTCGTGGCTGACCGAGGGCGGGCGGCGGGTCGGTCGGGCATGGGCGCCGTGATGGGCTCCAAACGACTCAAGGCCCTGGCTTGCCGCGGAACCGGGGCTGTGCCGTTGGCTGATGGAGAAGCCTTCGACCAAGTAGCTCGCGAGACCTTGGATCTGCTGAGGGATGACGTCAGCACACAGGTTCTCCACCAGACCGGCACAGCGGGATCGGCCAACGTGCTCTCCATGCTCGGCAACATGCCCAGCAGGTACTTCACCCAGGGCGATTTCGAAGAGGTGGACAACATCAGCGGCAGCACCATGGCCGAGACCATCCAAGTGGGGACCGGTGGGTGCTTCGGCTGCGTGGTGCAGTGCGGGCGGCAGGTGGAAATCCCAGAGGGCCCCTATCAACTCAGGGAGACGGATGGCCCGGAGTATGAGTCGGTAGCCGCGCTCGGGTCTCTGCTTCTCATAGACGATCTCAAAGCTGTCAGCTACCTGAACTACCTGTGCAACTGTTTCGGGCTGGACACCATCAGCATGGGCGTGACTCTGGGGTTGGCCCACCACCTGTTCGATGAGGGGGTTCTGAATAGCGAGGACACGGGTGGGCTCGACCTCAAATGGGGGGATCCGGGGCCCGTGATCCAGATGATCGAAAGAACCGCCCGCCGCCAGGGCTTCGGCGACCTCCTGGCGGAGGGGAGCCTGGCTCTCGCACGCCGCTTCGGCGTGGAGGAGCTGGCCGCTCAGGTGTTTGGACTGGAGATGGCGATGCACGATCCGCGCGCCAGCGCCGGGGTGACCCTGTCGTATCTTACGTCGCCGCGGGGAGCGTGCCACAACAAGAGCGATGCCTATTGGCTGGACATGGGACGCACGCTGGAGGATGTGGGCATCGGCTTCACGGATCGTTTTGACGAGGAGGGCAAGGCATCCTTGATGGTGCGCCATCAGAACTGGCGCAGCGCCGGGGATGCGCTGATCAGCTGTCTGCTGGTCTATCCGCCTAGCGAGTCTCTGGTGAAGATGTTGACGGCAGCCACGGGTTGGCAGTTCACCATTCCGGATCTGCTCAGCGCGGGCGAGCGCATCCTTAATCTCAAGAGAGTGCTCAACCTGCGGTGGGGCTGGGATCCGAAAGGTGAGCGGCTACCGGGTCTCTTCTTGCAGCCTCTGCCCGATGGGGGTACCAACGGTTACGTGCCCGACGTGGGGAGACTACTGGCCGACTACTACCAGGCGCGCAACTGGGACCAGGAGACCGGCAGGCCCAACCAGGAGAAGCTGAGAGAACTGGAACTCGATGACCTCGTGGCAGGGCTGGCGTGACCGGCCGAGGGTGAGGGCGCGCCGGATCATTCGCAGGCAGAAAGAAGGCGCGGACATCGCAAGACTCACGAGCCGATGGGGGTTGTGACTCGAAAGATTCTTGACCGCTTCCGCGCTGGGTTACGCTCGATCTCGCTGAGTTGACCCTAAACGCAGTGCTCCTAGGATAGGCCTGCGTCGCGGCGCAGGACGTCAGCCTTGTCCGTCCGCTCCCAGGGAGCGTCGATGTCGTCCCGGCCGAAGTGTCCGTAGGCTGCCGTTGCCTTGTAGATGGGTCGCCGCAGGTCCAAGTCGCGGATGATGGCTGCCGGACGCAGATCGAAGTGCCTGTCGATGAGTTCGAGGATCTTGGCGTCCGGGATCTTGGCGGTGCCGAAGGTCTCCACCATCAGCGACAAAGGACGGGCCACTCCGATAGCATAGCTCAACTGCAACTCCAGGCGGTCGGCAATGTCTGCGGCCACGAGGTTCTTGGCGACGTAGCGGGCCATATAGGATGCGGAGCGATCTACCTTGGTGGGGTCTTTGCCGGAGAAGCAGCCGCCGCCGTGACGGGCCACACCACCGTAGGTGTCCACGATGATCTTGCGCCCGGTGACGCCAGCGTCGCCCTGGGGTCCCCCAGTCACGAATCTGCCGGTGGCATTCACGTAGATCTTGGTGCCATCGTCAAGCATGTCGGCAGGCAGCAAAGGTTTGATGGCATGCTCTTTGAGGTCCGCTTCTATCTGCGGCTGATCCACGTCAGGGGCGTGCTGAGCGGCCAGAACGACGGTATCGATTCTCTTGGGCACTCCCTGCTGGTACTCCACAGTGACCTGGCTCTTGCCATCGGGCCTGAGGTAGGGCAGAGTCCCGTCTTTCCGTAGTTGGGCCATACGCCGGCAGAGTCTGTGGGCCAGCATGATAGGCAGAGGCATCAGTTCGGGAGTCTCGTTGCAGGCGAATCCGATCATCATCCCCTGATCGCCTGCGCCTATGGCATCTATCTCCTGCTCGTTCATCTCCCCACGCTTGGCTTCCAGGGCCTTGTCCACACCCAGAGCGATGTCCGAGCTTTGCTCTTTGATGGATAGGATGACCCCGCAGGTGTCGCAGTCGAAGCCATACTTGGCGCGGGTATAGCCGATCTCGCGGATGGTCTCCCGGGCTACATCTGCAATCTCAACGTAGGTGGAGGTTGTGATCTCGCCCATGACGATCATGAGACCAGTGGTGGTGGCGCATTCGCAGGCCACCCTGGCCATGGGATCCTTGGCCAGAATGGCGTCGAGGACTGCATCGCTGACCTGATCGCAAATCTTGTCGGGGTGGCCCTCGGTGACGGACTCGGAGGTGAAGTACATCCGTGGGGAATTCATGAAACTGGTACCACTCATCGAATTGTAGTCTCCTTTGCTAGAGTTTGCCTTCTGCCAGCCTGACCAGCGGCCAGTCCTTTCAAGGAACTTACTGTAATCGAAACGCCGTCTCATGGCAAGCGTGCTGCCACAGATGCTGTTCTCTCAGGCGCGATAGCGGCGACACGACAGCTCTCGTGACCGCGTGGCATTCGGTGCCCACCGTGAGACTGCACTCGGGATAGGCTGCTGGTTGTGCATCAGCGTCGCTGGCGGTACAGAGAGGGGTCAACGACGCGTGTCATCGGACCCTCGTGCAGGATACCGCCCAGAAACTCGTTGATTTCCTTCACATGCTGAGCAGGCTCAGCCAGCAGACTATTGTAGTTGACGTATAGCGCTTCCATGTTGGGTTGTTCGGCAATCCACGCCTCCACCTTCTCCAGATGGCGCCTGAACAGCCCAGCAATCTCCTCGTCGCTGATCCTATCCGTGGGTTCTCCCCTTCTGATCATCATTTGGCGCTGGGAGGCTAGGATCTCCTCCATATTGCGGCGCATGAAGATCACCTTGTAGTTGTAGCTTGGCGGGAGGTGTCGAAGCAGCTCAGCGATCATCTTCACCGCCTTGTCTCCGGCATCTTCGAGCCAGTCCTGGTCGTGTTCGATCTGCTTGACTCTCTCGAACTCGTAGTAGCCTTTGGGGTTGTCCTCGTCGGGGGTTCTGATTCCGTCGACTAGGAGCTCCATTCCGCCGGCCTTGAGCATACCCATCATCAGGGATGTGCCGGAACGTGGCAGTCCCGACACGATTGTGATCGACTTTCCATTCACAGTCTTGACTCCTTGCGGCCACGATAGCCGAGCGCCATGTCTTCGGTCGGCAAGAGTTACCGCGGCCAATACTACTCTTTCAGCGCGCAATCGAACAGGCGCACCTAGATTTGCCGTCGCCCACAGTTGTGAGCTCGGAAGGCTGACACGGGTGATCTCCACGTCAAATGCTATCCTCCAAGCCGAGCGTCGCCACCGGCTGCAGGCTGGGAGGGTGGGGCGTGATGCTGGGATCAGCGCCTCGGTGCATCCGCCACTGACCCCGCACGTCGAGTGCCTCCATGGCCAGGGTGATGTTTGCCATCGCTGCTCCGACATCGTGGAGGCCGTATTGCTGCTGCGATCCGTACCGCCAGTTGTGTGTGGTGATGAAGACCTGTAACATCCCCTTCTGCCACAGGAACCGCCAGGGCTGCGCATTCACGGCCGAGGGAGCGCAGCGCGCGGCCTCCAGCAGTGGTGCGATGCGGTGGGGGGGAGTGGCGGGATGGTCGAAGTCGCCCTCGAAGAAGACGTCAGCGGGCATCAGCTTGCGATCGGCCCCGGCGGCTAAACGCAGGATGCGGTTGGTGACCCGCCCGCCGAGAGCCGCAGTTGGTCGCCCAAAGACCAGGAAAGACGCGACTCGGGCAGTGTCTGGCAGTTCGTAGAGCGTGCGCACATCGGCCTCGCGCCTCAGAGCGCCGATGAAGCACGAGCCGATACCCAGAGCCGCGAGGCGCACGGCTATCTGCTCGGCCCTGTAGCCAGCATCCACCAACGGGTGTTCGCTCCCCATCACATAGGGCACGAGATAGTGGGGAGGGTTCACGATGCGACCGTATCCCCCCAAATCCCTGGCCAAATCGGTCCCCGGCGGAGGGTTGCGCAGGAGAACGTGGAACTGGTTTTCCGCAACCAGTGGCTTGGCGCTGGATATGATTCCTGTGACTTTGTCCAGCGCGGGTTCATCCAGCTGCTGACTGTCATAGCGGCGCACCGAACGCCGGGCCAAGATCGCCTCGTACAAGTCCGGAGGTGGTATCATCATCTAACAGTATCCCCAAGAAGGCCGGGTTCTGCAACTCTTGTTTGCTGTCGGTCCCGATGCCTGGGGGGCGTCGGGCCGCGGACCCCAGAACGCCGTTGGGGGCACGGGATAGGGCTAGGGAGAGGTGGTTCGGGCGCGATGCTGGGACAGGATCGGACCCGAGATTGAGACGACACGGTTTCCCCCAGAATCTACGGCCCCGGCCTCTGCCAGGCCCAAACGCCGTAGTGTTCCTTGATCACCTGAGCTGTGATGCGGAAATCCGATTGGGTGAACTGATACTTGATCTCTGCCCAAATGGGGCCGCCCTCTGGGTGGGCCAGATTGGTGTTGACGTAGTTCAGGTGCGAGAGGAACAGGAGTAGACCGAAGGCGACGGCCAGTGTAATCAGGAAGGTTGTGCCCCAGCGGGCCAGCACCCCCCGTCGCGTGGTTGTGCCTGCCGACCAGGCGGCTTGGACTACTGTGGAGAGTCCGATAACCCATACAGGGTATAGCTCGGTCATTCTCCTCATCCCGAACGCCCATCCTCCTCCCCAGTCAAACAGAGAGGCGTTCATCAATACCTGAAGCAGGAACATCAGAATCATCGTCACGGACAGGGCGCGGTGAGTTCTGAAGAGGATGGCCAGGCCGAACAGGGCCAGAATGGTCAGGGGGGACCAGAGGAGTAGCCACCTCTGCGGTGAGAGAAGGACCTCCATGATGTAGACGGGACCTGCGAGGAACGCGTGCTGCCCCTGGATGGCCGCCGGCACGACCCAAGGGCTGCCAAACATCCTCCACCAGCTATAGGGCAGGTGCCAGGCCAGAAGGAGAAAACCGACGGAGAGGAGCAGGAGCTTGCGCCACTGCCCCTTGGCTAGGGCCAGAAGCCCGATAGGAATGGCGTAGAGCGCCAGCTGCCATCTGACCAGGAGGGCCATGCCCAGGAGCAGGCCCACGAAGAACCAGGAAGCGGCGTGCTGCCGATGTCTGACTAGGATGTAGACGATGAGTGCGGTGAGTAGTGTGCCGGGGACGTGAGACATGTATGGTTCAATGGTAGCGTAGTACAGCAAGGGCGTGCCCAGGAACAGTGCCAGCGAGCTCAACAGGGCGGCTCCTCGCGAGCTGAGCCCGGCGGCGGAGAAGAAGGCCAGAACTACGGCCAGCAGCGCGAAGAGGTTGGTCCCCAGCATGAGAAAGAAGCCATAGGGAAAGGTGGCGCCTTGATGCTGCATGAAATAGGAGTCGTTGATGTGGAACATGGGTAGTCTGTTGGCTGCGGACGCCATCCAGTAGCTGGGGAGATAAAGGAACGCCGACCCGTAGGGGAACACCGATGCATACTGGCCCGTCTCTTCATTGAAGAATACCTGGTACGAATTCAGGGCGGCAAACTGCTCGGCTTGGTTCTCAAGGTCGAGGTCCTGGTCGCGAGCCAAGGAGTGCAGCCACATGAAATAGGCGAGGCCGTCGCTGCGGATGAGAGGCCGGTCCAGCGCCACGAAGCAGACTAGCGGTACAGCCACGAGCAGCAGGGGTATCACCGCTGCCAGGCTGCGCGGGTATCGTCGGGATGCGTCTCGAGGATGAGGGGTATCTGTCACAAGACTCAAGAGAGGTGCTCTCGCGGATTGGGCGGCGTCACTGGCTGCCCCTTCTCTCCCTGCGGAAGAGCGCCTGGTAGTCCTCCTGCTGGGAGAAGTGCTGCAGCCACTCCTCCACATCATTGTCGGTCATCCACTTGCTGACCAAACGGGCTCTCTCCTTGGGCTCGGGACGAGGTCCCAGGACAGGCGGTCCCATCTGTTTGACGGCGTCCACCACGGGTAGCGCTCTTCCCACCCAGTACCAACAGTCTTTGCTCCAGGGGCCTGGCGGATGTCCCATTAACTCGCTGGCGATGAGCCACGAGCACATCCCAAAGTGATACTCGGGGGTGTTTCTCTCCAGCCAGCGATACATGGCCACTGTACGGTCGGCATGACCGTGGGCATCGTACCCCGGGTAGCGGGGATCCCATTGCACTGTGCCGTCGTGGGGGACAAACACCCCACCCTCAGTGCTCATGACAGGGACCACTAGTTCGAAGTGCTGTTTCAGGAGTTGAACAGGAACGCGGTGGCCGATGAGAGAGTTGTCGTCGTCCATGATGGATGTGCCCGGCTTGTCCGCCTGAGAGATGGGGTCGTAAGGGTACTCGAAGTGCCACTCTCCGTTCTGGTCACGGTAGCAGTGGTTGAGCGTGGCGTCGTGAGTGGCGATCCAGGCACCGCGCGAGAAGACCTCTCGCGCGGTGCCAGTTGCGTTCCGCGCCATCCAGTCGAAGGCGGTCAGGTACCAGCGAATGCTACTAGATTCTGAGTCGTGCGAGCACTGCGCGAGGGCGGGGAAAGCGGGATAACCGCCCAGTTCGATGACCGCTTCGGCATCCCGCAGCCAGTTCTGAGCCACGATTGCCGGCCGGCCGCCAGATCTCCATTCCCCGTGTTTCCATTCGTAGGGAAGGTTGGGTTCGTTATTGACCTCAATCCACCGGGTGATACCTTCAGCGATGTATCTCTGGACGGTGGTGAGAGCTTTTGGAGAGAGGGTACCAGGATTGGGTCTGTCTGCCCACATCCTGACGATGGGCATGATGTTCTTCTTGCGGAGCTTGCGGGCAAACTCCAGGACCGACCCACTGCCGTCGTCCATGAGCTTGTAGAGACAGATGCCCATCTCCTGGAGTTGCCCTATCCAGTGGTCGTGGTCGAAGTTGGCGTGGGTACCCGGGGACCCGTGGACCCCTCTCAGGCCGCGGGGTTGTTCGTACTCCGAGAGTCTCACCTGCTCACTCCTTTCTCTGCCGGCGGCGCCCGCAGCCCGGGGTGTGTCCAGACATCTGACAGGGCCAGTATACCAGGATCAAACCCTCCTGGCAATAGTCACGAGATGCTGAAGAGGACTCGACGGCTCCGCGGGCCGTCGAACTCACAGAAGAAGATACCCTGCCAGGTTCCCAGGAGAAGCCGCCCCCCTTCCACCAGAATGGTCTCGCTACTCCCCACCATGGTGGCCTTAATATGGGCTGCAGCGTTTCCTTCCAGGTGCCGGTAGTTGTCCTCGAGAGGTACGATCTTGTTCAGTTCCATGAGGATGTCCTGTCGGACACTGGGGTCGGCATTCTCGTTAATGGTGACGCCGGCCGTGGTGTGGGGAACGTAGACGTGGCAGACCCCCTCGCGCACGCCACTATCCCTGACCGCCTTTTGCACCTCGCTGGTGATGTCAACGAGCTCCGTGCGGCTGCCGGTGGACACACGAATCTCTCTCATACCATAGCTCCTCCCCTTCCTGGTGCACAGTGCACCTTCTAAGAGTCGCACAGAGTATAGCACAGTTGTCCGGACTAGGGCAGGTATGGCCCGCTGTGCATCAGGGGTGGGTGGTGAAAAGGGGCTGGACAAGAGGAATCGTGCCCCTGTCTCTGACTCCGGTGACCGCACCCGGAGTGGGCGAACGTGCTGCAAATGCCATGGATAGTACCGGGAGATGGGGCCAAGCCACACGGGTTGATGGGTTGCACGCCGGTTTCGCTGCAAGTTGCGCTTCGCTGCGCGGGCCTCCAAAGAGTAAGGAAGCTCCGATCTTTGCGCCGAGGCAGTCAGAGTGGACTGAGGGGCGAGCGGTGGACCGTGGGGACAAGCAAAGAGTGGCCATCCTTGCGCGGCTGTGGCCTCATCAAGTGGTGAGCTTCCTGTGTCTGTCTTCAGTCCTCACCCTTCAGCAACTGAGCGAAGTCCTCATCGATCAACCCCTTCCTCAGGGCTTCCTCAATGCCGAAGGTCGAGACATCGCTCTCGGGCTGGTCTTGGATTTCGGTCTCGTGGGATAGCTCTTCCGGCTCGGTTATGGCTGAGACGATTACTTCCTCTTCCGGTTCGATCTCGGGGTTCTCCGCCGTGGACTCAGGAGGTGTGATCTCCGCTCGACGTTCCAGCTTGCTGTCTGCCTCGTCTGGGAGTCCAGATAGGGTACTCAGGAGGTCCTGTATCGTCCTCTTGACGTATAACCAGACCATTCCTATGCGGCTGGGCTGCTTCTTTCTGTCGAAAATCAGGGTCAGAAAAAGTGCGTCGCCGACGCTGGTGGAATAGATGTCGTATTTCCTTCCCTCGTAGAAGTTGAGGTTGAAGGTCTCTTCGTCTTGGAGATATTGGGCCATCCCCGAGACGCTGGTCACACCATTCGCCATGAGGGGTATGAAGGTGCCCGTATCCAGACTTGGTGTGATCCCTGCCTCAGAGACGATTTGACCCTCCATGTCCGCCAGCACTATACACTGAGCGCCTACCTCGAATCGCAGGTTGCTCAGAGCTCTGTTGAGGGCGTCCAACTGCGCTTCTGAGGGGGAAAGGTGGTTATCTTGGGGGGCGGCCAGGTCCGTGAGTGCGTGTCGGGCGACGTCGAGGAGATCGGACACGTGGAAGGGCTTGGTGATATAGTCGTAGACCTCCAGGTCATGGGCTCGTGCCTCCACTTCGTCCGAGCCGTACGCCGTCATGAGGATGAAACGAGTCTTGGGGTATTTCTCTTTCACCCTCTCCAGCAGCTGTAGTCCGTCCAGCCCAGGCATGCGGAGGTCACTGATCACCAGGTCGTAGGGGTGACCTTCGATCTTGTCCAGGGCCTCTTGGCCCGAATTCGCGGTCCCGATGCTGAACTCGTGGCCTAGCTCTTCGAGGCTCTCGCGCAGGAAGAAGACTACTTTCTCCTCGTCATCTACAATCAAAACTCGTTTGTCGACGCCCATTACTCCAGCCACCTATACTCAAACCAGGTCAAGTTCTGATCCAAGTATATCACAGGCTGGTGGGGACAACGGTCCCGGAATGGTGAAGATTGGGTTCCGGTTCAGTGACCTCTGCTAGGCGCTGAACATATACCCCTCGCCACGTACGTTGACGATGTACGAGTCGTCCCCCGTTGTGGAGCGCAGTTTCTTACGCAGCCTCCAAAGGTGGGTCTTGAGTGTGCGCCGCGCTTCTTGGTCTGAACATTCGTAGCCCAGCGCCTCGCGGGCGAGCTGCGGGAAGCTGAGGGTGCGGTTCACGTTGCCCATGAGGCAGGTGAGTAGCTTGAACTCCGTCGGCGTCAGGCTCAGAGGCTCTCCATCGGCCATCACGATCTGTTTCTCTCGATCAAGAAGGAGGTGGGGGGTTCTAATGAAGCGAGATACCACCGGTTCCTGGATCTGAGACTTTCCCGGTTGAGCTGAGGATCTCAACTGGCGGACGCTGTCCTCTATGTTGCTCACCAATTCTCGACGACGCGCGGACTGCCAGCGTTTCGCAAGACCGGTCTCCACGCTGGCCACGATTTCCTCCACGCTGCAGGGTTTGAGGAGGTAGTCGTGTGCCCCTCGGCGCAGAGCCTCCACCGCGGAATCGAGGGCACCGTGCGCTGTCAACACGATGACCTCCGTGGCGGGCGCCGTTCGCTTGGCCTCCGCCATTACCTCGAGACCATCTATGCCCTCCATCTTCAGATCGAGCAGGATCAGATCGAAGCTGTCTTCGCCGAGGGCGGCCAGGGCCTCCTCTCCACTGGCTGCGGTGATCACTTGATGGCCTTTCTGTTGCAGGATCTCCCTCAGCGAGGCGCGCACAGCCGATTCGTCATCCACGATGAGCAGCTTGGCAGGATGATACACGTCATACCTCTCTGCTTGTGGGACGCCAGGTCCCTCTTACAGGAGGGAAGGCCTGGAGATGATATAGTTCTCCCACTTCCCGAAAGGATGCGACGACATGACCAGGCTCAGGTCCTGTATTTTGAAACCTCTGTCGTACAGCAGACGGAGGGCAGCGGTGTTCCCACCTGGGACGTGCACCGTAAACGAATCCACGCCCTCGGCGGACAGACGGTCGAGGCAGAAGCAGAGCATACCAGCGATGGCATCTTCGCTTAGAACGGCTAGAGGTCCAATGTTGCCATCGTCAGACATGTACGCGTATCCGTTCGCCTCTCCGTTACTAGTGAAGAGGTAGCACCGCATCTCGCGGCTGCCGAGCCAGAAGCGGTGGTCGATGTCCCGCTTGAAGTCTCTGATCTGGAGGTCGATCTCGTCGATAATAGCTATGGTGTCCTCGCTGAGAGAGATCGTCTCACCCGTCAGGGGCTCCACCTGCTGTGTGGGTTCGCACAGATTGGTGATGCTACCCTCCAGTTTGAGGACGGGCATGCGAGGGTAGATACCATTGCGTGTGTAGAGGGATATGGAGGGCCAGTTGGAGGCATTGGTGTAGGCTGCGATCACATTGGCCGCCTCGTCGTCCTGGGCCTCGGCCAGAGCTCTAGAGAAGAGCTCTCTGGCGATGCCCATTCCCTGGAACTCGGGGGAGACAGCCAGGTAGGAGAGGTACCAGAGGTCGCCTCTAACCACGTAGCAGCAGAATCCGGCGATGCGTTTCTTCACCTCCGCCACCAGGAAACTGTTCCCCCCCGTGCCTAGGAGGTGGCGCCACAGGGGCAGGCTCTCGTCGAAGTCGAGCTGCACCAGGGGCAGAGCCCTCTGGCCCGCGAACTGATTGAGTGAGTCCACCAGTGTTCCGTGGACCAGATGAAGATCATCCTCGTCAGCCAATCGATACTTAATCTTCATAGATCGTCTCACCTCCGTATTGTGTTTTGTTGGCCGGCCGGGAGAGTATCGCCGGTTGCCTCGGGATTCCCTCCTCGCCGTTGCCTCAGTCGGGGTTGGTACTGCCAGTGGTGCGTCGACAGTGCTAGCGAGGGCCGATGAAGAAACGAAGTCAGGAGTGGATACTCCCCTCCGCAGCGGGGCGCAGGTCCCGGAGGCTTTGCTGGCTCCATAGGGATGTGGCCAGAGGCCGCAATGCACGGCGTCTTCCTCCCCTGGAGAGAAATCACACAAACCTGAGCTGCCTCAGGGGGCCGAGGCTGTCCGTAATCGGTGCTAGGGAGGACTTCCTCTTGGGCGAGATCCCCAATAGCGTGCTGGATACTCGGCCAGCTGATCGTTACCGGCACCCCACCTTGTGCGCATGGAGTCCTACTGGCACCGCACTATCAAGAAGAGTCTTCAAGATTATAGTGCAGTTGACGGTTGATCGCAATTGCTCAGCCGCGGAGAGATTGTGGGAAGAACCAGTCGATCATGGACGCAGAGCGATGAGCAAGACCGTCCGCAGGAGGATCGGCACCTAGTGAGGGGACACGAAGCTGGCAGTGAGCACTGGGCGGCGGGCGTGAACTGCCCCTTCGGTTGCGGCCTCCTCCGGCCTTGCCAAGCCGAGGCCTTTGTGCTATAATGGTGCTCAAGTCAGCGGTTGAGGTGGAGAGACCGATGGTGGCCGGCGGGGAGCTTAAGCTATTCGCCTTTTGTGGTGCCATAGAGGGCACTTATCTGCTCTTGCCGTGTGGATGAAGCGGTTTATCCTTTGTCGGTACACATAGCCCTCTTCAAGGAGACCTGAAGGGGGCTTCTTTCTTATACAAGGAGTGGATACGATGTTGGGGAAGATAGAGAACCTGAGAGAGGAGGCCCTGGAGGCCTTGCAGGCGACTCCCAGCTTGGATCAGCTGGCCGACTGGCGTGTCAAGTACCTTGGTCGCAAAGGAGCCTTGACCCAGTTGCTGCGGGGTGTAGGGCAGCTGCCTGCTGAGCAGCGGCCAGCCGCCGGACGAGCAGCCAACGAAGTGAAGGAGTCTCTGGCGGAGACCTACGAAGCTCGCCTGGAGGAGCTGAGCCAGGCGGCCGCCGGCCCTGCTGGCGCGCTTGACGTGACCCTCCCGGGCCGGCCTGTCAACCTGGGCCGTTTGCATATCACCACTCGGACCCTCCGGGAGATCAACGCTATCTTTGCCCAGATGGGATTCCAGGTGGAGGAGTGGCCCGAGGTGGAGTCCGATATGTTGAACTTCGAGATGTTGAACATGCCGCCTCATCATCCCGCGCGCGACATGTGGGACACCTTCTACGTGAATGAGAAAGTAGTGCTAAGGACTCATACTTCGCCTGGCCAGATCCGTAGCATGCGAAAACACTGCCCCGACCCCATTCGGGTCATCTTGCCTGGGAAGTGCTACCGCTACGAGGCCGTCACAGCTCGCTCCGAGTTCATGTTCTACCAGGTCGAGGGCCTGGCGGTGGGCAAGCACATCACCATGGCTGATCTCAAAGGGACGATGATCGATTTCGCGCGCCAGATGTTCGGGGCAGACCGCAAGGTGCGTTTCCGATGCAGCCACTTCCCGTTCACCGAGCCGAGCGTGGAGGTGGACATGGACTGCATTATCTGCGGGGGAGACGGATGCCGGGTCTGCAAGCACACCGGCTGGGTGGAGATCTCCGGAGCAGGGATGGTACATCCACAAGTCCTGAGCAACGGTGGCTACGACCCAGAAGTATATAGCGGCTACGCTTTCGGTATGGGGCCAGAGCGCATCGCCATGATCAAGTACAGTATCGACGACATCCGGCTTTTCTACAGTAACGATCTGCGGTTCGCGCAGCAGTTCGGCTAGTTCCCCCGGGGGAGTGGGTAGGCTCAAAAACGAAGGGGTTGTGTGCAGGAGGAAACCATCATGAGGGTGCCCGTAAGCTGGCTCAAGGATTACATTGACATAACTCTCCCGCTCGACGAGCTGGCGGAGCGCTTGACCATGGCCGGTCTCGAAGTGGGAGCGATGGAATGCGTGGGTGCCGAGTGGGACAGGGACAAGGTGTTCGTGGGCGAGATACTGGAGGTGCAGCCTCACCCCAACGCTGACCGTTTGACTATCGCGGTCGTCGAGTACGGTGCCAGCGAGCCCATGTCCGTGGTCACCGGCGCACCCAACATCCAGGTGGGGCAGAAAGGCCTGAAGGTGCCGTTCGCTACCACCGGCGCCCGTCTCCTAGATGGCCATGCCAAGGAACCGAAGTATATCACTCTCAAACCCACCAAGATTCGGGGTGTCCCTTCGGAGGGAATGGTCTGCTCCGAGAAGGAGTTGGGGATCTCAGACGCGCACGAAGGCATCATGATTCTGGATGAGACTGCACCCACGGGAACGCCGCTGCAAGACTACATGGGTGATGCCGTGCTGGATCTGGACCTGACGCCCAACCTGGCGCGCTGTTTCTCTGTAGTGGGTGTGGCGCGAGAGGTGGCCGCCCTCACTGGTCAGGAGTGCAGGCTTGGAGAGTGGCCGCCGCTGGCCGAGAAGGTGGGCTCTGACTCCGTGCCCTGGGTGGAGATAGAGATCGCCGATCCTGACCTCTGCCCGCGATACGTCGCCGTGTTGGTGAGAGGGGTGACCATCGGGCCTTCGCCGTCCTGGATGCAGCGCCGGCTGGCCTTGGCGGGGATGAGGCCCATCAGCAACATCGTTGACGTGACCAATTACGTGATGCTGGAATGGGGCCAGCCACTGCACGCCTTCGACTACGACATTCTGAGAGGGCGTGATGGAAAGACACCTCCATCCAGCGTGCCGCTGATCGTGGTCCGCAGAGCGCACCCCGGCGAGCCGATGACCACCCTTGATGGTGAGGCCCACACGCTGACCGAGGACATGTTGCTGATCACCGACGGTGGCGGCCCGGTGGGAGTGGCAGGGGTCATGGGCGGCCTGGAGAGCGAGGTCTCCGACACAACGACCAACGTCCTCATCGAGGCAGCGAACTTCAACAACTATAGTGTGCGCAGGACC
>Ga0180437_10006839_pt1 | contig 15055 bp, 9 predicted proteins | sample SS_ome_4_FD_132410 | JGI IMG/M metagenome (GOLD analysis project Ga0180437, IMG submission 132410) | Hypersaline lake sediment archaeal communities from the Salton Sea, California, USA - SS_3_D_1 metaG | ecosystem: Environmental > Aquatic > Non-marine Saline and Alkaline > Hypersaline > Sediment...
AAAAAAGATTATGGCAAAAAAGAAAAGCGTAAAAGATTACAAACACATCCCTGTTACTAAACTGAGCGTAGGTATCCCCTCCACAGGAACTGTCGAGATAAATACCGCGTACAGTTTAGCAGGACTCATGTTTATTTTGGGATCTTCTCTGAACATCCAACCCATGCTAACCAAGACCACAGGAATCGGAGTGGCCGAGGCGCGGAATCAGATTGTCATGGAAGCACAAAGGCAGAACATGGACAGGCTTTTATTCATTGACACAGACATGGCTTTCCCTCATGACGCGTATCATGTTCTGGCGAAGCACATGGGCGACAGCAAAGGCGAGATAAAAATCATAGGATGTAACTACCCGAAGAGAGATGGCACAGGAATAGGTGTGTCAATTGGGATGGATGAGAAAAGATTAACCGGAGAGGAGAGCGGTTTAGTAGAAGTGATGGGGATAGGTGGAGGTTTGCTACTGATCGATATGTCAGTATTTGACAAGATCGAGAAACCTTATTTCCACCACCAACTCCTCCCGGAAAAAGTCGATGAAGTATCTCCAGGTAGTAGAGCTATCAGTGAGGATTTCTACTTCTGCAATAAGGTTCGTACAGCTGGGGAAAGAGTTTGGTGCGACACGGACTTGAGTAGCCATGTCGGCCATGTCGGATCAACTACATTCTTTCTCAACCGTACAGAGTCAAAATAACCAGCGCCACCAACCCTAGCCCTAGTACGACGATCCCCGCTAGCGCTTCTCTCTGCTCCTTAACGCTGGTGAATTTAATCACCAGCACAACACTTATGCAGATAGCGACGATAGCTAGGGGAGGAGTAGGGTTAGACAAAAAACTATCAATCAATTTTTCCCACTGCATAGCTCTCCTTTCATTAAGTTCCATTCTCTTCAACTGGCTCTTCAACTGGTTCTTCAACTGGTTCTTCAACTGCAAGATCTTCTGCCACCATCTCCGCTATAAGCTCTTCCCCAGCTTCAGCAAGTGTCTGTCGCTTTACACTATCTCTTGCTGTCTGACGATCTACTAGCAACTGAGCGTACTCTTCTACTGTCATTGCTTCTGAATCTTCAGATTGTCTTATAATCTTCCAGTCAGTATTACTTAAGAACGTAAGAGCTTCTGCATTAACAACTTGCTGTGCTTGCCACTCTTTGTACTTCACTTCAGCTCTTGCAAGCTCTTCATCTGTTGGTGCGTCTCGTTCGTCTCTCCACAAACTTGTGTTTGCTCTGTCAGTTGCATAAGCAGGATTAAAGCTTGCTCCCGGTCGCAACATTTCTGTTAGTGCATATATATCCATTTAGTTCTCCTTAATTAAAAACTTCTGTTAGTATCATTGTCGATATATCCCTATGCCCTGTATTTGCTGAATCAACGTCAGTACTGCTTCTATTGATATAAGTGGTATTTTGAGCTTGAGATTTTACTTGTATTTTATATGTTATTTCAGATGCACTTGCGGGTTCATCTAAAAAATCAATTAAGACAGGCCCTATATGATAACCAGGGTCACCATTCCCCCAATACACCGATTTAGTTACTTGATTCCTATTTGATGCTGCATCGCCAACACCAATTGCTACACCATCTCTTACTATTCTAAAATGAGATACACCAGCAACGCTATTACCTCTAGCGATGTTAGCTGATATTAACACTTTACTATTAACGGATTGAGGAGTGATAGATAACTCCAGATCGGTTATGTCTACCCAAGAAGTACTAGCACTACTAAACGTGTCAGTTTTTGTTACCGCTAAAACTTGTGGAGCTTTATGCACGTGATTATCACGACTAGCCTTTAGTGCATTCCCGGGACTTGCTGTCCCGGCTGGTTGTGGTGTCTCGTCAGATAAAACTTGTGGATGCACGTGATTATCACGACTAGCCTTTAGTGCATTCCCGGGACTTGCTGTCCCGGCTGGTTGTGGTGTCTCGTCAGAGAGTTCCACGACCGTTCCAGTATATTGTTGTATTGCTGTGTTCGCCATATTAGCTCCTTATGCTATTTTGATAAATGAAATTTGGGCATAAATACTCACACCATTTGAATTGTAAGAAAAAGAACCTAAACCATCCGTTGCTTTGCCTGTTGTTATATAATGCCCAAGCTCAAATACTGTGGATTCTGTTATTGTTAATTTTCTATTTAAAATCCTGGATGTTGTGTAACCTCCCGAACCTGCAGCAGCATATTGATTTTCCCCAAATATAGGAAAGCTTGGAGTCCCGTCAGGATCTTGCTCTAAATATATATTATTATGATCCCCTAAATAACATGGCGCCTGTGCATTAACAATGTAGGTTCCTGCGGGTAAAGTTATTTGATTACTTGATAAACTAGCCCCCGTAATATTTGTTTCCGATTGATTAAGTACTCTTGTATTTGTCCCAGCCGAAGATGTTCCACCCGTCACATTGTAAGCCTTTTGATCCCATGCATTAAAGTACAAAAACGGCAGCACCTCGCTCTCTCCAGAGGAGACAGCCCATGGCATTTGTATTGATCCTTTTCTCATTGTTTAGTCTCCTATTAAGATTAGTCTGCCCAAGTTGGTTTAGAATCTAGTTCTGCCTCAATCCAGAAAGTAGATTCTGTACTTCCTGTACCATCATTAGTTGTTATAACACCATCACCGCCAGTTGCTCTTGCAAAAGGTATAAATGTTGAGTTTGTAGCTATTGCGTTAAACCAAAAGTTAAAAGGCTGAGTTATACCAGTTTTAAACACTACCCCATCTATTGTTACATTTGGTTGTGCATTAGCTGTATACGTTTGCTGAATAAAACCTTTAATAAACCAACTACCATTACTCTCTTGATATGGGATTAACCTCGCCCTGACTATTGCGAGTCCGGCTACACCTGTGATGTCAAAATCTGCGCCACTTAACGCTCCAGTATATGCTTTCAAAGGGTTTTGATGCACATGATCTTGAGGACTAGGTAATGGATCACTACCAGCAGTTGCCGTGCCTAATGGTTGCGGAACGTCACTACCTACTCCTGTACTTTGCGTTCCATTACCATATCCAACTGCTAGAGCGTGCCACGTACCAGTCACTGTAAGACTAGAAAGATCAACAGCAGCAGACGTACTAGAAGTAGCAGTTATTTCATCAGGTATTACCTGCTTATCATCTCCATCATAGATAACGATGTTCACAAACTTAGCTTGCACGTTATGGTTGAACGTAAGAACACCAGCAGCTAAAGACGCACTTGTGAATTCAACTAGCCCGAAGTACTCATTACCTATCTCTGTTCCTCTGTACCCAAAGAACAGCACCTGAGTGCTACTAAGCGCTATGAAGGCCGGGAGCTGCACTTCGGTAACGAGAGACGGCGGTGTGGTGGTGTATTGGTATGTACCGGTACTAAGATCCAACCAATACACGGCCTTCTCCGCGGGGCCCCCCGTCGTACCCAGCAGCGCGTCCCACTGAGCGGTTGTCCTTGTCAATGGCCCTTCTTTACTCACTGTAAACTTGTCTACTGTGTTAATTTTGGAAATATGGCCAACTACCTCGGCATTAGCCGCGCTGTCCGCATCGGCCACGGTGTATACCCCTGCCCCTGTCCCTTTGATGACCATCTTACCTATGTCAGCATCTACGAATCCGTGAGCTACTTTAGACACCACAAAAGAGGAACCTCCGCCACCTAGGCTGCCGTAGGCACCATTCGCGTACCCTTGGTACTCTCCTAGGTCGCTGTCGAAATATACAACACCGTCTTCCCCTGAAGGAGCGGACGCGGTCTCTGTAGGCGTGAACAAGACGGACAGAAAGTCCGGTCCTCCTCCGAGAGAGGCATACGTCGCTTTCATTATGGCAGAATCCGCGATGGCTTGGATGTCTTCGTTCATCCACGCTACGTATTGGGTAACATCATCTCCTGTTACCGGCGTGCCATTAAACGTTTGCGAATATCTTATAGCGAGTCCTAACTGCTCTTTTACCTGCTGCACCAATCGAGTCATCCTATCCAGACCATCTTCAAACGCATCCATGTATGTGTTTTCCTGGGTCGCGAATTGGATGTCCTGCAGATAATCCTCGTCTCCTACAATCCTTAGCAGCGCTCCGGACGCCAAGTTTGACGTTAGGACTATATTTGCCCCGGAAACGTTATAGTCTGTCCCGTCCACAAGAAGGGTCTCCTCCTCGCCCGTCAGCTGTCTGTACACATCCAGATCCGCCTCATCTACAAATTCAAATCCTACTGCGTATGTGGCGAGCGACCCTGTTCCTACATACAAAGGGGAGCGTCTGGCTTCGCTATCTATTGTCATATCTGTCTCTCTTTAAAAAGTGTCTATTAAATTGGTGATCGGGACCCCGGCTGCCATACCTGCTGCTACCGCCAATGACCACAAACCCTCCTCCATTACCTCGCTATCGCTCGGATCTTCTATCGCTCTTGCTACATCCTTAACCGCGAACTTACCTTTCCTTATAGCCCTTCCACAGGAGTTACGGACACTGGGAATGGTGAGAATAAATTCCCTATCACCGGGCCTGCTCCTGGGATCATCATCGTACCCGTGGCCAACATCGCGTCTTTTATGATTTTCGCCCAGTCAGATCCTTCTTCGTCGTCCAGGTATCGGCGCTCGTTCAGCCACGCGATGCCTATGGCCGGAACAACCATCTCCAGCAATACTCTCTCCGCGAATTGAGCTTTAGTTAACTTGCCTGATCTGAACGCTCTCCAGTTCATACGAACTCTCTGTTGGTACTTACCTATAGTGAATGTACCGAACATCGACAGCAATGACAACCCTCCGCCGGATCTTTGTAACTTCGTCAGATCCATACTCTCTGATGTAGGCTGTGTAGATCTTACAATATGATCCGCCCATTCAACAGCTTTAGATACGTTCTCCGGAAGGCTAGACCCCAGCTCTTCCATCTTTATCCTGTATGCTTCGTCCCAAATAGGCATGACCGTCATTAAATCGACTGCCTTGATAGGGATAAAACCGAAGTCCAACACGTCATCATATGTGTATCTTTTTCCGCCTTTCCGGACCTGATAATTAAACTTCTTAGAATCCAGCAGACTCCCCTGTCTCCTGAACTCCTGCTCAAAACTGTCCGCACGGCTTTTCATGAAAGCTGAATTCTCCATCATAAAATCATATTGCTCTTTGACCGCTCTCGGAGATGATACCGCCTTCACTAACAGCTTCGCGTATCCCAGCGCCAGCCTTCTTTTACCTATCTGCAGAGAAGCAGCAGGGGCTGAAAAAACCTGTTTCCTGGCCACATTCAAATTGTAAGCGAGTATCGCTGTCGTTCCCCATCGTCTACTTTTTTGAATCCACCGGTCTACTTTAGGGTGCTTAGACTGAACTCTCGGATTCGCTATGTACCCTAGGGACTCCTTCCATCCTTCATACGCCTCTACTCCTAAATGCCTAAGAGTGGCTTGTTTCATCTCCTCGGTTTCCATTATGTTCTTTGCATCGTTCACCGCTTCCGCGTATGCTACGTAATGCGCAGTGTCTGCTATATGCTCAGTGATAGAGCTCAAACTTAGAGACAGAGGGTACGGCGTGGTTGGAACCCTTGTTTTCATGAAATTTGCTTTCACATTAGATATTCTTTGCCTGGATTCGAATCTTGACATGAGGTCCATCTTCTCATTCATTTCTACGATCTTAGATACCCGAAGATCGCTGGAGTTTCTGGCCATCTCTTTGTCGTACCGGACAGGAGCGTATCCGCCTTCGATCTCTCCGAACTTAGTTTGTACTTTATCCGTTTCTACTCGCTCGCTTTTAATCTTGTTTACTCTTGTATACACTTCGCTTGTGTCCTGAAATATCTCATCGTTCAGTCTCCATATCTGCTCTATCGCTTTCCAGTCCGCTTCTGTCAGGAAATCGAGAAGGATATTCAAGTCTGTCTTTGAGAACCCTGGAAACCCGTCAAATATTCTCGCTTTGTTGCTCTTGTTTCCTACATTCAATGCCAACGCGAAAATGTTAGTAGGAGTCCACCAGTTGTCCTGGCCAACAGTCTTCATGATAGCAGGAGTTTCTACCCCGGTATCCTTCATCTTCCTTCCATGCTTCTTCTCCAGTACCTTTATGGAGTCAAGTATCTGCTCCACCGGAGCCGCCACTTTGTCCTGATACTTTTTGAAATACTTATTTTTCACTTCCTGGGCTTTGGTCAGCTTGTTGTATGTCAACTGTTCGACCAAAGAGAACTGGGGAGTTTTTCCTATACTCTGGTAACCGCCCATGGCCGTAGAAACAAAATTGTACGAATCCACATATGCATACCAATGCCGAGTCACATCTGTCAGAGACTTCGATATAGTGTCTGCCTCCTTTTGCGGAAGTACTGAATTCCCTGCAGATTCCTGAGCCGCTAAAGGGGCTATGTCACCTACCTTCTCTCCTGCCTTCTCACCTATGAAAAAGGTCTTCTCTGAAGCTGCCTTACCGTGATACCCTAAATACTTATACAGTTCGTTTAAGTTCTCCAAAGCACCCATGCTTATATCTTTATATCTAGTTCCCTGTCTACTGGCTGATACCAGTTCAGGGTCTAATGGGAAAGGATCTCTGGCCGCATCTTTCTCTTGAGCATATGCATAGTCAAGAATGCTGACATCCTCATTCAATACAGATGTTCTCGGTTTACCTGGACTGTCGAACAATCCTATCAATGAATACACGGCGTCTCTAAATCCCTCATCCCACTTCTTGGGATCTTTTTTAGCCAGCCGTACGGACTGCTTCTCAAACCCCTGGACAGTCTCTTTATTCTTAACAGCGAGTCTCGCCAGCTCATAGTTAAACCTAGCGTTCTCCATGGCGATAGAAGCTTCGTCAAATTTCTTCGCATGAACTGCAGCAGTCTCTTTCCTGGACCATTTTGCTTGTTCTGACAAAAAGTGATCGGATCTGGTAGCGTCTTTCACCGGCTGTTTGGCCATCCAATTTGCCGCTGCCAACTTTACCGCTTTAGCAGGTTTGGCCCCGGCAGGAACCCCCATCGATCTCTTTATGTATCTATCTTTCAGTTCTAGCATACTAGAGTACGCCTTCGTTTGACTCAGGTAATCGTCCGGTTTGAAAGATAGAATATGCTCCGTTGTTCTTTTTTGTATGTGATCCTGTATAAAAGGTTGCTTTGTAGGAGCGCTCAGCATATCATCTACCAGAGAGCCTTCAGTCTTATACCCACTGAATGTTTGAGCTTCCAGTATAGATAGGCCGTCTCTCTTCGCTATGCGGCTCCTACTTAACTGTTTAACTGCCTCTTCGTTATACCCAGCTTCTTTCAGCGCAGCTATGTCTATCCCTGTTCCTTCCCTGAAAAAAGTAGCATGCCTGTAAGCTCTATCCCCCGACAGCAGTAACTCCGCTTCTGTACGCCACGCTGGCTTAAGCTGTTTTATCTGAGAGTTCATATCTTTGAGCATCAAAATCTCTGCTTGCTCCCTGGACTGCTTCTCCAGTCTCTTCATATAAACTTTATCTGCCTGTAGAACCCCAGCCGTATCCATCTGCTCCGGGCCCCATGCCCACATGTCATTATTCGCCGCCCCCTCCAGGACGCTCTGTTTGGTCGTGAACATCCTATCGAACAGCTCTTTCACTTCTGGAGCTAAGGCGTCGCGCCCCACATACTTTTGATATACTGTCAGAAGCCAATTTTTGAATCTCTGAAATGTAGGGATCAGATCCTTAGTAGGGGCTTTTCCTTCATAGATATACTGCTCGAATGCATTCGCAAACTTCTCTTGCTGGGCAGCACTTATCTTTTGCCCTTCTTCTACCCCCAACCACTCTTTGAATTTCCCATAATCTTCCAGCACCTGTTCTGTGGCCAGATCATTTTTCACCATGAACCCCATCTCGTTCATGAATATGTGACCGGTTTCATGTAGGAGAGTGGAGGCGTCTTTGTCCTTAAACAGATTGACGATGAAATCTCCCGTGTTCGGGTCGAATAGCTGAGACCCCTGAACTGTATCTTTTGTTTGGAGTAGGAGCCTCGCCCTTTGCTTCAGCCCTTCCAGAAAACCTCTCTGGAGATGGGATTCTGCTGTTGGGGCTACGTCTTTGAAATATTGTATTTTCTTTATACGTTTAGCGAAATTAATCTTATCTTCTGTATTTGGGTAGAAGGTGTCAGCTACTCTCTCCAGAACGTTTACGTAATCGTCCGCATATTTATTTCCGAAACCGAGCTTTCTGGCATCCTTTCGGAGACGAGTCATCTCATCCTGAAACTGCCTGTTAAATACCTGCTCCTGCTTAACCGCGCTAGAGAAAGCCTCAGCTTCTACGGCCATGTCGAAGGTCTTCAGGTCTCGTGCGGAGAAAGACCCTGGAGACGGTTTTAAATCGTCTTTCAGTATTTCAAACTCTTGAGCTGTCAACTTCGCATGGAGATCGCCTGTCTGAATCTGTATATCCATACCTCGGCTTACCCTATCGAGCATCTCTTCTCTGGTGATACCCAACTTGGCCAGGATGGCGCTGTTCTCTTCTGTGTTTTCCTGAAACAGGACTGCGTCATTGCTGACGTAAGCTTCCTTCGGAAGATCCAGTTGGTCTACAAAGTTTTTCAGTTCACTCGGGCTTCGCTCTTTCGTTTTCGTAGCATCCGCTGCTTCCTGGACACGGGTAGTATCTTCCACGTATTCTTTAGACTTTTGAGCTCTAACCGCTTTGCTTGTCACATTCGCAGTCTGCACGACTGTAGGGCCAAACATCAAGACTCCCGCCGCCGCTCCACCTACCTTGAAGGCTTCGAACACTCTTGGCCAGAAATCCTTCGACCATTCTATGTCTTGGAAGTAGGTGTCGTCTATCTGCTCAGAGACCTCCTTTATTCCCTCTCCAATGAGGATGTTTGTTATCTCCTGCACACCTTCTGTCAGAGCTTCGAATGTTACTGCTTTAGCGTATCTCTTAGTGGCCGCTACCAGTGCAGTCTTCGCTGTTTGCGTAGTCAACGCTTTCCTAACCGCCCCTTTCACAAACAGATTTAAACCCTGTTTGACTCCTGGTATGACCTTAGCTTGCTTAATTAAGAATCCTAAACTTGCTACTTCCAGACCAGCGTTAATCGCTCCTACCGCTGTAGCCCCTACTGCTGCTAGATTCTGGTCAAGCAGATCCCCGTTCTCGTCCCTCTCCTGAGAAAATTCACGGAACGCAGACCCGGCTTCGAATTTGAAAATTTCTTTAGCAGTTTCTACGGTAACTCCAGCCAAAGCACCTTTCGCGAATAGTACAGGGTTCAGACCCGTCAATAGCGCCATGGATGGCCCGTATATAGCCGCTCCCCTTGTAGAAGCTACTGCTAATTTTTTGTAGAGCGGAACCATGCTGGCCACTGCGTTCAGTCCTGTCTCCACGATATTTTGAGCTTCTATCTTTTCCGCTGGATCTAATACAACCTCAAATCTATCCAGAGTAGTTGCTGCTGCAATCTCTTTATCCAGATCCGCGTCTTCCACACCCGCCAGTATCTGCCCTCTCTTCTTGTCGTATAACTCGCTAAGAACCGTGTCCTGCTCTCCTCGCTCGTAGGATGCCCCGATATTCCCCGTGATCCGCTTCGCCTCGCTCGTGATATTGCCCGCTATTTTCTCCAGGGTCGCCAGCTCTCCTGCATCGTCATACGCCACTTTCGCAAAAGCTAAGCTACTGGCATAGGCAGCGGATAGTACTGGGTTAGTCAGCAGGACCTGGGTGCCCGCTCTTTTCAGTGCTTTTTCAACACCATCCGGATCGGTGGCCACTGCGGATTCCGGAAGCTCCGATTCATCAGATAGCCTTTTTATTTTTGCGGCCTCGTCCGGATTAGATTTTTCTGCTATGCGGAGATTGGTTTCGGCCATATTCTCGTGCCTGTCCTCCCTTTCCCATTGCACAAAAATATCCTCTTCCACAGGGGCTTGATCCTCTGAGGTATTGAGATCCGCATCTACCCCCTGGATCTCATCTTCTTTCTTCCATTGATCGAATAAAGCTTCTGTCATCTGTTAGCCACCCCCGTGCCCACTCCGATTCCCGGTTTCAATCCGTACGTTACTTGCTTTACGTATTGTATAATTCTGTCATCTGTGACCCTGACCCCTCTACTCTTTAGGATCGCTGCTATACGGTTCTTCTCTTCTTTAGGTACTTCCGGAACCCATGCATCCGTTCTACCTGTTTTGATAGCATCCAATAGCGTGACATTCTCTTCAAACAATCTAGGTACGTAAGGCTTCTCGATAAAGCCCTTAGCCGCCAGTTCATCTACTTCATCTGTTATCATCTTAGAAGTTATGATTCCTTTCGTATCCGCAAACTGCTCTTGGAGATAACTCGATATAGAACCTAGCGCTTCTTTGTCTATCTCCATCTGACCTTTTCTTCCGCCTTTGACCCTCCGCGTTATCAACGAGCCGTACCCTACACGCTTAAGCAGGGGCACCAGCTGTTTAGCTCCAGTAGGAGCCATCCGCCCTCCGGACTTGAAGTATGACAGCACCTCGTTGGTCCCTACGTCATTCGTCTTTCCTGCCAGCGCGGTTACGATTTTGAGCTCTGTATCCAGTTCCCCGGAATCTATCTGGTCCTTAACCGCTATCTCATTCGTCCTGTCTCTACGAGCCGTGGCCGAATTAGTGATCCCGAATTTACTTTTATAGTAGGCTTCCAGTTGCCTAGTATCAGAACCCCCTTGGCTGTACTGACCCCCGAAAGTTCTAGCGTACTGATCCACTATAGCTTTAGCTTCTGCTGCGGACGTAGATGCTTGGATACGCAACTGGGCGTTACTGTGCTTACCGGCGAAAAATTCTTTCCTCACCCGCTCCTGTTCTGTGTTTATATCCTTTAGATTTTTCTTAACCCTGGACCTTATTTTAGGATCTTGAATATCGTTGGCCATCTCTACTCGTTCGCTATATGTCTTGCCTTTTGTCTCTGTTAGTATCTCCTGAGTTTTCCCGTACGCTTTCTGCTGAACAGCTCCTACTTCCCACTGCGCCAGTAAAACCGTTCTAGCTTTAGAGGTCAAACGTCCACTTGCGAACTGCTCCTCTATGAATTTTTTTGGTTTATCTGTCTGCTCATCATTTACGTACCCTTCCGCAACCATATCCTTTATGTACCCTTGAGCCATGGCGGAAAAGAATTCCGTATCGGATACTGTTTGCTGCGCTTCCTTCTGCTCATCTGTCCACCCCAGTCTTGCAGCTTTCTGCTCCAAACTCAGCTGGCGTGACTCATATTCTATAGTCCACGCCGGTACTTGTCTCCCCCCTATAGTACGGGCAGGGTCGTTCCTTGCGGCAACCGCGTCTTCTTTATCATTGTACATCTTGCTATCTAAGCTGTTTATCTCAGACTTAAATAACTCGTTTCTTTGATGAGTGAGAGTACGGTCAAAATTCGGCCCTCTGATAGCCCGTGAGCTAGTTCTGAATAATTCTCTCTGGTACTCAGATTTGTTCTCGTCTCCTACGTACTCCCTCTCCGATTCCGCTACGTACTCGTCCCACTCTTTGTATATACCTTTCGCTGCTTCACCCTTTCTATCCAGAAGCTCGGCCATCTTTACGCGGTCCTTCGCTCTCATCGCATTCAGCTCTTTCTGGACGGTATCTCTTTGCGACCTCTCATCATCTTTCCGGGCTATTTCCTGCACAGTGAGCGCCGCATTCATGGCTGATTTACCGAGGTTTTCTTGCTCCGCCCCTATCCGTCTTTCCGCAGCGTATAGAGCCCTTCCTCCTGCTCCACTCGCTTTAGGGAGAGGCGTTCCGCCGGAAAGACCTACTTGTGATTGATATCTTGGTATAGCTGGCATTTAATTACCTTGAGAATAGTAACTTGATTGTTTGTATTCGCCATATATTTTAGCGCTTCCGGAGGCTGCTGTTGCTGCCCCTCCTAGTAAACCTGCTTCTCTGACTCTTTCCGCGCCTTTTATTTTCATACTTGCGTCAAGGAGGAATAAATCCCTTGCTCTGAGATGAGCGTTACGTTTAGAAATATAGTCGGCTGTAAGTTTATTAACATCCGCTTCTATCCCTCTGGCCGTATCCATCTCTACGTCGATCAGAGATCCTGATCCTATCTCCACTCCGCTAGATCCTGCTGCAGCTATCTGAGACCCTGCGAACTGCTTTCCTTGGACCCGGAAATCAGATACTTTCCTCTTCCCAACTCTTTCTGCGGTTATCGCCTCTTGGTTTGCTACTTCGGCATTATACTCATCCACAGATGCTTGGTACTCCAGACCTGCTGCGTCTGCTTGAGATTTTTTCTGCCCTCCTACTATATTGAGAGCGAGCCCTGCTATTGCTGCGTAGCACATATCTTCTCCATCATATCCCTATTAATGTAAAGCCTGTGGAACGGGATCCCATCCGGGCCAAACGGAACAGGTTTGCTTAATTCAAAACCACAATACTTCAGCCATCCTAATGCTTTCTTATTCCTCGCATCTACGAAATTAACCAGATGCTCAAATTCAGATAACATCTCGTTCAGTATGAATTTCTTACTCTGCTTAGTAAAGAAGATTTTAACCTCGTCCATGGCATCTGTTCCCAACATCCATGGAACCCCTACTCCTTCTTCCTTCACATTTCTGACAAGCCCCATCACCGCCGCCACTTCGCCTTTATGTATGATAGCCCATGTTTTCATAGATCGGCACCAGCTGTCCAATAGGCCCATGTCCGGCTCCAGTCCGGACGCTGCTCGTACTTCATCTTGGTCCGCTTGGCGTAGATCGTCTATGATACTGAGCATGTGATACCTGTCAGCCTCTATTATGGCCGTCGTCTTATTGCTGCAGATTGTCTTCATTTTCAGGTGCCTGGATATCCGGGATTATAGAAAGAATAGTAAGCGGTATAGGCTGACTGTTCTGTACAATAACTGAAAGGTCATTTTCAAACTCACTGTCTATAGGGATTTCCCATATACCAGTATAAGGTGGTATGAGTCCCTCCCCTTGCTCCTGCGTGGTTAGCCTTGGTTCTTCCATATAATCTGTATCCGTACCTACAAAGAATCCTCTGCTGTCCACTACCTTAAACGTCACTTTAGATACATTCTTTAATCTACCCTGAGACGTCCCTCCCTCGGGGGTTAAATCCAGATCTAAAGTCTCTATTTCTTGATCATACCCTAGCCCTACTATTATCAACTCCGCCGCCTCGTCCAAAGTTATCTGCCCGGAAGCAACTGTCTTATCTGTTTGAACTCCACCATCCGCCAATATCTTTACTACTTCTCCTTCGAGATGATCTAATCCGGATACTGTAGATGTCGATACTCCGTCATATTTCAAACCAGAATCGACGAACCACCAATCACCTGTAGTTTTGTCTGTTATTCGTGGCTGTAGATGCTCTGTATAGTACTTGTCCGCCCCATCTACTGTTCTTTCTACTACAAAATAGACATCTTCTCTGGTATCACCTGGGACCGACACAACATTTTTATAGTTGCCTTCCGTCTCGTAGTGCTGCCACGCGTAAATCTTTCTGTTAATATCTATAGTCAGTACCGCCATGTTTCCGTCATCCAGTACGCAATAGATAAGAGAATATGGTGTTCTGGCATACGCCCAGTCCACGATCTGCTTTCCTTCAAATAAGTGAGCTGCGGTGTCTGTTATATTAAACCCTGTAAACTCATCTGACTCTAGCGCGTATGTCACCTGCTCCACACGAGTAGCACCTCTCTCGATATATAAAACAGAAGTCCCAAGTACGACAGGTTCGATCTTCTCGCATCCTATCTCGTATTTCTTCTTAGCATCTACTGACAGTGGCGTCATAGAACTTGTCTGTTTACCTCTGGATACTTTCCACACTCCGTCTGAAGTCCCTATCAATAACTCCCGCAAAGGCACGAGCCATCGTATACCATCTGCGCTGTTGCTGGCCAGCGTATACTTTATTGTGTCGTCATCTACCAGCGGTGTGCTGAAACCGAAGTCGTAGTACCCCCCTGTCTTGGAATGGGACACTGTTTGCGGTGTTTCATCCGCTCCGGCCAACACTAATCTTTGTTCAAAGAAAGTAGATACTCCAGGATAGTACCCTGTGCCTTGCATAGCGGGCACTCTCCATAGCTTGGTAGCGCTTAGCGTCGTGCCCCCGAATATCCCTAGATAGTCTATGTTGGCGGTAGCGGATGTAGCAGAGGTTACGATCGTGAGATAGATGGTAGTGTTGTTTTCTACCTTGAACTCCTCCGAATACTCAGTGGATGCTGCCAACGAGTAGCTTAGTAAGTCCGACGCTCCTGCAGTGGTTCCTATCTTGATTGTGACTGTCCCGGAATCAATCGTTCCGGATTTCACTTTCATTAAATAGCTCGTATATTCTGCTACGGTAACTGATGTTCTAGCTTCACATACAGCCCCTAGCGCTTCCAGTACCAGAGCGCTGTTCGTTTGGTCCCACGTCAAGTCTGTGGTAGAAAGGGAGCTTTCCTGATACCAAGGGCTGACCCCGTTAGAGAAGTCCCAGTTTGTAAGGTAGTTACTCCCGGCGAACCCTACTATGTCGCCTGTCACTTCAGTTCCACTAACATAGCTAGCTATACGTATAGTACTCCAATCAACTACGTCCGGGCTGACAGCATTCTGATACCCGAGTCTCATTGTACGCCCTACCATATCTGAAGTGAATGTGTCTGCTTTGCTACATACAACAGACCTGCCGTCCCCTAGATGGCCGTCAATCACCATCGTGTCATCTTCGTTGTCCTGGGTTCTGTCTGCGTATGGATCTTCGACATACTCGGTTTCTGTTATCGTCCAATCTGTGTGCGACGTTCTGGCTATCTCTCTCGGTGAGTAATCAGGGTGATAGGTGTATAGCACGTCCGCACTCTGATTAAATCTCAGCTCCGCCAAATCAGCTGTTAGCCATGGCGTGGCGTACGCAACATGATTAAATAGATACCCGTCCGCTTTTGAATCCGGATCTGCTCCGTCTGTGAGTCTTACGTAAACAGTGTCGTAGCCGAGAGTGTCGTTATCGCCCCAGTC
>Ga0180437_10006844_pt1 | contig 15046 bp, 17 predicted proteins | sample SS_ome_4_FD_132410 | JGI IMG/M metagenome (GOLD analysis project Ga0180437, IMG submission 132410) | Hypersaline lake sediment archaeal communities from the Salton Sea, California, USA - SS_3_D_1 metaG | ecosystem: Environmental > Aquatic > Non-marine Saline and Alkaline > Hypersaline >...
ACTACGGTGGGAGATAAAGTACTTTGGTTTCGCTTCGCGGCACGGAATCCGAGAAGTTGGACCGCGGCACGGAATCCGAGACGAAACCACCGCTGCGGGATTCTCAAAAGTACTTTATCTCCTAGGATTCTTATAAGATCCTTAAGGAGGGGGTGCAAACGAAACTTCCAAATATGGGAATAACTCGCTAACGGGTTTTTATCGGGTTTTTATCGGGTTTTTTCAATTTGCCAAATAAGGGAGCGTTTAGGTCGAAGTTTTCTTCGATAGAACGTCAATGGACGTCACACTTTCCAAATATGGGAATAACTCGCTAACGGGTTTTTTGCGGGTTTTTCCGATAAATAAGGTAGCGTTTAGGTCGAAGTTTTCTTCGATAAAAGCGCCGTTTGAAGCGATAGTCACGTTTCTATTGGAATTGGGTGGAGAAAAGCTGGAATTTTCTAATTCTTCCTCACAATTCGAAGAGATGGACTCGTTTTTGATGGTTATGGCTCACGTGAAGATTGGCGTTCTCGATTGCGACGATCCGGTATACAACTTGGTGATTTGCAACAACAGCGACAAGAACATCGTTATGAAGCAGCCGATTGTAGCCACGATTCCCGCTGAAAAGGTTGCGAGAATTTTTATCGCTACGGATAGCTGCGTTGGATTCGAATTTCAATGCGAGTCGGAGCACGTGAGAAGAATTGCTCTTCGTAAGGGGGATATCTGTACCCTGTTTTTGAAGCCTATTAAAGCAAAAGAAATTTCATAATCACCCCGCCTGTGACTCCTAGAGCTCTAAAAATTTCTACGCGCTAGAACCGTGGTGCACTTTTCATCTTCCCCCGACAACGACATGTCCAACGACTCCAACGATGACCGCAGACGGCCTTTCAGTTTCGCTATCTCTGATGACGGGATGCTTGATAGTAGCTACCCTAGTATTGTTGGACGAAAGCGTACTACGGCTCCTACCGGAATCAAGAAGAAGAGGATACCGAATCGTCGTCGTAACCTTCTTGAGAGTTCTTCTTCTTCTCGTGAGTTGTTTGGCGAGTACGGCGGTTCGTCTCCTCCAAGACGTCGCCGCAATCGCAAGTTGGATCGAAAAGACTCTCATAGCCGCGTATCCCCCGATTCATCCGGAGAGCAGGAGAAGGAGATTCCGTTCTTGAACAGGACGGCTACTTTTGACGCTGAGATTTTCGATTGTGATTCATCTCCTTGTAGTGAAGAATACGCTTCGAATATCGATGATGATGAGGATGATCCCCGCTTGGTTCTCTTCACCGAGAAGATTCTGAGAGTAGGGGACAAGATATTTTTGGCCAAAATCTATTCCATCGATTAATAAAAATCTTTGTTCTTTTTGGTGCATTTCCTGTTTTCCCCACGAATTGAAAGAAGAAGAAGATGGCGGCAATTCCCAGATCGGCGATGAGCATGAGTGGAAGGCAGGCCCCCAACGCCCCGGTTTCTACAGCTCACCTCACTGCGAGTAAGCCCTCCGGCGCGCCCGTGGCTCAGAAATGGGGAGGAGGGGGCGGTGGAATAATTCGCGCTCGAACGAAGGCGAGAACCCCTTGTCCTTCGAGAGGAGGGGGGTTGGGGGGAGGTGTGAAGATCCAGACCAAGACGGGCGGTCCTCTATCGCTTCCCAAGCAGGAGAGAATGAGAAGGGAAAAAGTATCCTCTCTGGGAGGAACCTCTACGGTCAGCGTAAAGAAGGCTAAGATTAACGAGTACGGTTTGACGGGAAGTCAGTACCAGAGGGCTCTCAAAAATCGTAGGGATATTGGGTTTTTGGAACTTCAGGCTAACAACTTCCAGAAATACCACGATTCCGCGACGGATCCGGAGACCAAGAAAAGATACAAGCAGCAGGTGGATAAGATCAAGGAGCGTATTAAGCAGATAGCTCTCATGCCTTACTCTACTAAAGTTTTTAAAGACTATGTGGACCCTTCTACTACTACTGAAAATGTGCCCCCTTATCGAGTTGTAGCGGGCCCGCCGGGACCTCCGGGACCTCCGGGACCTCAGGGTACTCCAGGCGCTCCAGGCGCTCCAGGCGCTCCGGGCGCTCCGGGCGCTCCAGGACGGGAAGGAGCGCAGGGGATCCAAGGAATCCAAGGAATTCAAGGAGATCCGGGGGCGAGGGGACTTCGAGGTTATCGGGGATTAACGGGAGAGAGGGGGAAGAGAGGTTTACCAGGAGCTCCGGGAGTTCGAGGAGCTAAGGGAGATCCGGGAGATCAGGGTCCGCCGGGAGATCCGGGAGCTCAGGGCCCGCCGGGATATCCGGGAGCTCAGGGACCGCCGGGAGATCCGGGAGCTCAGGGACCGCCGGGAGATCCGGGAGCTCAGGGACCGATGGGAGTTCCGGGGGCGAGGGGACCTCGAGGTTATCAGGGATTGACGGGAGAGAGGGGGGAGAGAGGTTTCCCAGGAGCTCAGGGCTTTCCGGGAGATCAGGGACCGATGGGGATTCCGGGCCCTCAGGGAGCTCCGGGTCTTCAGGGACCTCCGGGCCCTCAGGGAGCTCCGGGGCAGGAAGGGGCTCGAGGAGCTCAGGGGATTCAGGGACTTCAGGGACTTCAGGGACTTCAGGGACTTCAAGGATTAAAGGGAGCTCCTGGAGATCCAGGACCTCAAGGAAGGGACGCCGATGAGGCTCGTATGTACGAGATGTTTCAGAAGTTCACGGAGTATAACCAAGGGCTGCAGGAGCGCCAACAAACGCAGATCTCCGAACTTCAGGCCGAGCAAGCTCGTCTCGAGCAGTTACTCCAGGAGCAGGCTCTTCCTATTCCCAGATACGAGGCGATTACCGATAACTTTAGGGGTATTCGATACGCGGATGATGAGGAAGAGGAGGAGGGAGGACCCTCCTCGTACCAACCACCGCAACAACCCCCACTTCCCCTTCCTCCTCCTACTCCCAGTACCCCTCCTCTCTCTCTACCAGCTCCAACTCCTCCTCCTCCTCCTCCTCCTGATACCCCTCCTCTCATCGCGTACGATGGGGAGTTTACCTTCCCCGCTCCTCCCCTTCTTTTCCAGGATCAGATTCTACCGGAAGGCTTCATGGACCCTCTTACCCCCGCTCAGATCGCTAATCTACAGGGATTACAGCAAGCTCCAGGAGGAGATATAGCCACGGAGGAGGAACGAGCGATTTATCAACAGCAGAGGAAGGAGTACGAAGACGAGCAGCGGGCGAACATCGCCTACGATAAAGCCGCCGAAGAGGTGGGACAGGTCGAGGATAAGTTCAGGGATTTCACGGACGGCGAGGCCGAAAAATTCGATCGCTTCCTCACTATGGAGGATCTCGTTGTGAATACTTCCGAGCAGGCTAGAAGGGCCGAACTTCTGAGCAATGACGAGCTACGCCTGCTCGATCAGGCGATTTTCGCCGGGGAGGATGGTAATTGGAGCAAACCGGAGAAGTTGATGGGGGTGATTACCAACCATACCGAAGGACACATGTACGATAAGAGGGCCGCCTCCCTCATTCTTCTCCAGAAATACCGCTTTACCCCCGAGACTCTGAGAAGAGTTATGATGAGTACCGTGGGAAAATCCAAAGCTGAGAGAAAGCGAATCATAGCGAATACCGCCAAGGCCGAGAGAGCGGCGAAGCAGGAGCGTAACTAATGGGGAGGAGATTGTTTATTCCACAGACAGATCTTATCCTCTCTCTGATTGTAGTAGAGAATAAAAGGATCCATGGTTTCTCGAAGCAGCTGGGATACTCTCACGACGCTCTTAATATCGTACAGAGGTTTAATCAGCTCTCTCACGTTTCCTAGCAGGAATCCTCTCAGAAGAAATTCCCAACTCTCGCTGCGGAGATTGAAGATGATCATGTTGTGGACGCTGGAACGTTGGGCGGGATTTAGGAGCTTCTCGTACTGGATGGAAATGACGGTGGAGATGTTGGCGTTACGCAGGGTAAGGATGCTTTTGGTGAGTAGCTCTCCTCTTAACGTAATGATATCGTCGAAGATCACGAGGAACTTGAACATATTTTTGGTATGATCATTAATTTTTTTCAGGGCCATGAGAATTTTAGGGCAGAAGCGATCTATGAGAATCACCTTCGGTTTCACGTCCTCCGATATCTTGGCGAGAGGAAGGGAGTGCGAGCTCTCGGTGAAGAACACGATGGCGTTGTATTCCCTCAACTCGTCGGGGGTAAGTTTGTTCAACTCGTTTACGACGAATGTGGTTTTACCGCTGAAACTCTTTCCGATCATGGCGTAGGTAACTCCCGTTTGCTCGGGCTTGAAGATGCTTTCGGATGGTATGGGGCGCGCTAGGCTCTCGATTTCTCTTCTCGTTTTCTCCACTTCGGTTTCCGGAGCGCCGTCCGCCTCGTTTTGTAGATAGGCCTTCCCCACGCTCTCCATCTCGTCCAAACCGTTGTAATTTTTGCTATTCGAGGCGTTTTTTAGAATTCGATAAACCATGGAGGCGATTTTTCGACTCGGTAGGTCTCGGTGGGACGGATGCGCTTTGCTCAGGTATTTCAACACGGCCCCCATAACGAGGCTATCGCTCCATCTCTCCTTGAGAACGGCTTTGGCCTGATTTGGAAGAGATAGGGAGAACGATAATTGGGGACCGTTAATTCTCGCCTTACCGTCTTCGAAGTGAATTTGAATTTTCGCTTGGTTCATTTTGCGAAATTCTGTTTTACACCTTCTCTCTCCCTCTCCCCCTCCCTCGCATGAGCGCTTTGGAACATTTAAAGTATGGCATCCGCGACGAGCGACGAATGCCGGGCTACTCTCCTCGAGGCCCAGCCACTCCCTTCGGGGGCCGGGGTTCGCATCAGCCGACCCTACTCCCCCTTAAACCCAGAAGTAAAGAGCCCCTTCTCGATGTATCCGAGGAGCGAGGAAAGAGTTCTATCAGGGAGGAGAAACAGCGTGATCGAGGAAAATCGAAGGAGGAACTTTTCGGAGAAAAGGAAGAGGATCTCGGAGAAAGCAAGCGAGGAAAGGGAAAGAAAAAGAAGAAACAAAAACCAGTTGCTTGGGGACCGCCCACGATTCTGGAACATCTCAGCGATCCCAACGTGGTTTTGGATATCGATGGCAAGCTTCTTCCCAGTCTTATGGTGTCTTTGGATGATAAAGGGAAGGAAATTGACGATCAGATTCCCCAATGGGATCATGGAGAATCTAAGCAAGGGATTCGCAGCGATAACAACTTCTTCCTATGGCTAGAGGCCTATAGTCATTTTCGATGCGAGGAGAAGAAGGAGGAAGAAAATAAAGTCTTTGAAATGTAAGGAAAAAAGGAAAAAAAGGAAAAAAAGATCACCCCGCAGCCATCCGATCGCCAGCGCAGCGATCGAGACAGCTTGCAGAGCTTCTTTTTTCCAGAAATTCGTTTTGTTGATTGATTCGTAATATTTACACCCTGCATGATGTGTCTGGCTAAAGGGGCCCCAATCCTTTCTCCAGAAGCATCAGTTTTTTTCACAATAACTTGGGAGATACAGAGAGAGTGTAAAGGAGGTCTCTTCCTTTCCTCTCCGATTTTTCTAACCTTTATAATCGTATATAAACCATACTTTTCGCGTCTCGGCTATTGGGGTTGTGGGAAATTTATTAAAAGGTAATTTTCATCCAAAAGGTAATGCCTAATTGGTCTTTGGGATCGTCGAACATGAAATCTAAGGAGTCTCCGAACTCATCTCGTACTTGAAAGTCCAAGAACTGCTCCAACTGACCTTGGGCGTTGTTCACGTTGATGAAGGGAGAATTGGGGCGTTGGGCCGGGAGGAAACTTCCCGCGAAGCCGCTTCCTAGAATTTGGAAGAGGGAGGTATCGACGACGGCCACGATCTTTCCCCTTCCTCCTCCCGCTCCGGGCCTAGTGACCCTACTCTCGTCGTAGCTGAAACGATTGATGGCGTTGGAGGATAGGGTGATGAAGCGGGTGTACTGGAGTCCCGCTAGTCCGCTGGGAATTCCTCTGGCGGCGAACTGTCCCGGAGCCACCACCACCTCCCCCTGCCCCGTCTGGGTATTGGGAGTGGGAGGAGGATCGTTGGGCGCTGAGGGGGGCGGATTGGTGGGGAAGGGGGCGAAATTTCTGCTTCGTTCCGATGTAAAAGAGGATTCCAGAAACCACCAACTGATGGGATAGGTAAGCGTGCCGGCCACTGGAGAACCTGAAGGATCTAAAGAATAGTCAACGGACGCGTCCGTACTTCCCCATTGCAAATGATTCTTGATGGGATCGAAAGTAACTACGAAATTAGTAACAATGGAATTCACCCACTCCCCTCCAACGATCTGCCACCCGAGGAGTTGCTGGTTAACCGCGGCGTTTGCCTGCGCTACGAATTCCTGAGCGAAGGTATCGGTATCGTAATATCCTGGAGTGAGGGTGAAGGTAACTGTAGGCATGATATCTCCATTTGTAACGGGGAATTCTTGATCGGGAATAACCCCCACGATACTAACTTCGTTGTTGAGGGGAGTGATGTTGTACAGTTTGGGAACCACGACGGAGTCCACCGTGAGGAGGCGAGGTCGAAACACCGTGCTACCGATGTCCACCGTGAAATCGAACTGAGAACCGGTCGTGCGATTGGAGGAGCTAACCAGCACGTCCACGCTCTGAACCGGCTCGGCCACGAATTGAGGAAGGCGGGTATCGCTGCGGCTCCCATTGCGAATGGTTGGGAGGACGTCGACCTGGGTGATGGGGAGGGCGGAGTTGACTCCAGGAGTACCGTAGTCGGAAGCCGACTGAGTACTGCGGGGAATGAGGTTTCTCCCCGTATTGTTGAATCCTGACATTTCTTCTTTTCCCCACTTTTTTTTTCAGGAATTCGAAAAATAACAGCAAAAAAAGGAGAGAGAGAGATGACTTCGATAGGAGGGCGAAAGGATCTCCAACCGAATGGGGCTGGAGCGGCGGGAGCGGCTTTTTTCCTCAGAAAAGCTCTAGCCGCTCGAGGTAGTTCGAGCACGGGACCCAGCCGTCTTATTCGCGTTTACGAGACTCAGGTGGGATTTAACCTCCCAGCGGGAGAAACCTTTATCTTCAACCCTCCCAACTTGGACGTGACCGCCTACTACGAACTGTTTTTTCACGTATTTATAGACGAGAACGCTACTCTCGGAATCGAATGGAATACCGATCTCATCGGGTTGGGGGAGGCGGGGTGGGTTCAGGGAGCTCGGGAGAACGTGTTGGGACAGACGGGTCCGGAGGGAGTAGTACTCAATTCTTTCGTGTTGGCTCCCCAATGCCGCTTCGATATTACTGCGGGGGACGGCGCGGATGTTACTTTCGTGCGAGTTGAAATTGTTGGAAAGTAAAAAGAGAAGAAGAAAAAAAAAGGAGGGGGATGGGTTCATTAACTAACTACCGCCATTATTGTACTGCCAATGACCGTACGATTGCCTGCTATGAAACACGCTGTTGCGTTGGGAGGGAGGTTTGGGAATGATTTGGTGATTGCCTGGGAAAGATCCGGTGATGTATCCGAAGGGATTATCGCATCCGGTCCCGTAGTAACCGGCGTAGGGAATGTTGTTCACGGTGTCGTTGGGACCCTGCTCGATGTAGGTAGATCCCACCTTCCCCCATTTCAAATGATAATGGGGGGGATTGTTTTTGATGTCTCCGGCGGCGAACGGAACTCGATGAGTTCTGAAACCGGAGTTGGAGAAGCTGCTTTGTGCCATTTTCAAAATTCCGAAGAAAAACAAAGAATGAAGCATCGGAAAGGAAGGGGAAGGGCCGGGAGAAGAAGAAGAGGAGGAGCTCGCTCCGGAGGCGGCGGCGTTATGAGTCTGGTGAGAAAGCACAAAAAAACGTTGGCTCGAGGAGTTCTTCACGGCGCTGGCGCGGCGGCGTCGGCGTACACGGGAAATCCAATGCCTTACATGGCCGCGAAGATGGCGGATAGCGCTCTATTTTCCAAAAGAAATCGGCACGCGAGTCTTACTAGCGCTCGCCCTACCGGCTCTAAATAATAGGGTCCAATAAAAAAATCGGAGGTCATGGGGGGTTATCGTGTATTTTTACTTTTCCCAGTCGGGAACGCAAAGAAAGGAAAAACAAATCTCGCGCGCGCGCACTTTTTCTCAAGAAGAGTAGTAGTAGAGTAATTATGGCCGACGAGAAACTTCCTTTCCTCCAATTCATCAAGCACTACAGGGACGAGCATGGAATTACTTACCGGGAAGCTCTCGTTCATGGAAAAGAAGCCTGGCACGCTTACTCGTCCGCGTATCGGGAGATGAGGGAACTTCCTCAACATCAAACAATTAAGAAAGGAAAGGGAAAGGGAGGAGGGGGAAAGGGAAAGGGAAAGGGAGGAGGGGGAAAAAACAACAGCAACAACAACGGTGGAAGCCTCCCCCCTCCTTACAAAACCGAAGCCGAACTCGCTAGAGAGCTAGCGATGATGAGTAAAAAGAAAGGAAAGGAAGAGGAGAAGAAGAAGGAAGATCCTCCTCCTACAGCTTCCAAAAAGAGAAAGAGGAAGGTTGAGGAAGAAGAAGAAAAGAGTGGGAAGGAGGAGGTGGAGAATTCTCCCGACTCCTCTTCTCCTCCCAAACAGAAAAGGAAGAGAAGAACGAAGGCAGAAATGGAAGCGGCGAGGGCGGGCGCCGAGGCGGCGCTGGCCGCGCTGAAAAGTCAGCAGAATAAGAAAAAAACTTCCTCCTCCTCCTCCTCCTCCTCCTCCTCCTCCTCATCATCATCATCCCCCCCCTCCTCCCCTCCACTCTCTTCTCTGGTTCAGGAAGCTTTGAAGGCGCACCCTCCTTCTTCTTCAACGATAGCGGCCAAGTAAAAAAAAAGAAAAAAACATCTCGTTCTCTCTCTCTCTCTCTCCTCGTGCATTTCTCGATTTTCCTTTTCTCGAATTCCTTTCCGAAGAAGAAAAAACCTTCCTTCTCCCCCTCCTCCGAAGAAAAAAGATGGGAGACAACTATCAAACCTACGTCGAGCAGAGCGCTGCTCACGTACTCAGCAACCATGAACTTTTGATGAGCACCCCCAGCGCCTCGCGCCTCACCTCTTTCTACCCCACCCCCTCCGAATCCCAAAACACCATCGCCCAGGCCGTATGCAATTCGGGCCAGCTGATTGTACAGGCCAACTCGAAGAATTTCGGAGGCTCCTCGGATTTCCTTATTAGCTCTCCGAATTTACTCGATAATCCCCATCTCCGCATGTCTTTTAAGATTCCCGCTCTCGGAGGAAACTCGAACGGCGACGTTTACGTGGGAACTTACCACTCCGGTTGGGGATTCGATTTGATCGAGAATCTGGAGGTAACCTTCTCCAACTCCAACATCTCCAACCTCCAAATCACGGGGAGGGCCATGAGGGAGTGGTCTCTCATGCAATGCATGAACGAGACGGAGAGGCAGAGAATGCTGGAAACGGCCGGTAAGCATCAGGTGGAGGATCGTTCCAGGGAGAGAGTCTTCGAGGCTACCGTTCCTCTCAGCTTCATGTTCTGGCGAACCGCGGGAGGCGTTAAGGGAGGATTCCCCATCGATGGAAGAGCTCTCAATGGACCCATCACTTTCCGTTTCCGACTCGCTCCTCTCTTCCGCGTTTGCGGACCTCACCTGTCCAATTTCAACGCCAGCGCCGTGGCCGAGTATCCCAGCTCCTCCACGGGAACCGCCGAGCGCGCGAACTCCCACGGAGGAGTGGACGATTTCATTCAGAAGGTGCCGTCCCTCGACAACCTCAGCATCTCGTTTCGAACTTATCAACTTATGGACGGCGCGTTCAGCGTGTCCAAGGCCTTGGAGGCTAATCCCGGCTTCGTTTATTCCATTCCTTCCCTGTGGCTTAACACGTACTCCTATTCCGTGGACCTCGACTCCAATGGCGCCGGTTCCATCAACTTGAACAGCGCGCCCGCCGGCATGGTGCAGGCCATGTTCCTCACCTTCCGCCCCGAGAACGACGACGGCGCCACTCCCGCCCCGGCCGCGGGGGTTCAAAGGCCCGCCGGCTCCTCCTTCTATCGCCTCAACTACAACGAGAAGAAAACGATCGCCGCCGTGTCCGGAACTAATAGCGAGATCTGCTATAGACCCTACGTTCCTTGGTCCCTCCCTCTTAACAAGCTGAAACTCAGCTACTCCGGACAAGCCATTTTCGACGCCAGAAGCGGTACCGAGCTCGATCAGTTCTACGCGGACGTGTTCCAGGACGATCTCAAAACCAAGGTTTGCGGCGCTCCCCTTCATCTCAGCGTGAGGGAGGAGATCATAAGCGTTACCGGCGGAAACGGCTCCGTCGCGGCGCTCACCGCCCAAACTCGCAACAACGCCGAGAATTCGGCGGTTCTGCATAACACCCAAACCCTCATGATTCCTCTCATGCACGATGGAAACGACGTGTTTAGGAAGAGGGGTTTCGAGAACCTCCCTCACTACAGCGGCTCCACCCTCCAACTCGAGTTCAACGTGGACCCCTACAACACCTACCGCACCGATGCTAAAGACCGTAGAATTAACGTCGACGACGCCAACGGCGAGTACAAAGACTACACCTCGAGCGGTTCCGAAAAAATCGAGAAAATCGCTATGTCCTGCCACGATTATCCCTCCAACCGCATGCAGCTTCTCAATCTCAATACCACCGCGAACTCCTCCAGCGTGCTGGAGGGCAACAACCCCACCGCCGCCCTTGACCCCAACAGCGTCGACGCTACCGGAGGCGCTAAGGCTTTCGATGGTTCCGGAGGAAAGGTTCGGGTCGAGGTCACCTACGTGATCGCCGCTCTCTTCCAAGTCACCAATGGAGTCGCGGAACTCCAGTTGTAAAAAAATATATAGATAATGTAGTAATAATTGGAAATCCTCCATTCCTCTTCTTTCTTTAATTAAATTACGGATAGTTTAAATCCACTTAACCAAAAGCATAGAGTTACACCGCTACGTCCGAAAGTTGCCATTCTTTTCTCCTTTTTTTACTTGCAGAGAAGGATTGAGCGGGGAGGGTGTGGAAAAGAAAAAATTCACGATGAAAAAAGGGAAGGAGGTTTTTTATTTTTTTAATTTTGGTTAAAAGGAAGATTGATTTGGCCGGAGGCGGGAATGATACCGGTATTTCCCCAAACCAATCCCGTTCCCCTGGTGAAGTTGGAGGTACCGTTGGTTTCGTAGCGAATTTGACAGTGACTTCCATTCACGGGAACGGTTTGAGTCTGTCCCGCGAAGCGCTCGTTTCCGATAACAACATTTGGGTCGAACTGTAGAAACATTCGGCTGACTTCCACCAAGTTACCCGGATTATCGAAATCGTCCTCGAAAAAACTAGTTTCAGCGGTGTAGCTGGGTGTACTATCCGAGCTGGAGGGCGCGAATCGATTCACGAACACCGTGAGGGAGGAGAAGGTCGAAACGTCTACGATGGGGGTCGTGACGGCGTTGGTGGAATTGTTCAGTAAACGTCCGGCGCCCAGAGATAAATCCGCGATTCTCTCGGAGGAAGGGGTTGGGGGGGAGGATGAGGAGGACATGTCGTCCGAGGAAAAAACGAAAGGATAGAACGAGGCGAACGCGCTTACTAGTACGGAGGTTTGATTTCCCTCCGAGGTAATAACGTAGTTGAAGGAGGTTCCTGAAACGGGAAAAGAAAAAATGGAGCCTTTAGGATCAACGGCGGGATTCAGGGAAGCGGTTCCACCGCTCGTGACGTCCGTCTGGTTTCCGTTTTTCCAAAAGATTTCGACAACGGTGGAAACATCGCTGCTAACGTGAATATTCAACGTGCCGAACTCGGAAACGTTCACGAATTGGGAAGTGTAAGTCTCCCCGTTCGCTAGCGGAGGTCCCGCGTACGTTAACGAGGCGAGGGTAGTTCCCGATCTACTACTCGACATGATGATGATGATGATGATGATGATGATGATGGTGAGAAAGGGAAAGGGAATGGGAATGGGAAAAGAAAAAATGCACCAGTGTGTGTTTTTTCTCCTTTTATAAGAAGCGAAAGTAACCTTCGTAGCCGCAAAATCGGCAAGGTCTATCGTAGCCTCCCCCCTCGCTCTTTCTCAAACTCGAGAATTGCTCGAAAGAAGGCGATAGTCGAAAATCGTTCGGATGATCGAGGATGTGAACGCAGTAAACGCAGTAAAGAGGCGAATCGCAGCTGTGGCATACTCCTAAATCCCCCCTATGATCAATCGCTCCTCTCCCGCAACCCTGACAAATGAAAACCGCTGGATCTCGGCGTTCCTCGGGCGGTGAAAGCCATGGAATGTACATATAGATCTCGCTAGGATAAACGATTCCGTTGCTTCCCGCTACGATAGGATGAGGAGCTCCCGCGGGAAGGGGATAATGCTTCACATCGTAGGGGCATCCGTGAATAGCCTCACCGTCTTCGCTATCGTTAATAACTAGAGAGAGGGAGAGGGAGAAAAAAGAATGTTAGTCATCACAGCTTTTTATATGAATCTCCTGATGCTCCTTCCCATCCCAACGGCAGAGCTCGCAGAAAGGAATCTCCTGATCGATAGAAGGAAGCTCCCCCTTTTTCTTCCGCTGTTCCTTACCACCGAAGTCGTCGTCGTCATCGTCAGTTCGGTAGTCGTGTAAGCACGCCCAGCAGTAGAATCCGTTGCAGGAGTTGCAAACGGGAGCGGCGCCGGATAGAATCAGATTGCAAACGCAGCATTTGGGCGAGGCGCAGTGCGTTACGTTCCAGTAGGAAAAAAACTTGAGCGCCCAAAAGTTAGGAGAGTCATCATCATCATCATCATCATCATAATCACCTGACGTTGAGATTCGGTAATTATCCCGATCTTCGCGAGAAGAGGTAGTAAACTCCGAGGGTGGTGGGGGAGAAGCGGGAGGCGAGCAATCCATGACAAGAAAGAAAAAAGAAAGTGGGGGAATGAATGAAGAAAAAACACACGCGTTCCTTTTTCTTCGTCTTTTTCTTTATTTATTCTTTCGCCCGAAGCGGGCGTCCTAGCAGGTCTTCGGCGCAAGCGCCTTGACTAATAAGGGAGCGTTGTTGAGTGAACCCCATTACGAGTGCCGCGTCGCGGTCTACATATCTCACGAATTTTTTCATGACTTTTTTGGTCTTGAAGAATCGATTCCGAACCTTTTTATCATGATGCATGAGTTTGTGGAACTTCTCGGGGGTAAGGTGGAGCATTCGATTAAGCATGTGGAACTCTCCCGCGTCCTGGTCAGAAAATCGAAAATCTGGGTTAACGCACTCGATGGTCCAGGGAATTCGAACTCGCGTAAAGTTCTCCTCGTTCTCCCTGGAAACGTAAAGGAAGGGGCGAGCGTCATCGTCTGCAACGTACTCCAAATCCTCGACCTTCCTGATGAGAACCGAGTCCGCGACGATGAACCCTTCTTTATCCAAAGTAATCAACTCCTCCACCATCGCTACCGCTCGGTTGTATTCGAACTCCTTTTGCAGTTCTGCGATTTTAAGGTCGAAGGGATTCACCAGGGAAGAAGAAGAAGTAGAAGGAAACGCCGACATCCTCTCTCTCTCTCCCTCACCGTTCTTTTTTAGTAATGCACGAAGAAGAAAAACCGCGTAAAGGTCTACTTTCCTCTTCCTCTCTTTTTAGATCTCTTAATCCCGTGCGCGCGCGTTCCAGTGGCACTCGCGGGAGAGCGTCACGGAAAAAAGAAAACTTCTCCGCTACCACCTTTTCTCTTGGTGCACTTTTTCTCTTCCCAGCGAAGTTATCTATCATGGCGACCTCTACCAGCGGCAGACCTCTTCCTCCTCCTTCCAAGAAAAGGAAGGCTCCTTCCTCATCCTCCTCTTCCTCCTCCTCCAAACCGAAACAACATCAGTCTACCATCGTGGATCTCAGCTCCGAGGATACCCTCATGGAGGTTCCTGATCTTATCGGCGCCGGTAAGAAGGACGACGGGGAGTTTCTCGGCTGGGAGGAAGCGAAGCATTTGGTTAGCACTTATCCCGAGGACGAGTTACTACTCGATCTCAAGAAGACCGCCTTTAATCTGGTGAGAATTCTGAGCGAATCCGCGAAGAGAGACAACTCCTTCAACGCTCCCGAGTTTCTCTATCGAGCTCTTCCCAACATCATCAAGGCCATTGAAGATACTCCCTGGGGATACTACAAGGCCGTTCATCATGGACACGCCGAACGCCCCAACCTCGTGAAGTGCGTTACCGTCTATCGCGGATACAGTGAGACCTTTCCGACTTTGACCGCTGGACAGATGAAATTCCGGACCGCTTTGCTCGTTCAATTCAAGGACAACTTGAAACATCAAATCGAGATCAAGACAGGTCTTACCGTAGCAATCATCTATCACAAAGACTTTATGAAAATGAACAACAAAGAATAATAAAAAACGCTTTCGCCCTCCTCCTCCCTTTCTCTTTTCTCTCTCAGGCTTTGTTAGCATAGACCATCATATGACTCTTCACCGCGTTTCGAGGTTTTCTGTTGAATTTTCCATGTAGTACGTGAACGTGCTGTTTCTGAGCGTGCCTAGCCATCACCGAAGGATTCTTGAGAGCTCTTTCGGCGCTACTTCTTTGGGATCCGATGTGAAGATGATTGTTGGCAACCCTCTTCCCCCGAGGAGCATGAGCTCGAATGATGTTAATCGCTTTGGAACGAAGGGGATCTCCTCCCACCTGCGCCGCCTCCAAAACGGAATGGCCAGGGCCTCTGAGTCTCGCGGAAGGCATGTTCCTTTTTCCTCTTTTTTTCTTTGGAAAACGAAAAAATGCACCAAAAAGAAACTTTCTCTTTTAGTTTTTCAATTTCTTTCCGGTCAAACCCAATTTGTATCCAGCCTTCTTAATCGCCATACCGCCCCAAGTAGCCAATCCATCCGGAGTGGTAATGTCGCTGCGATTCATTAGTCTCTGGTCCGCGTCGCTGAAACCTAGATAAAGTTTGGATTTGATCTTGTTCCCGTGCTTCTTGATGGTAGCGTCGTAGTCCTTATCGTGTTGGAGAGCGGCGGCGTCGGCTTTAGACTTAGGCTTACCTCTATTAAGAGAGTTTCCGGGGCCGATGTACTTAGAT
>Ga0180437_10006846_pt1 | contig 15043 bp, 14 predicted proteins | sample SS_ome_4_FD_132410 | JGI IMG/M metagenome (GOLD analysis project Ga0180437, IMG submission 132410) | Hypersaline lake sediment archaeal communities from the Salton Sea, California, USA - SS_3_D_1 metaG | ecosystem: Environmental > Aquatic > Non-marine Saline and Alkaline > Hypersaline >...
CAGCGCCGCCCGGGCATCGGAAGATGGAAGCAATCATGAATGAGGGCGCAGCACATGAGCCGCTGGCCGATCTGGAGCGGCCGCTGGAGGCGCTGCGAGGCATCCGAGGCGTGCTCGGCGGCCTCGTGGCAACGGAGGACGGCCTTACTTTGGCAGCACGTCTCAACGGCGGCCTCGACGCGGAAGCCCACGCAGCCGCGGCGGCGGCTCTCTGCCGGCTGGGGGGGAAGACCTTGGCCGCCATGAACCGGGGGGAACTCCAGATGGTGGCCGTAGAGGCCAGCAAGATAACTCTTGTCGCCAGCGCTTTGCCAATCGGCTATCTTCTCGTGCTGAGCGAGCCGGAGGCTGAGCTGGCTCCGGTGGTCGCTGAGATGAGGGGGGCCGCCAGAGCACTCGCCAAGGCCGCGGCCTCCCTCATGGCGGAAGCGTGAGGGCCGACAGCCAGTGTGAGGTGAGAGATGATCCAGGAAACCGGCCTCGTCATCACAGAGAACTGCCTCTCGGAACTGGAGGTGGTGCTGGAGGAAATGCTCGCGGGATCAAAGGCGACCTGCGTGCTCCTCATCAATAGCAACGACGGCAGCCCGCTCGCGTCGCGAGGATCCACGAGCGACCTTGACACAACTTCGCTCGCCGCGCTCGCGGCAGGGGCCTTTGCGTCCACGCGCGAGATAGCCCTATTGGTGGGAGAGCCGGAGTTCACAGTCCTCTTCCACCAGGGAAAGCGCCAGCATCTTCACGTAAATCTGGCCGGAGAGCATGGACTGCTGATGACCCTGTTTAGCGACGATACCACCGTCGGACTGGTGCGCCTCTGCGCGCGAAAGGCCTGCGCGCGCATCGAGCTGCTGCTCTCCCAGACGAACCAGTGAAATAGCGGGCGACCCCGCACGACTGCTACGGGGTCGCCATACAGCTCGCCGAGTACGCCATTGCGTCACTGATCCGCCCAGCTTATGGCCTCGACTGGACAGGCGTCCATCGCCTCTTGGATGTCGCTCTCGCTTCCCCCAGTCTTGCTCTTGACCACGGCGATATCGTCGTCCCCCATCTCGAACACGTCGGGACAGGTCTCGACGCATGCACCACAACCGGTGCACAGGTCCGGGTCTACTGCTGGTACCTTCATCCTGTCATCCCTCCGTTTCACTGTTCGGAAATGCTTGATCCCAGACTAACGGCCTCTGCACGTTCGCCGAGCTCCACTGCGTTCCTGCTGAGAACGGCCGCGCAGGCGGCGCGACATGTCCCAATGCTCATGGCTCGCAACGGGTGGGGGGCACAGAGAGGGCGTCCCGGCGGGGGGTTCTGCCTAATCCGCCCTGTCAAGGAGGCGAGGGGACTGATGACTCCGTCTCGCCGGGACGCCTGTCCGGATCGGTGGAATCCATGTACAGTATATCCACATTGTGCACGAGGGCCGTCCCGACTTGTACGGAAAAAAGACAGCGCGGCGTTGGGAAGTAGCAATCTTGTCACATTGCCTGCCCGGGCCGCGCTGGGCACGCGCCGAGTGGGGGCATTGAGCGCGCAGAGCACCGTGGTGGCACCGGGTGGAATTGAACCACCGACATGGCGGTTATGAACCGCCCGCTCTGGCCTCTGAGCTACGGTGCCAGGTGCGGCGATATGATACCGCAGATGACCCGGGGAGAGCAAGGGGGTGGGCGTACCGGCCGTCAGGGACGGAGCATGACGACGCGGGCGCGCTCGGCGAGCTCCTTGCAGCGAGCTGCCGCGCGGAGGTCGGGCCAGGGCACATCGACCTGGTAGTCGTTCTCGTCCAAAGGGAGTTGGAAGCTGTGACGGAATGCCGCCACCTTGAGGGGGAAGTGGGCTACCCGCGTCTGTCGATCCATGCGCCGCATCACCATCTCCTGGTCGTCGTAGGCCGAAAACCGGGTTGCTTCGCGCATGCGCGCATAGGCCGGCGACAGGCGCGTTACCTCACGCCATTCGTGCACCGCGTCCTCCGTGTCGCCCTTGAAGTAGTAGACGAGCCCGAGGTTGCTGTGGACGATCGGGTCATCCGGCTGCCACTCGATGACCTGGGCGAGATGGCGCGCGGCCTCCGCCAGCATCTTATCCTTCGCGTAGGCGAGGCCCAAATCGTTGTGACCCTCGGGTGAGTTTGGCGAGAAGATCAGGACGCGGCGGTAGCTCTCGATCGCCTCGTTCAGGCGATCGTCTTTATAGTAGCTTAACCCTAAGTTTGCATGGGCATCCGGATTCGCCGGCTCGAGCCTGACGAGCTTCCGGAAGTGACCGATGGCCTCCTCGATGTTGTTCAACTCCATCGCGGTGTGTCCCGCGATGTCGTGCGCGGCAGCGAGCTCGGAGTCGAGGCTGCTTGCGTACCGAGCTTGCTCGGCCGCCGCCGGCAGGTCACCCTCCAGGTAGTACGTCAGCGCGAGGTTCGAGCGCACGATGGCGCTGCGAGGCATGACATCCGCAACGCGCCGGAACTGCTCGGCGGCCTCCACCAGCCGATTCTGCAGCAGGCGAATGACGCCGATGGCGTTGAAGACGTCCGGGAAATCCGGATACATGCTGACCAGCTCGTCGATGTCGCGCTCCGCGTCATCGAGGCGCTCGAGCATACTGGACGCGACGATGCAGTTGAAGCGCGCGAGCGCGTGACGACGATTGATCCGCACCGCCGCGCGGAAGTGATCCAGGGCCTGCCGCAGGCGGCCGTTGAGATAGGTTGCGACGCCGAGGTTCACGATCACATCGACGTTGCCAGGGTCCATCTCATAGGCGCTCTCCAGCTGCGACATCGCCTGGTCTATCCTCTCCTCGCGCAACAGCACCGTGCCCGCGTTGTAGCGAACCTGGAGGTCTCCCGGCGCCGCGCGGACCGCCCGCCTCATGGATTCCAGCGCCCGTCCACGCTGCCCCAGCCGGTAGCGACAGATGGCCCTCTGGATCAGCGCCCAACCGTGATCCGGGGACATTCGACACAGCGCGGAGAAATCGTCGATAGCGGCCTGGTGGCGGCCCCGCAGCACCGAGCAGATTCCGCGGTTGTAGCGCGCAGCCACGTGCCACGGCTCCTGCTGCAGCGCTCCCGCGAAGTAGCCCTCGGCCGTGTCCAGCTGGCCGCGCGACTGATGAATTATGCCGAGGCTGCACAGCACGTCCGCGTGCCGGCCGCGGACGGAGAGCGCCTCCTCCAGCTCGGACATCGCCTGGTCCAGCTCGCCCTGACGAGCCATCGTCAGGGCGAGCGCATTGCGCGCGCGAAGGTCCCCGGGCTCCCGCCGCACGATCTCGCGGAATGCCTTCTCGGCCTGCGGCAACTGCCCCATCCCGAGCCTCGCCAGCCCGAGGTTCCACAACAGGGAGACCGACTCCCCCGCTCGGGAGCGGGCTGCCTCGAACAACTCCACGGCGCGAGCCCGCCGCCCAGCCTTCGCCTCCACGACCCCGAGGTTGTGATAGGCGAGCGCCGGGACCTCATCCGACGCAACCATCCGCCGCAAGACCTGCTGGGCCTGGTCCGATGACCCCTGAATCCACAATACGCAAGCGAGGCGCAGCCGCGCCTCGCCATCGCTCGATCCGGACTCGACCGCCTGTTCGCACCGACTCCTGATGCTCAGGAGTCGTCGGTTAGCCCACCAGTCACAGAGGCCGAACGTAGTCGCCGCCCGGGCGCGCTGCAGGCTCTTCAGTCCCGACCCGGGAAGAACGCCCAGGATCGCCCCGGCGATTGCGCCCAGTATCGTACCGAGAACCGTGACCGAGTCAGTCGGCGCGGCGCCGATGCGAAAGCGTACGAGTGCGAACCCCAGCCCAGCCCCCAGCGCGAGGCAAAGCGTGAACCATGCCGCTCGCGCGGCGCGCGGCTGCGCGCGTCGGCGTGCCACGCGCCTCTCGACAGCCTCTTCCAGCGGCGCTCCGCAGGCAATGCAACTTGCCTGCTGTGCCGGATTCGCCGCTCCACAGAGACGACAGACCAACCCCCGCCTCCCTCCCGCTTCTCAGCGCCTCCGCTGTAGCACGGACCTCACAACAGGATAGCACAAAACCTACTCCTCGCCCACCCACTCGTCGAACGCGGAAGACGGGCGGCCGGGGCACGTCTCCGCTCGATGCTCGTCGTCGGCCGCGGCCGATCGCGACGGATATCGTCTGCCCCCGTAGTCACGGTGGGTCGTGCCAAAGCCGAAAGGGTAGCCGCCCTGTAGAAGAAAGCCATGTGCCCAATGCAATGCCAGTTGAGGCTTGACAGATTATCAATCAATGCTATCATCGCCATGAGGGCGTAGAGGACGTCTTCCTTCCGGAGTTCCCTTCCGTGCAGCGCGTCCCACAATTGCACAGGAGGGGTTTCCCATGGCCGGTCTTCGGACGTTGGCACGAACATCCCTCGCCGCAAATCCGTGACTCGCCCTGCCAGCCTGAACAGCCCAGTTCTTCACCTCCGTCACCTACCCCAGCGGCGGCGAAAGCGCAACCGACACCTACGAGTACAACGCCCTCGGCCCGCGGATGCGGGCTGTGCTTGGGGGCGGGACGATATGGGAGCGATACGTCTACTTCGGCAATCGCGTGCTGGAGGAGAACAGTTGGCCCGGCACGGTGCTTGCTTTCAACACTCTCGAGAGCGGGAGCTACTACGACCCCTGGCTGCACATGGAGCACTGGGACACCGGGCACAGCTATCCGCTGTATGACGGCGTTGGGAACGTGCGGGGGCTGGCCGATGGCAGCAGTGTGGTCACCGACTCCTACCGCTATGACGCGTTCGGCGCGGTCATGGCCACTTCGGGCTCAACCAAGAACTTCCGCCGCTTCGGCGGGACGTGGGGGTATATGACAGATCCCTCCGGCCTGCTACAATCCCTAGGCCCAGCAGGGGCCGGGATGGCGGCCCAAAGGGCTTAGCCATTGGGCGCCAGGTTCTATCCCTAGGTCCGCCGAGAGCGGACCGGGAGGGCGGCCGAAGGCCTAGCCGCTGGCCGGAGATCGGGAGGTTCGTGCAGCGGAAGGCGGTTGGGGATGGGTCGCAGCTTCGTGCATACCGACCGGCAGTCCGGAAGTCATTCCAGAACGGTGTTCTCTGTGGTATACTGGCCCGAACGCTGGCGAGCGCCCGGCGGTCGGGCGGCGTCATCCGGGGAGCGGAAGGGGGTGCCGCGTTGGGCTACTACGTGGGCGGTGCTCTGGGGGCGGTGCTCCTGCTCTGGTACACCGCAGCTATGGCGTGGGCCTCGTCGGTCGCGAGACACCAGCCGGAGCTGCGGGAATCCGCTCAGCAGGTGCGCTATGGGTGGCAATGCCCGCGCTGCGGTCGGACGTACACGCCCTCCTGCAAGGCAGACAAGTGCGGCGGTCCGCTCGTATGGGTGCAGCGTGGGACGCGTATCAAGTGCGCGCGCTGCCACCGGTACTTCATAGCCCACCCAATGCTCTTCCGGCAGGCTCCGCGCCCGCGCCCTATGTGGTGTCGGCAGTGCATGTGGGTGGGAGTTGTGAGAAGCTGGAAGATCGGCTAGCGGATGTCTTTCGCCAGCGTGAGCCACGTGTGGCGAGGCTGGAAACCCAGCGCGCAGTGGTAGAGGTTCCATGCCGACACGTTGTCTCGCCATACGTGCAAGTGAGCGGCCTCGGCGCCCGCGTCCAACGCGGCCTCGAGGGCGCAGATGACGACCAGCTTTCCCAGGCCCCTGCCTCGCCAGTCGGCGGCCACGTTGACGTTCGTCAGGCCAAAGACGCGTCGCCCATACTCCCGTTCATATTCCGGCCACAATCCGCAGGCCGTCATCGCAACGGTTCGATGTCGGCGCTCCAGCTCGACCAGCGTGCGCGGGGGAAAGAAGTCGGATGTCACGTGCCGCTCCGTCCGACGCAGTCGCCATTCGCGTGCATGCTTCCACAAGCGCTCGGCCTCGGCCCTGAGTCGAGCGAGATGCTCGCCATCAGAGAGGTCGAGCTCGGGGGTCCCGTACTCCGCCGCCGACGCGAAGCCGTATGCCTCAGCAAGTTCCAGTAGGCCCCGGCGCTCGGCACTGAGCCCCGGAATCTCGTAGGCGCCTGCAATCCCGTTGTAGAACGGCTGCGTACCGTACACCCAGCTCGGCCCCAGCAGCACCCGGCGCGCGCCGCCGTCGCACAGGCGCTCGACTGCCGCTGCAAGGAGGTCTTGGGACAGAGAGCACTCCGATTTGGGCGCGACGAGAGCATAGATATGTCCCTCAGAGCGGTCGACGGCCCGATCCGAAGGCCGCGACCACACGTTCGTTCGCGGGCCGAAGTGAACGAAGCCGAGCGCCCGGTCGCCGCGGGCGGCCAACAGCAGGCCCTTTGCGTCGAATGCGGGCTGGTCGATCACCCGCCTCCGCACATCGTCCGCCTGGAGGCGTACGAAGTTCGGGCCACCGGCGAAGGCGTGGTTCCAGACCTCCGCCATGGCCGCCGCGTCGTCGCTTCGATAGGTGTGCAACGCCGTCACCGAGAGGGGCATCTCCGCTCAAGGGCAACGCTTACACGCCACCTTCTGCGGGGGCACGGGATGGTCCTTCGCTGGACAGAGGCTTGACATAACTCTCGATGCCTCGATACCATCGCGTGGGTAACGTGAGAGTTAGGCATCTGTGGATAGAGGCTCTGCAATGATCCGATGCGCGCATACTGTGGTGCTCGCCACACTCGTCGTCGCCCTGGCGTCGCCGTCATTTGGGCTCTCGCTGGAGGATGAGGTGAGGATCGGCCGGGAGGTAATGGCGGACGTGCGCCACTTCGGCCTCACCGCCGACCCGAGCCTGGACGAAGTTGGGAAGCGCCTGTCCGAGGTGGTGGAGCGCCAGGAGCTGCCGTGGCGCTTCTGGGTGATCGAGGGCATGGAGAGCTACAACGCCTTCGCCGCGCCCGGCGGCCCCGTGTTCATCACCCGCAAGTACTATGAGAAGCTCAGCGTGGACGAGGTGGCGTTCGTGATAGGACACGAGATGGGCCACATCAACCTCCATCACTATGAGCGAAAGCTGGAGCGGCACCGCAAGGCCGACCTCGGCCACCTCCTGCTCAACGTACTCACGAAGGGCAATGCCACCTGGCGCACGGCCTCCGACATCGGCGCCACCGCGTATCTGACGCACTATAGCAGGGCGCTCGAGAAGGAGGCCGACCTCACGGGTTACGAGTACGCACAGGAGGCCGGCTACGACGCTCGCCTCGCAGTGACCGCGCTCGCCAAGCTTGGCGAGCAGCCGGACCTCCACCCTTGGATCGTGAACCTGTACTCCACACACCCCCTCATCACGAGTCGCGAGGATCGGCTCGCAGCACTGGGCGGCGAGGAGCCGGAGGACATGGAGCTTCCAGAGCCGAACCCGGCACACACGCGGGACCTGGCCCGCGGGCTCCAGCCGCTGGATCCGCCGGCGCCGATCGCCGTGCGGATTCTCGCGCCGGAAGGCGGGCGCTGGGAGAACCGCTGGCGCAAGAACTTCACGAAGCATCTTCACCTGCGGCTGATCCCTCTGGGCTTCAATATCGCGGGCGACGACATCATGTACAAGCCGGACATCGGCGACCCGCTGGCGGCGGCCCGCAGCCGCGATGCGCGCTATCTCCTCCTGGTCACCGTCCACGAAATGGCCAGTGAGACGACTGGCGAGACGCAGCTCAGAGGTACGCCGGTGCGGGCGGCCATCGATGTCGCGGCCGCACTCATCAGTTGCGAGGAGGGCGCGCAGCTCTGGAGCACGCGATTCTGCGAGACCCGGGAGAGTTTCGACGTGCTGCCCGTGGACCGGGAGATCCTGCACACCGACACCTGCCTCGGCGGACTCGCCGAGAAGGTGGCGGCCGACATCGCGGTCGGGTGTGCTACGGCGGCGGGCGCCATACCGGCGAACAGCAAGGAACCGGAGAGTGCAATGTACGACGCTGCTACGGACGCGAGCGAGGTAGACTAAGTGGGCAAAACGCGATTCGCGCTGATCGGCGCTGGGACGTTCGGGCAGGTGCACGCGAAGGCCTACAGCGTGCACCGGGACGCCGAGCTCGCCGCCGTCTGCGACCTGGACGAAGCTCGGGCCAGACGGACGGCATCCGAGTGGGGAGCAGAGCGGTCCCATACGGACTGGCGAGAGGTTGCATCTGACTCGACGATCGACGCGGTCTCGGTGGCGACGCCGGACTTCGCACACACCGAGATCGCAGTCGCCATGGCGCAAGCCGGGAAGCACATCCTCGTCGAGAAGCCGCTCGCCATGACCATAGAAGAGTGCGAGCAGATGATCGAGGCCGCACGCGAGCGCGGTGTGAAGCTCATGGTGGATTTTCACAACCGCTGGAATCCCGCCTTCTCCGAGGCATACCGGGCGATCGACGAGGGGAAGATCGGCGCGCCGAGGTTCATCTACTTCCGACTGAGCGACACGCAGGCCGTTCCGCTCAGAATGCTCTCGTGGGCCGAGCAGTCGTCCCCTCTCTGGTTCCTGGGAACGCACTGCATCGACCTCACATGCTGGCTCACCGGCGAGCGCCCCCACCGCGTGTACGGCTGCTCGCGGCGGGGCGTACTCGCGAAGAGGGGCCTGCAGGCGATGGACCTCTTCCTCGGCGTCCTGGAGTTCCCGGGAGGCGCGGTCGCATCGATTGAGAACAGTTGGCTGCTTCCCGAGTCGTCGCCGAGCGTCTTCGACCTGAAGTGCGAGATCTGCGGGCCCGAGGGCAACGTCCGCATCGACACCTCCTCGCACCGCGCCACGGAGATCACTGACAAGGACGGTGTCCACTACGTGGACATCTTGGGCGAGGCATCCGTGCACGGGCAGCACGTGGGATTCATGATCGAGAGCGTCAAGCACTTCGTAGACTGCGTCGTCAACGACCAAGAGCCGCTTGTCCCAGGCGAAGTCGGCCTCGAGGTGACGCGCATTGCCTGCGCTCTGGAGCAGTCGGCCGAAAAGCGAGAGCCGGCGGTGATCGAGCGATGAAGCGGAGCTCGACAACCGCGATCGAGCCGAAGGTCAAGCGCGGCCGTAGATGGACCCGCGTGTATGCGGAAGCGGACCAGCGCGACGTCAGCCACCTCGTGTACGGTCCGCGCCATCTGCGCATGGGACGCGAGGGTGGCGTCCGCATGGCCGCCATCGCCGGCGTCGGCACTGACTCAGGCTTCCGACGGCAGGGCATTGCGCGCCGCGTGTTCGCTCATGCCATGGAGGAGATGCACCGCGATGGCTACCCGTCGGTAGGCCTCTATACGAGCCGACGAATTGTCGCCCACCGCCTCTACCGGCGTTTCGGGCTCGTGGACGTGGCACGCCGCCTGTCCTCCTGCAAGCTGCTGGACCCCGGGCGCTTCCTCTGCGACGCGCTGTCGGAGATGATCAGCAAGGGCGCCGAGGTGCGACGGCGGCGCGCCGTGCTGAGTTTGGACGTCAAGCCGTACGGACCCATCGTGGTCAGGCTGCAGGAAGACAACGTGCACCGCTGCTCCTGCGCCCCGCGCGAGATAGAGGTGTCGCTGACCCTCTCCGCCGAGACCTTCATCGAACTGTGGGGCGGCGATTTCAGCTTCCAGTACGCACGGGCCGCCAAGCTGGTACGCTGGCAGGGGGACGCGGCGGTGTGCGGGCTGCTTGCACAAGCTCTCGACGCCTGGCACGGACCTGTCGACGAGGAGTGACGCAAATGGCTCGCACCGCTGGGCAGTTCTCCATTCGCAGCTTTCGGGAGGGCGACGAGCGCGCGCTGGCGCGTCTGTTCAACGAATACGTGGCGGGTTTCTTCGGTCCGGCCCACTTGACTCCGGCGGCGTGGCGGAGTCAGTTCGAGCGGCAGAGCTGGACCGGACCTTCTGTGAACGCGGATCGCGAGTGTGTGCGCGTTGCCACTCGCGGCGACGAGATCGTGGGATGTGCCGTCACTGACTACCAACCCGTCGCGACCGCCAAGGGCGCAATCATCCAGGAACTCTGTGCCATCGCCGACGAGGATGCGGCAGATATCGTGGACGCCCTCGTCGCAGACGCGGAGGAGCGCGCCCTCAGCCGCGGCAAGACCTTCATCAGGATAGACATCTCGCAGGAAGACGGCCACGTCGGGCAAGTGTGCGAGGGGCGCGGCTACCATCGGCGTTCCACCGCACCCGATGTGTTCATGGCCGCGGTCACCGATCTCGAGGGCTTCCTGGGCGACATCGCGGACGAGCTGAACCTGCGACTTCAGGAAAGCGAATTCCGCGCCTGGCGCGGCACGATCGGGCTCGCCTGCGGCGAGCAGTCATGCCGTCTGACTGCTCGCGAGGGCGGCCTCACCATCGGCGGGGACGGAGATGCGGACATATCTGTGAGCGTCCAAGCGGAGGCGCTCCCCTTATTGCTCTTCGCACGCGCCTCCGTCGGGGAACTCTACGTTCAGGACGCGCTCGGCGTCGAGGCGACTGACCGGGAGCGCGCGCTCGGCCTGCTCGAAGCGCTCTTCCCGCGCGTCCCCATCTACCTGCCGCGAGCACAGTGGTGGTAGTCGGCTTGACTTTCTCCATAGTCAATCGTACAATCGCGAGGGATTCCAAGGAGGCCGAGAGGAGTGTCGATTTCCACTGGCGATTTCCGCACCGGGCTGACCATAGAGAGCGGAGGCGAGCTCTTCTCGATCGTCGAGTTCCAACACGTGAAGCCGGGAAAGGGCGGCGCGTTCGTGCGTACGAAGCTCCGCAACCTCCGCAGCGGCGCCGTCATCGACAAGACGTTTCGGGCCGGCGAGCGTATGGAGCAGGCGATGATCCGGCGTCGGCCGATGCAGTTTCTCTATCGCGCGAGCGACAGATACACCTTCATGGACATGGAAACCTTCGACCAGATCGACCTCTCAGCCGACAATATCGGTGAGGGCAGCAAGTATCTGAAGCCCGATACCGAGGTCGCCGTGATCATGCACGACGACGAGCTGCTCGGCGTCGACATTCCTCAGACAATGGATCTGGCCGTCAGCAAGACCGACCCGGGCATTCGAGGGGATACCGCGACCGGCGGCACGAAGCCGGCCACGCTCGAGACCGGAGCAGTGGTGAGCGTACCTCTGTTCGTAGATGAAGGAGACGTCATCCGCGTGGACACGCGCTCTGACGAGTACGTGCAGCGCGTGTCGACATAGCTCGGACGCAGAGGAAGGGGTGAGCCAAGTGGATCTAAAGAGGGTGGAGGAGATTATCGAGCTCATGCGAGAGTCGGGTGTGACGCAGCTCTCCTTGGAGCTTCCCGACTTCAAGGTGAGCATCACCCGCGGCCCCGAAGGGACGCAGGTGGAGACCGGCGAGGCGGGCCAGCGGACGGAGCAGAGCGAGGAGGCGGCGGAGCCGCTATCTATGGCGTCCGTGGAGCAGGAGGGCTACAGCGTCCCGGTTGTATCGCCCGTGGTGGGCGTCTTCCACAACGGCGGCATGCTGGATCCACGCGAGGCCCTGCGCGAGGGCGACCGCGTCCGGGAGGGGCAGCTCCTCGCGGCGATCGAGGCGATGAAGGTACCCAACGAACTCCGGGCCCCGGCGAGCGGCGTCATCTCCCGGCTGCTCGTGAAGGACGGGGCCGCGGTCGAGTACGGTCAGACGCTCTTCCTGATCGAGCCCGACCAGGGCGGTGAGGAAAGTGACAGCGAAACGCCGATTGGTCTTGCCTAACTCCGAGCGCGGCTATCTGACGCTGATCGGCCTGCTCATCGCAATTGTCATCATCGGCATCTTGTTTGCCCTCTACGCAGGCGGTCCGACCGTCGGTCCTTCCCCGGAGAGGGAGGGCGCGGCAACGACGACGCTTGGCGGGGCAAAGCGGAGCGCCCAGGGCGCGCTGTGCCGCAATAACCTGTCGCAGCTTCGCGCCGCCGTGTCCCTCTACGTGTCCAACTCGGGGAGCTACCCGCCCTCCCTCGAGGCGCTGGACGCCGGGGTGTCGCTTCGCTGTCCGGTCGGCGGCGAGCCATATCAGTACGATTTCACCGCCGGGAAGGTCCACTGCGTCCACCCCGGCCATGAGGGATACTGACCCCCCGGCTGGGGCTGCCCCCCGGGGCGCCGGTTCGCACGGCCGGCGCAAGGATTCATTCATCCGGAGGTCCGTGTGTTCAAGAAGATCCTGATCGCCAACCGCGGAGAGATCGCCGTCCGCATCGTCCGGGGCTGTCGGGAGCTGCACATTCCGACCGTGGCCGTGTACTCCCAGGCCGACAAGGATTCGCTTCATACCACGCTCGCGGACGAAGCGGTCTGCATCGGCCCTCCACCCAACAAAGACAGCTATCTGAACATCCCCAACATCATGCAGGCCGCTCTCAACACGGGAGCGGATGCCATTCATCCTGGCTACGGGAACCTCTCGGAGGTGGCCGCCTTTGCGGAGAACTGCGAGGCCTGCAACATCAAGTTCATCGGACCCAAGGCGGACACGATCCGCAAGATGCAGGACAAGGCCGTGGCGCGCGGCATCATGCGGTCGACCGGTGTCCCGGTCATCCCCGGAACGAACGAAGTGATCCAGAGCGAGCAGGAAGCGGCACGCGCGGCCTCCCGGCTCGGCTATCCGGTGCTGATCAAGGCAGCGATGGGCGGTGGTGGGCGTGGCATCCGCATCTGCCACAACGAAGACGACCTCGCCCGGAACCTCCACATCGCTCAGTCGGAGGCGCAGGCCGCCTTCGGCCGCGGCGACGTCTACCTGGAGAAGTACCTGGAGGAACCCCGCCATGTGGAGTTCCAGATTCTGGCCGATCACCATGGCAACATCGTCCACCTCGGCGAGCGCGAGTGCTCTATTCAGACAAACAAGCATCAGAAGTTGCTCGAGGAATCTCCCTGCGCGGAACTCGGCCGGCGCCTGCGACACCACATGGGTGAGTCCGCGGTGCGAGCCGCCCGCGCGGTAGGCTACGTGAACGCCGGAACTGTTGAGTTCATGCTGGACGGGGAAGGACGCTACTACTTCCTCGAAATGAACACGCGAATCCAAGTCGAGCATCCGGTGACCGAGATGGTCACCGGGCTGGACCTCGTGCGGGAGCAGATTCGCATCGCTTACGGACACAAGCTCGGCCGCAGCCAGCGCGATATTGCATTCGGCGGCCACGCCATCGAGTGCCGCATCACGGCTGAAGACCACACCAATCGCTTCCTCGCCTCCAGCGGCACGGTTCGAGCCCTCCGGCTGCCGGGGGGTCCCGGCGTCCGCGTAGACACCCATCTCTACCCCGGCTACACCGTGCCGCCGTTCTACGACCCCCTGCTGGCCAAGCTCATCGTCTGGGCGCCCAGCCGCCCGGAGGCCATCGCGCGCGCGCGCCGCGCCCTTCAGGAGTTCCAGCTCGACGGCTTCAAGACCACGATTCCCTTCCACCTCGAGGTAATGGCGAATGCCTATTTCCGACGCGGCGACATCGCGACGAACTTCCTCCAGCACCGCATGGGATTCGCCTAAAGGAGAGCGCGCGTGGGGAGCCGGCGGACGAGTCGCGAGCTAGCAATTCGCACCCTCTTCCAGATAGACGTCGGGGGCTTTAAGCCGGACGATGCTCTGGGAGCTGTCCTCAACCCAGAGCGCTACGCCGGCGATACCCTCGACTTCGCCAGAGAGCTGGTGCTCGGCGTGGCGGAATATCTCGCGCACATCGACCAGATGATAGAGAAGTACGCCCGCGGGTGGACGTTGGAGCGCATGGCAAACGTCGACCGCAACATCTTGCGTGTCGCCCTATTCGAGCTCCTCTACCTCCCGGACATTCCGCCAAGCGTGACAGTGGCCGAGGCCGTCGAGCTGGCGAAGAAGTACAGCACCGCCGAATCGGGCCGCTTCGTCAACGGCATCCTCGGGAACCTCGTGAGGAACCTCGACTCGGAGCTCGCGCGGTCATGAGCCGCGAGTACGTCTTCACGGTTCGGCAGCTCACCCGCTACTTGAGGACGCTCCTCTCGCAAGACGCGACCCTCCAGGACGTGCGCGTTCGAGGGGAGATAGCCGACCTGGTGGCCCACGGATCTGGACACCTGTACTTCACGCTCAAGGACGAGCAGAGTCAGCTCCGCTGCGTGATGTTTCGACAGGATGTCCAGGCGCTGAGCTTCACACCCGAGCACGGGGCAAACGCGGTCGCACGGGGCACCATTAGCATCTACGAGCCCCGCGGCCAGTATCAGCTCATCGTTCGCGAACTGGCGCAAGGCGGCGTCGGCGACCTCTACCGCGCCTTCGAGCAGCTTCGCCGCAAGCTGGCTGAGGAAGGCCTGTTCGACGAGGTCCGCAAGCGGCCCCTGCCGCCCTTCCCACGAAAGCTCGCCCTCGTCACCTCGCCCGATGGCGCGGCCGTCCACGACGTGCTCACGACGCTGCGCGCCCGCTGGCCGGTTGCCGACCTGGTTCTCGTCCCCACACCGGTGAGCGGGCCCGCATCGGCCGCCGGCATCGTGCGCGCTCTGCGGCGGCTCGCTGCCATCGAGGGGCTGGAGGTGGCGATCCTCGCGCGGGGCGGTGGGTCCCTCGAGGAGCTGGCGGGCTTCAACGCCGAGCCCGTGGCGCGCGCGATCGCCGATGCACCGGTTCCGGTGGTGACCGGTATTGGCCATGAGACCGACTTGACTATTGCGGACCTCGTGGCCGACCGCCGCGCACCCACTCCCACCGGCGCGGCCGTGGCGGCAGCCCCCGATCGAAGCGAGCTGATCCATCGAGTGCGCGACTTCCGGCGCCGCGCGGCGGAGCATCTCCGACGCGTGACCGCGGGCGGCCGGCGGGAACTCGCTCTCCTGCGGTCGAGGCCGGTGCTCAGCAGGCCCGCCGTACTGCTCGCCGAACGTCGGCAGCGGGTCGACGAAACCGTCGCCTTCATGCGCCAGGAGCTCACACGCCACCTGAGCGATGTGGGGCAGCGTCTCCTGCGCGCATCCGAGAAGCTCGTCGCCCTCAGTCCCGACGCCGTCCTGGCGAGGGGCTACTCCATCACCCGTCTCGCCGACGGCTCCGTCGTTCGCTCGGCTCGGCAGCTGTCGGCCGGAGATATGGCCGAGGTGATCTTCGCTGAGGGAGCGGCCGAGGTC
>Ga0180437_10006850_pt1 | contig 15040 bp, 28 predicted proteins | sample SS_ome_4_FD_132410 | JGI IMG/M metagenome (GOLD analysis project Ga0180437, IMG submission 132410) | Hypersaline lake sediment archaeal communities from the Salton Sea, California, USA - SS_3_D_1 metaG | ecosystem: Environmental > Aquatic > Non-marine Saline and Alkaline > Hypersaline >...
ATATTGGATTTTGCACTTGGCTACAATGGGAATGGAAAAACGACCAAAGTGGCTGAGATGGTGGGGAAATAGAACTGATAACCTATGGGATCAGTTTAAAGAATGGGTCCATTGTCACGACATTCCAGGAACCAATAAACAAATCAATATTTCATTTATGATGAAAAACAGAGAAACATACGGAAAATTTATTAGACCTCGTAGAGACCCTGACGGAAACTGCTGGTCTAATTGTGATCCAGAAGATTGTAATTAAGCGGGCGTTGGAGAGTTGGTACTCCACCTGCCTTCCAAGCAGGCGCTTTATGCATCGCGGGTTCGAGTCCCGCCGTCCGCTCCATTCTATCATACAAAAAAGAAGTTGTATGATAACATACAATTTCTTGTACATATTCATACAAAATCTTGTATCAATTCATACAAAAAGGAATGACATGCGAAGATGGTTTAAAGCAGTAAAAGATTACATTAGGTACGACATACCTTATGGAATTGAAAATTTGATCAAATGGTTCCCTATTGTATGGAAAGATAGGGATTACGATTTCTATTTTATTTATGTGACCCTCAGGCACAAACTTCATCTCACAGAACAACACATCCGTAACCACGATATTCACACAAGAGCAAAAGAGGATGCTGATAAAATTAAACTGTGTGTGAACCTTCTCGATAGATTGATCGCAGATGATTATCACGAGATAGCATTCAAAAGACACGATGAAAAATGGGGAGCTGGAGAACTTAATTTCAAAAAGCTCCCAGAGAATGATGAATTATATGAAGGAATCATTTCTCATAAGCATGTGCATACTGAGGAAGATAAAGAGAAAGAAAGAAAAGATTTCAAAACAGCATATGAACACGAACAGTATTTGAAAAATCAAGATAAAGAAATGCTATTCAAACTTATGAATAAGTATATCGAAGGGTGGTGGGATTAATGAATAAATTATTTTGCCCTGGTGGCACACTCGAAATGGTAGAGGAAGCCTTTAAAAACGGCGCAGATTTAGTGTACGTTGGGGTTAAAGGTTTCAGCAGAAGAAATTTTGAATATGAATTGACAGATGATGAAATCAAGACAGCAACTGAAATTGCAAAGAAATATAACGGCAAAATTTCCATTGCCCTTAACACTACAATTTCAATATCATATTATAAGATCTTGATTGACAAAGTTGAAAAGTATATTGAATGGGGTATTGATTCTGTTATCCTTGAGTTGGAAGCTCTCATGGCAATCTTTCGTGAAGCATTCCCAACATTAAAAATTATCGTGAGTTCTGCTTGTAATGTTACATCAAAAGAACAGATGATATATTACAAACATGCAGGAGCTACTCAGATGATTGCAAGAGGTGACATTAATACCTTCAATCAAGTTAAACGATTTAAAGCTGATTGCGACGATGTGGGGGTCAAATGTGAAGTATTTCTACATGCTAACATGTGCCCAAGAGGATTAAGGAAACAAGATCAAGATAGTAACTGTCCTCTTATCAGAGCATTTCGACCAACCATTATCAAAAGAACCGAAGAAACATCATTTCAAGACATGGAATATGGTGGGACTCATTATCCAAAACATTTAGGGTTTCCAGATCAAAGCGGACATTGTTTCAGATGGTGTGCATTGACAAAAGATGAACGGTGGAAGATATTGAGAGAACAAGGACTATCAAATGCACAAATTGACAACATAAATAAATATGCAGCTGAAAACCCAAACCGTTATTACACAATTACGGGCACCGAGTTACAGGATTATTTATCCCTCGGCATCGAATGTTTAAAAATATCAGGTCGTGAATATCCAACAGAGGTAGTTTCACACCTTGTAAAATATTACAGATTGCTAATTGATGGAAGTGACAATGAGGCCGCTATTCTCGAAGCAACAGAATGGCTTGAAGCTGTTGAACAACAAAAGTTTTCATTGGCAAAGGATGCAAAATGTTAGAATACGAAGGGCAATACGGAAAAGCGAAAGTTATGATTGATGAGATCGATCAAGCAACTGTTTCGCAAATTTACGAGTTTCTGAATCATGAGGCCTTTACGAATCCGATAGCAATCATGCCTGATACACATGCTGGTAATGGAGCTGTAATCGGATTCACAATGGAAATGACTGATAAGATCATTCCAAATGTTGTTGGTGTCGATATTAATTGCGGGATGAACTCATTCAATGTTGGAAAGAATCTATTGGCAGAATTAACACGTTCAAATATTGATGAACTTATCCGAACCGCAATTCCTTTTGGAACAAATGCACACAAGAAACCAATGTATCTTGATCCAGACTTTTGGAAAATGGTGGCACAGGCACATCGTGCTTTCATCATGAAATACAACAAAAGATTTGGATCATCATATCAACAACCTACGTTTAATAACAAATGGTTAGAACAAAAGTGTGATGATATTGGAATGGATTATGGTCGTGCAATCCAGTCACTTGGGACTCTTGGTGGTGGTAACCATTTCATCGAATTGGGGAAATCACAATTAACGGGTGACTATTGGTTTACTGTTCATTCCGGTTCAAGACAATTTGGTTTAAAGATTTGCAATTATTGGCAGAAGAAGGCTGGTAAAGGATCTCTTGCATATTTAACAGGGGATGATATGTTTGGGTATCTTTCTGATATGGTAGTGGCTCAAACATATGCTCAAGAAAATCGACATCTCATGGTTCATGCAATTTTGGATTCTTGTAACATTGGCTGGGAGAATGTCAAGCAGGTCATTCATACAAATCATAACTTCATAGACTTTTCGGATTTCATTATTCGGAAAGGAGCCATCAGATCATATGTTGGGGAATTGATGATAATTCCTTTTAATATGGAAGATGGTATTCTTATATGTTCAGGTAGATCAAATCCTGAGTGGAATTATTCAGCCCCTCATGGTGCAGGCAGAGTTGGTTCACGAAAATGGGCAAAACAAAATCTGGATTTAGAGGGAACAAAACATCGTATGGAGAAGAAAGGTATTTACTTTTCAACTCTTCCAAAAGATGAATTGAAAGGGGCATATAAAGACCCGGAGATCATCGAGAAAGCGATTGAACCCACAGCAATGATTGTGGATAGGATTAAACCTATAATCGCAATGAAAGACAAATAAGCGGGCGTAGCTCTAATGGTAGAGCGTCCTGTCTCCAACGGGAAGGTTGCGTGGTTCAAGTCCCGCCGTCCGCTCCACGAAAGGAAAGATCATGGGCAAGAAAAAGAAGATTGTTGAAATTGAAATGCATCAACATGTGGATGCTCAGGGTAGAGTGTTCGGAGCACCTCATCCAATCACAGCAGAACATAAGAACAAAGACACCCAGAAATTTCATGATAGAACTATTAATGGGTATCCGCAAAATAGAAAGCGGGCATAGCTCAGTGGTAGAGCATGACGTTGCCAACGTCAGGGTCGTGAGTTCAAATCTCACTGTCCGCTCCAACCGTGGCAGGTACAGCACCTTCGCCGTAAAGTAAAAAAGCTGGGAGAGTGGTTCTCTCCATTTGAGGTAACTATTATGACATTTAAATGGCAAGGATTAAATTCGGAGGATATAGAGTATGTTGAAACTCAAGAAGTTGACGATGATCCTTTAAGAGGATTATGTCATTCCGATACACCTGATTGTGGGGCAATTAAAAATGATCCAACATGTCAATGTGGAAATCATAAAGATTCGCACCACAGTCTTTGCACATCCTGCCATTCTATTTTACCAGAGGATTTACAAAAGGATGTTGATTGGTGCCCTGAAATTTATCAAGCAGCAATTCAATACCTAACTCAATAGAGAGGGCATTACCATGGAAGATATCTTGGAAAAAGAGATGCAAAATGGTAGTGACAAAGCGCTTGTGTATAGAAGATGGAAAAATCGAAGACGAATGGCTTGGATGTCATTAATATCAATGATCATCATAACAGGTCTAATTTTATTTACGAATCTAGTACCTATTGAAAAGTTAAAAGTATTAAGCGAGGTCATTACTTGGTACTACTTAGGATGTGTATCCGTAGTGGGTGCATATATGGGATTTACTACCTGGGCAGGCAAGAAGTAAACTTATGCGGGTGGGTCCAATTAGTCACGCCCGGGCGGCTAGTTGGAACTACAGGCCCCCCACCCGCTCCACTTTAAGGACTGTGTAGCTCACCGGTAGAGCGGTTGGTTGAAGCCCAGCGTCGCAGGCGGTTCAATTCCGCCCCAGTCCACCAATGAAAGGAAATAGTTGTGGCCGAAACATTCTTTACAATAAAATGTAAAAACTGTCACAAAGAGATTGAGTTACAAGGAGCAAAAACAACTCTACCGAAACGTGGCATTAATCTTGTCAGAGAATCTGAACAAAGCCAGGTTTTATTTTGTGACTGTGGCAATCGTATTGAAATTATAACTTATTCTTGAGGGGTGAAAATATGAAGTGTTCATTTTGTGGTAAAGCAGCGGAGGAAGTTCATAAACTCATTGCAGCTTCTGAAAAGATTGCTATCTGTGATGAATGTGTTATGCAATGCGTTGAAACTCTGATCTATCCAGATGAAATGATTGAAATTAATTTGGACGACGAAATCAGTGAGGCAGATCAAAATGCACAAAAGAACAGTGGGTGTTAACTGTAAAAGAAAACATCTCATTGTAATTGACGGCGAACGACATGAAATCAGAACAAAAGGAAATAAGCCAGTTTGGGTTAAGTTGAAAGAATATATAAATTCTTTACCAATAGGAACTTTATTCACAAGAAAACAAATGTTGGGATTCATCTACACAGTCGATGTAACGTCAACTGACACAGCCGTTGATTATTATAAAGGTTATTTGAACACCCTTGGATTTATCTCAACAGATAGACCAGGTGTTTATATTAAGCAATGTGATGTTCCAATGCATTTATCAATTAAAAAAGTTCAAGAAGCAGCTCAAGCACATAAATCATGGAAAGGTTGGTTTATACCTGTTCATGAAAGGTTAGGAATTGATGAAAGTATCGCACCGAAAGGAAAGTAGTTGGGGACGAATTAAAACATTTATAAATGAAAATTATGAAGTCGGTGATATTATAAAAAGACAAACTGTAAAAAACAAACTTAAAGGCGTCCCTTTATCAACATTCGATGCATACAGAAATCAATTACGGATAGTTGGAATCGTTGAATTAGCAGGTCGTGGCAAATATAGATTGCTGCACAAGATTCCAGAACAAATGAATACAATCGTTCTTTGGGATTTATTAAATGAACCAGCATGGAAACATTGGTTTATGCCAATGGAAGAACGAATAGAAAGGTATCTTAATAGATACAAATAATATGGTGTGGGTACTCGAGAGGTCTCAGAGGCAAGGTTGTGGCCCTTGTTACGCGGGTTCGAATCCCGTCCCTCACCCCATCTCAAGGGAGATATTATGGGCACATTACTCACTATTGCGTTGGTTCTTGCTGTGCTGTATGTTGGTGCCGGATTTGTTGTAACTTATGTCAACGGATATGCAAGAGGTGACACATTTAAAATAAACTGGAAGGCCATTCTAACTTGGCCAAAAGGAGTGTTTTTCAAATGATGGAAGACAAAGGAGTCTAATTCATGATATATGAATTTGAATGTCAGAAGTGTGGTGAACAGTTTGAAGAGATTCGCACATTATCAGAAAATACAGACGAAGCAGAATGTCCCAAATGTGAAGGACACAGCAAAAAAATCATGTCGAAGTTCGGTTTTAAGGTAAATGGGTTTAGCTCATTAAACGGCTATTCCATGGCAAACAAATAAGCCCCCGTAGCTCAGCGGAAGAGCCAGAGGCTACGAACCTCTGTGTACGCAGGTTCGATTCCTGTCGGGGGTTCCATTTAACCAAGAGAGGTAGTCATGAGTGACGAATCAACGACAAATGGGGAGGAAAAGAAGGACGCTCTTAAAGAACTTCTTGAAACATCTTACCCATTGCTACAGAGATTCAGAGAGTTCTGCCCGGGAACATATAAACATTCCCAAGCAATAGCTTCGATGGTTGAAGGGATTGCAATTGATTTAGGATTGGATGCAACATTTATGAAAGTTGCAGCAACATACCACGACATTGGAAAAATTATGAATCCTAAATGTTTCACAGAAAATCAGCTTGACGATGAAAACATACATGACAAACTTGATTCAAATATCAGTTTTCAGTTGATTAGTCGTCATATTGCTGACTCGGCCTTTATACTATTACATGATGGAAATTTTCCAGATGATCTGATTCGGATTGCTACTCAACATCATGGGACATCTGTAATGAAATATTTCTTTAAAAAATCAGGTAGTGACGTTGAAGATCATTACAGATATAAGGGCACAAAACCTACCTGTATTGAGTCTGCCGTGTTAATGATATGTGATTGTCTTGAAGCAAGATCACGCTCAGAAGCACAGAACAGACAATCATCATTTGATCCTGGTGTCATTATTGAAGACACGATCAATGATTTATTAAGCGATGGTCAACTTGACGACGTTGTAATGAGACTTGGTGACTTACAGAAAATCAAAGACGCCTTGGCAAAGGAATTACAAGGTACATATCAAAAGAGAGTTGACTATAAGAAAGCAGAGGAAGAAGCGGAGCAGGAGGATAAATGAGAAAAACCTACATTGGAGGAGCAGGAGGTATGACCATGACGTAAAGCCGAAGGAGGTGATATGTCATGAGCAAACCTGCTCCAAAAAAAGGAAAAGGCGGCAAAAGAAAAATCGGGCGTTCAGCACGTAAACCATCTCATAACCGTTATGTTATGGAAGGACGCCGTGAAAAAAACAAAGCACGTAAAGCCGCTAAAATCAAAAAGTTATTAGAAAAGAAAGCTGCTCGTAAAGCAAGAAAAGCAGCAGAGTAATCGAATTTGTGCCGGGGTACCGAAATCCGGGGGTATGCCTTTGAATGGATAACATGCCACCCGAAAGGATGCCCCGGCACATTAACCTCACTCAAAAAATTTGAAAGGAGCTTATCATGTCTGCTGATAACGGGATCTACATTCTCCAAACCAAAGATGGTTTCAGAGTAATTGAAGCACAAGCAATTGAAAATCTTTGGTATTGGGGATGGGAGGATGGACCAGGAAGTGGTTTAAACCCCAGATACTTGAAAAAGTATTTTGGAAAAGCTGAAAGGTTCTGTACTGAGGAAGAGGCATGGAAAGAAGCTTCTAGGTTGTTTAAGGAAATTATGGACGGCGACTTTCCGATTCTTGAATACGGAATAACTCCAATTTTCGAACCTGAAGTGGAGTTTCCTAAATAACTTCTAACTTATATGAGTCGGTGTGGCCAAGACTGGACTAAGGCTACTGGTTGCAACCCAGTGATCGGGGGTTCGAATCCCTCCACCGACTCCATTGATGAAAATTACTTGCGAGGGCCTGATGAATGATAAAATTAACTTTTGTAGACCTGGAATAATGTCCATGTGTATGGCTCCTGACCCCAAAAACTGCAAGTATTACAAACCTTCCACATTACATTCAAGATGTATGTTTCAAAACTTAGAGCTTTCAGAAGGATATCATTGTGGTTGTTCCGACGCACAGTGGGATTCAAAAGAAGCTGAGAAAAAATTAGAAGATGCAATTGAATTAATTGAAGAAGGAGAAGAAGGGATTATACCAACATAATGGAAACTAAACAGGTTATTGTGATCAGAAAAGATTTAGGCATGAGAAAAGGCAAAATGTGTGCTCAAGCCGCTCATGCCTCTATGAAGGCAATATTAGATGAACTATATTATACAGAGTTCAACAAAGATTACACAACTATCGGAATAACTATATCCCACGATACTCCATTGTACCATTGGTTGTCTGGGATATTTACAAAGGTTGTGGTCGGATGTGATTCTGAGGAAGAATTGTTGGCATTACATTCGAGTGCAAATATATATAAAGTAATAAATGCATTGATACAAGATGCAGGAAAGACAGAGTTTCATGGCAAGCCAACATATACAGCTCTTGCAATAGGACCTGATACTCCCGAAAGGATTGATAAAATAACAGGTCATTTGAAATTGCTATAAATTAATGGGTCCGTCACCCAGTCCGGCTGAGGGTACCAGACTTTTAATCTGGCGAGTTACGACTCCATCGCAGGTTCAAATCCTGCCGGGCCCACCATCTTTTAAGGAGATACACTAATGACATGTGAAGAATTTATATTAGAAGTTTGGGATAGAATATTAGATTGGTATATTTGGGGATAAATCATGACAAACTTCAAACTTATTGTAACAGGAAAGTGTAATTGGACATGTGATTATTGTTTTCGCAAGGAAGACAATCCCGTGTCAGAAATAAGCAATTCTGCTCAGATAAACAATCGAATTGTTAAATATGCAGAGCTTATAAAAAGTTTAACAGATAACATTTTAATAACTGGTGGTGAACCAGGTCTTATGAAACCGTTGATGTTAGAGTTTCTGTTTAACTCATTCAAGGACATGAAAGTTTTTAGATTTGCAACTAATGGTGCTTGGTTCAAAACACCTTCATTTAATAAATACAAACATCTTGACAACCTTCATGTTTTATATCATTGTGTTCAAGATCTTAACTGTGATATAGAATATGAAAGCGTTGATTTGAAAAGCGTTAAACACACATTCGTTATCGTTGAAGATAACTTGAATGATGTTCAGGGATTTTTATTAAGATATCCCAACATTACATTCTACCCATTATTTGATCTTCGTAAGAGAACAGAGCCTGCCAAAAAATTCTACAGCGATGTCTATGACGCATTACTCCCATTCGACAACATACCTGATCAAATAAAAGAATCCGCAAGGGTTATGAGCGGAAACGATACAGATTGGGTAGAAGGTTGCATCAAAAAGAAACCCTTACGATATAGGATAGACTTTGTTAAAAATGAAATAACTACCTGTTGTGTTCCTCAGGTAGGCATAGAAATAAATGAAGACAATCTTATTAAAATTGCAAACAAAGAAATCGACTTACCACTCGATGAACGTGTTTGCAATTTTTGTGTTGTAAGGTGGTTAAATAGAAGTAAAACTGGAGATATATCAGATCCTATTCCAGTTGACTAAAGCGTTCACGGCACTCAGGACATCTACTCAATAGATCCTTGAGTGCCGCAGCTTTATCAACTTCCCAATATTGTTTTTCTTCTGGTAAATCTAAAACACAAGCACATTCTGTTTCACACATGTTACTGTTATGATTATATCCACGTTTGATCATTTCAGCTTTTAAGTCTTCATGACGTTGAAATAAAACACGTGGTTCGAATAAATTGTTATTCAAAAACCCATCAATTTTTTTGCCCTTTTTTAATGAACCGAGAAACATATGCATTTCAACATGTTCCCCACATAAATGTTTCTGACAAAGAATCTCCGGATCACACAGCCACATTCTCATGTAATTACCTCCACGATTTTTTCTTGCTCAAATTTTGTCAAATAAGGATGTATAGGAATACTAAATATGCGTTTACACACATCCTCTGCTACAGGAAACGACCCTTCTGAATAACAAAGGCTTTTAAATACTGGTTGTAAATGTAATGGGGTGGGATAATAGATAGGTGAATCAAATCCCTCATTTATCAATTTGTTCCTGATGTATTCACGGTGATCCGAATTTTCAGCCAAGATCGAGTACTGTGCCCAAGCTGATTTACAATGAGCGGGGACATAAGGTATTTGAATATTAGGAACATCTTTTAACATTTCATTGTATTGAGATGCAATTCTTTGCCTCAACCAAAATTCTGTTTTATACAAATAAAATTTTTCAAGTAATATTGCAGCTTGAATTGTATCAAGTCTTGCATTTAAACCAACTCTAACATTATGATATTTATCTTTATATTTTCCATGTGTTCTTATGGATTCCATTATATTTTTGAATGTCATATTATCCGTAAAACACATCCCGCCATCACCGTAACAACCTAATGGTTTTGAAGGAAAAAATGATGTACATCCTATGTCTGTTAATGAACCAGCCTTTTTATCATAAAATCTTGCACCAAACGATTGTGCTGCATCTTCAATAAGAAACATTTCGTACTCGGCACATATGGATCTTAAACGATTATAATCAGCAGGAAGACCAAACATATCAACTGCAATAACCCCCGCAGCATTTCTCAACCCCATTGATGAAACTCTTTCTTTCAATTTATCAGGATCAATATTGAATGTTTTCGGATCAATGTCAACAAAGAAAATGGTAGCTCCCAACAATGCAGCAACTTCTGCTGTTGCAATGAAACTAAAAGGGGTAGTAAATATTGTTACACCGGGACCTTTAACACCAAATGCCATTAATGCCATTAATATAGCATCGGTTCCAGACGAACAACTTATTGCATATTCACATCCAACATATTTAGACAGTTGTGATTCCAATTCATAAACTTCTGGTCCCATAATATATTGACCATGTTCAAGAACATTATTAATTCTTTCTTTTATTTTTGATTTCGCTCTTTGTTGTTGGGATTCCAACCAATTTCGCATTTTCACCTCTTCAAAAATCTAAAATTAAAAACGTCTTGGAAAAATATCCAGGGTTTTGCCAAACCACAATCAACGACCCACTCAGGAACTGTATTGATAATTTCATTAACCTCAAGGCCGTCCTCTCTCCAATCTTCTAAATGTTTTGGGTCTCCATAAAAATTAAAAGACCAATTATGCTCAGCGCCTTTTACTTCTACAGATAGTAATTTTTTCATTCCTGCTCCTCATACTCTGATAAGTCTTTCATCATATTTATGTTACCGACTCTTCTTAAATAATCCAGTCCGCCGTCAACGCAAAGTTCCCCACATTTACAAGAAACAAAATCGTGACGGTGTTTGGATTCAATTATATCATTACAATTTAAACATTGTGCTGCATTTTTAATAAGTTTCTTTCTTGGAGAATCCTTCACTAATCATTACCTCCGAAAAGTTTCGTCCGTCTTCTAACCATATGGTAGCTCCATATCGGCCATATATTCCAGGCACTTTTGAACTTTGGAACAAAACTTCTTTGTCCACGAGTAACTCAATCGCTCTCGCCGTTGCTTCTTGTCCGTGTTGTTTTTCTGCTTCATTTCTTGGTTTCCATGTTTCTGGTGCATCATAATCATCAATCCTAAATCTTTGTGTCATTGTGATACCAAATCCAAGATCTAACTCGGCATCAACAGTATCGGCATCAACAACTCTTAGTATTTTCCCCTTGTATTGATACAAATCAATGATTTTATATTCTACTGGGTCTGTATCTTTAATCTTCGGTTTTCTGACTTTGAACGAATATGTTTTAAATCCTTTTTCTTTTGCCATGGTTTACTCCTCTCATATTTTTCTAATGGCGATCCTTCGGGGATCACCTCATATAGCTTACAGGACTTTCCTTTTTTCTTTATGAACTGAATACAATTCGGAATGTCGATTATAATCGCATTATCATCTTCAAGTATATTTACTTCATACTCACATCCACATAACTCGAGAACTCTCTCAAATTCCGTCGTGAGCGCATCACAGTCGCAATTTCTATAAAGAATCATCCTCAGCTCTTGCGCTAATTTTTCCATCAGATTTCCAGCTCCGTATCAACATATTTATTAACTATGTCGTAGTAATAGGAAGGTGGCATCATACCAAACTGTGTTGCATACTCAATTCGACATTTTATATCATCACTATAAATCTTAGTCACATCCCTAAAAAATTTCAAATCATTTGAACAATCATTGATTATAACATTCCATTTTTCATCAACTGCCATCTCTATCAAGTCATATACATAATGTCTACTTGATACAGGAGAAACATACCCCCGTCTGTGTCTATAAATGATTCCTTCATCTTTGAACTTATTCATGTTTCTTGGAGTCAATTGCAATTCAGGCATGCTTATCTGTTTGATACCACTTTCTAATATTCTTGTTTTATGTTTTAGAAAATTATTGAATGACTTTGAATATATAGGAGTTTCTACTGTAACACGGTCAAGTATTTTACATGCGGTTTCTAAGTGGCTCAACACCTTTGAGGAAAAGTTTGTAGCTTGAAGGTTAAATCTCATTTCATCAAGTCCATAGTCTTTCAGCATTTGTATTGTATCTTTGGTTGCATAAACTCCATTTGTATATAGACATTGATATGTGTTACTTTCTGCTATAAACTCCATAATGGGGCGGGCTTTTTCAATATCAATTAAAGGTTCTCTTCCTAACCATCCCACAGTTATTGTTTTTCCCAATATCTGTTTTTTTAACATTGTTTTCATTTCAACTTCATCTAATGGAAAACGTGTTGATCCCTCTGTATATGCCCAGTAAGGAAGAAAGGGTTCTTCCTCTCCATGATAATAACAAAAGTCACAAGCACAATTACATTTATCAGTGTGCCGCATATATGTCAATTTAGACGAAAGACACCCCTTACAGTGAGTGGAAATTTCATTTATTTTTCCCTTTCCTTCCGGAACATAAAATGCTACTAATTCATTTGGTCTAAAGAGATTTAGTTTATCTCGTCTTTTATTTATAGCATTTAAAACATCAACATAATGTAAATATTCCAATGTATATAAAATCATTCGCTCTCGTTCATTATACTTTCGCTTGTTAAAGGCATCAATGATTTCTAATATTTCTTCTTTCGGTATTGTTCTTTTACCACTCACCTTTCGCCTTCCTTTTCTTAATTTCGCTTGACAGTTGTGTTCTCAAGTTTGTAATACAAGGATGTTTTATCTTTCCCGTTCTAAAACCTGTTCCTGTTAAATAATTCATCACAACTTTAATTTTATCATTTGAAGTTTTAGATATAGGTCCCAAGTATTTGCGTAATTGAGCGCAGCACCACTCGGGTCTTTCTTTCCATTGTCCTAAAAGACTCTTTCTAACAGCTTGCCACTCTTCACTTCTGACCAATACGTTTCTTGGATTTTCATCACTCATAATTTACTCCTTGCACAATTGGACTCTTTTAAACCATCCTCTTGCAAACTTTTCTTGGGTAGGAGATTTCTTCATATATTCCATGTAATGTCTTCCTTGACAAACATTCATCATTGTAAGAAGAATTTCTGTGTCCCCATGTGACTCAATTTCATTTAGTGCTGCTAATGAAGCTGGTCCAATTTTTCCATCTACAACAAGATCATCATACAGAGAACCATTACGATTCAAATAATTCAAACATTCTTGTAAAAATCTTGCTGCTCTTCCAACTCCCATATTAACACCGGTATCGAACATTTCATTGGCAATTGCTTGATCATCAAAATCGTCAAGCCTATTGACATCCCAATAATGAGTTTCATAAAACTCACGAACAAATGGGTCCATTTCAGCATCATCAATGTTTGGTTTGGTATCATCAATTACATTCCAACCAGACCAACTCGGATGGTATTTTCTTGCAATACCTCTATATGTTTCTCCGCCAGCATCATCCGGATCGTTTACATAACCACCTTCGTGCCCCATTGTTAAATCAAATGCTTCATCAAAATTTGCCATTATCTTTCCTCCTGTAGCTTTTTATAGCTCCGTAAGTATTTTTTATATTTCATCCAGTTTATTTGTTTGCTGAATTTTTTACCGCTCATCCATTTATAGCAAGGGGCGGTATCCTTGCTCACTATAAACCCTTGTTTATTAACCGCAATACACCCACAATATTTTTTTGTGTTTACCCAATAATGTGTTAGTTTATTTGTGTTCATCAATTACAGTTTGGATTATCCTGCTTGTTGAAATTTCTGGTAAAAGAGGCATAATAACAACCTTTGCTAAATGAGATCCAACAACATCAGCATGTCTATAATCCCCTCCCTTTACAATAATATCAGGCATTATGGTTTCGATCAACTTCAAAGGGGTTGGTTCATCAAAGAAAAAAACTCGGTCAACATATCTACAAGAAGCGACCATTTCAAATCTTTGATCTTGTGGAATGATTGGTCGGTTAGGACCTTTTATTTCCAAAATGGATCTGTCTGTATTCAATCCAACATACAGTTCGTCACCCAATCTTTTTGCATTGTATAACAGGTTTACATGTCCTGCATGGAATAAATCAAAACAACCGTTAGTGAATACTATTTTGTGGTCAACCATCGAGTGAGGAACTCCTTATGGGTCATTTTATAATATGTTCCAAATTTTGCAACGCGAGTTCTTGGGCGATACATATCTTTGAAATCTACAACGTCAGCAGTAAACCCAGTTGACTTTGCTTCAGAAAGGACTTTAACAAAAACTTCTGGGTGAATTACAGCAGACCCCATACATATATAATGAAACGGTTTTCTGAATCTTCGGATTAAACTTTTAAAACTGAAATATGCTTCCTCTCCCAGTTTTGACCAATCATGTGGATCTCCAAACATTTGCCAATAATCACAAGCATGCCCTGTAAACAAAAACACATCAATTCCTTTATGAAGGCATAAATCGGTTAAAGAATCTTTTGGTGCTCGACTCCCATAAACCCAATCCCATACCATTCGGCTTGCTGGACGATTACATGAATAATCTTCGGTTAGTTCATCAATTGGATGTGAATGTGATGGTAGGTCTTCTGTGGCTAACTGAAAATCATGAAATATTGATCCTCCATTGTGAATCAATATTTCAATCTTTTCAGCTTCAATTACTTGTCGTAATTCTTCCCTTGCTGTTTTAATTACAGCACCACCTATTGCTAATATCTTTTTCATACCGGTAGCCATTTATCATAATTCCAATTAACACGATAAGAGTCGGAATCTCTATGCGTTGTAGACGCTTCAATAAACTTACAACCTTCTTCGGAGATCGCTGTAAATCTATGCTTCATTTGTTGGTGTACTCGAAAAGAATCATATTTCTTCAAAATAATTGTCTTAAACTCTTCGTCTTGTAAAGTCACATAATCAAGTCTCAGTTCACCTTCAATCACAAAAAATGTTTCATCTTTCAATTTGTGATAATGATATGCTCCCTTTGAAGACCATTCATC
>Ga0180437_10006852_pt1 | contig 15037 bp, 15 predicted proteins | sample SS_ome_4_FD_132410 | JGI IMG/M metagenome (GOLD analysis project Ga0180437, IMG submission 132410) | Hypersaline lake sediment archaeal communities from the Salton Sea, California, USA - SS_3_D_1 metaG | ecosystem: Environmental > Aquatic > Non-marine Saline and Alkaline > Hypersaline >...
CTGTGGTCGATCGCATCTGCCATTTCCCCTTATTTTCGAACCGCATCAACATTCTCCAATATCATTACCAGCTCCGTACCGATCGCTCTGATAGGTTTGGCTCAGACATTCGTTGTAATTAGCCAGGGCTTTGATCTCTCCGTCGGGGCGGTGGCCAGCATGGCTACGGCGATTGCATCGGTCACGATGGATCAGGGAGTACTGCCTTCGGTTTTACTGGTGATCATCGCCGCCTTCTGTGTCGGACTGATCAATGGTTTGGGAATCACCAAGCTCAGAATCAATCCTTTCATCATGACCCTGAGCATGATGTTCCTTTTGACCGGCGTAAACCTGTTGATACGGCCCAGCCCGGGTGGATATATTCCGGAGACCTTCAAGCGCTTCCTTTTGTTACAGCTCGGTGAGTTCCCCCTCGTTCCTCTCATTATTCTGGTGCTCACCGGCCTTGTGGGAATCATGGTCCTGGAGCGGCGAAAATTCGGCCGGCATGTATATGCGGTGGGAGGCGACTCTGACAGTGCCCGCATGTCGGGGGTGGACGTGGACCTAACCCGCATCAAGGTGTACGTGGTCAGCGCCCTTGCTTCAGCCCTTGCCGGTCTATTCATAGCCGCCAGAATAGGCAGCGGGAATGCCCAGGCGGGCGCTTCGTATCTTTTCGACTCTTTTACGACAGTCTTTATGGGGGGCACCCTGGTAACCGGAGGGATAGGCGGTTACAGCGGAACCCTGGCAGCTTCCCTGATCATCGCTTCCATCGGACGGATATTGCAGTTTCTGGGAATCACCATTTGGTATCATTTCATTGTTAAAGGTGTTCTGCTGGCCAGCGTTGCCGGTATTCAGTTGTACATCGTGCGGAGGGGAAGGGAAGAAAAATGAAGAGGATCCTGACAATCCCGACGAATCTCGTTCAACCTTTGGTCATGATAGTGGCATTGGTCGTGATCATGGGGGTGGCCGGAGCCATTACTCCGGGATTTCTGACCTTCAAACATCTGACAAATGTCATGTACTGCAACACCATGCTGGGGATCCTGGCGCTTTCTCAAACCCTAGTAATCCTTTCAGGCGGCATTGACATGTCGGTGGGCTCCACCTACTGGATCACCATAATGACTGGGGCTATGCTTATGGCCGATGGCAGCTTCGTTTTGCCGGCCGTGTTGTGCATCATCCTCGGGTGTATCGTCGGTCTGGTAAATGGAATCGGCATCGCTTTTTTCAGGATTCCTCATGTGGTGATGACCCTGGCCATGATGATCATTCTGACCGGAGTTCTCTACGTCACTACTGGAGGAGGCGGGCGGGGGCGAGCCACTGACAACCTCATCGCCTTGAGCACGGGCAGGGTCTTGGGTATACCGATCATCACCATCGTCTGGATCGCACTGACTGTTCTGCTCTTTCTGATGCTTCGATTCACCTCCTTCGGCTGGAAGATCCGGGCTCTTGGATGCAGCCTGGTGACCTGTCACCTGTCCGGAATCCGCCACCGGATAGTTCAGCTGATGGTGTATATGCTCAGCGGGCTGCTAGCCGCCATCGCCGGCCTGTTCTACCTGGGCTGGGCACGAACCCCCTATCCGACCTTCCAGAGCGGCGCCGGGGTCGGCGCGGCTTTGAGCCTTGACAGCATCGCGGCGGTCATCATCGGAGGCACGCTCTTCACAGGCGGGCGAGGGGGGGTCGAGAGGACTTTTTTGGGTGTGCTGATATTGGCCGTGCTTTTCAGCATCCTCAGCATGTTGGGCTTGGGGGTGGAGTGGCAGATTATGCTCAACGGCCTGATTATTCTGGCCATCGTGGGCTTCTACAGCCGCCTGCAGGTAAAGGCGTAGCGTCAAATTTTTATTGTTTTGGCTGAAAATATGTAAATACATATTGACAAGATTACAAATTGATCATATGATGATCGAGAAACCAAATATAAACCCTGACGGAGGTAGTTATATGTTTATCGAAGTTTCCTACTCCCTAATGCCTGAGGACATCGTGATGCCGGGACCCATCGATCCGCCTCAAGTAAAACCGAGATCCAGAATGACAGAGGCCCCTTCCGGCGAACCGGAGGACAGCGCTGTTCGCTGGAAGTCCTACAACAACACGAGCATCATGGAGTTTTTCGCCCATACGGGAACGCACATCGATGTCCCGTTCCACGTGGATCCGGAAGGCTTCAAGATGCACGAGTTCGAGCTGAACGATTTCATCTTCAACAGTCCCGTGATGCTTCAGATACCCAAGCAGAATAAGGAGAAGATCTCAGTGGAGGAACTGGAGCCTCACGAGGAAGAGCTGGCCAAGGCGAATATGCTGTTGATCTACACGGGATTCTCGAAAACGCGCAAGAAAGATCCGGAGGGATTCGTAAAGAACCAGCCCAGCTTCACCCTGGAAGCAGCCAACTATTTGGTGGATAACTTCAACATCAAGGGTTACGGGATCGACACCATCGGCATCGAAAATATCCCCGATGGAAAGGCCGCCTCTCCGGTTCAGTTCCCCGTGCATAAAGTTTTTCTGACTAAAAAGAAGCAGAAGAGTTTCGTGCTGGAGGATCTGAACCTGGCGGTACTGGTCGGGAAGAAGCTGCGCAGATTCTTTGTCATTCCACTGCGAATGTTCGGAGCCGAAGCCATGCCCGTGACGGCATTTGCGGAAGTGGAGGATTAGTATGAAGGTCGAACATCTTGGAATCTACGCCAGGAACACGGAGAAGCTGTCAGCCTGGTATACGAATACTCTCGGGTTCAACGTGGTGCGCACTTTGGAGAAAGCCGGCCGTCCGCCCATCTATTTCATGAAGGGCGAAGGAGGCTTCGAGATAGAGATCCTGCCCACGAATGCGGAGAGGCGGCCGCGGGAGCTGAACGACTGCGGGTACAGCCATGTAGGGCTGGTGGTGGAGGATTTGCAGGCTATGGAAGCCGACCTCAAGGCCAAGGGCGTTTCTTTGCACGATGTGCGGCAGACCAGCAATGGCTGGACCATTGGATACTTCGAAGATCCGGAAGGAAACAGGCTCGAGGTAGTTCATCGACCGTCGGGGAACTGAGCATGACCACTATCCTGTACATAAATGCCGGTAAATGCCGAGGTTGCAGGAGCTGCCAGCTGGCATGCTCCTTCACCAGAGCCGGGGTATTCAATCCGGAGAAATCCGTGATCAGGATGAATCGCGACGTGCAGACGGGGCATACAGCGCCTGTGATTATGCCGCTGGATTGCGATTTCTGCGAAGGAGATCCGGCCTGTCTGAAGGTGTGCCCGTACAACGCCATCAGTCTGAAGGAGTTGAAGAATAAGAACACGATCGTGGTCTCTATGTGAGGAGTAATGATGAGCCGACCTATTAGATGGATACGCTACGTGGATATGACATCGGGAGTTGTGCGCTCAGAACAGGTCCCTGAATCGGTAGATCGCGAGTTCCTGGGTGGATGCGGAGTCGGTTGGAAGCTGATGGCGGACAACCTGCCACAGGGGGTCGATCCCCTGTCGCCGGAAAATGTTATCTGCATTAATCCGGGAATCCTGGCCGGAACACTGACCGCTGGAGCACCGAAGACTACGGTCATCACGAAATTTCCCACTATAGCCTCCGATGACGGAAAGCACTACATCGGAGCCTGTACAACCGGAGGAAGGTACCTGGGCATTGCCCTCAACCGGGCCGGGTGTCACCACCTGTTGGTGAGCGGGAAGTCGCCGAAGCCGGTTTATTTGAGAATCCGGGACCAGCAGATCGAATTGGTGGATGCCGCGGATTTGTGGGGCCGGGGAATCGAAGAAGTCAGCAACGAGTTGGTCAGACGGGAAGGACCTGAAAGCGGAGTTATCGTCATAGGAACTTCCGGTGAAAACCTGGTGCGCCACGCAATGACGATCGTCGACAAGGCCAACTCACTGGGTCGCAGCGGTCTCGGAGCAGTGATGGGGTCGAAAAACCTCAAGGCCATAGTAGTTTGCGGCAGCGGCGATGTGGAGGTAGCCCGTCCCCAGGAGTTCATGCAGGTGACCGAAGAGCTGCGCCAGAGAATTCTCAAATGGCCCCGACGCGAGCACTGGATCAAGCTGGGTCTGGCCGCCGGATGGGATACCTTCAAACATACGCAGTACCCGGGAATCTGGCCGAAGGACGAATGGGACGAGCTATACGGGGAAAAGACTCGGTTGGAAACCGTAGAGGAGGTTATCTCCGACAATTCCTGCCTACTGAGCTGCCGTTTGAAGTGGAAGATCAAGGGCGGAGAGTATGACGGAGAGATCGGATACGGATCGCCGTTTAGCAAGAGTGCGACTTCCGGGATGCTTCTGGGTGTGCGGGATTTCCGCAAAATGATACACATCGTTGCCGATGCCAATTCCCGTACCGGTATTGATTTCTACACAAGCATGCGAATCATCGATTTCGTGACAAAGATGTACGAGACCGGTCGCCTGTCCAAGGAAGACACGGGGGGGATTGAGCTCAAGCGCGACTACGAGACGTACCTGCAACTGTACGAGGCGATGGTCAAACGCGAGGGATTCGGCGACGTCCTGGCCGATGGCTGGTTCCGGCTGAAGAAGGATTTCGGCCTGGACCCGCAGGAATACTGGTATGCTGGTATTTGTAAGGGTGTTGATTTCATCTACGACGCCCGGCCTTCGAACTTCCATCCCCTTATGATGTCCTTCTTCACCAGGCCGCGCCCGCATCACGGAGGTTCTCACACGCGGACGAACAGCCGCAACAAGACGATTGAACAGGTGCGGGAACAAGTTGAAGGCTGGGGTCTACCGGAGAAAGACGTCGAGCGAATTTTCACGGAATCCGAGTACGCAGGCAGCTTCAATGTCGGTCGCTATACCCGCTATATGGAGGACATGATGCGGGTGAAGAACTCGCTGGGGCTATGTTCGATCTATTCCTATCAGGGGCTGATGTACGGAACGGATATAGTCAGATTGTACAATGCCGCCACAGGAGAGAATCTGAGTGCCGGTGAGCTCGTCGAACATGGAGAGCGTATCAGCAACGTGGCGAAGCTCATAAATGTCCGGGAAGGCTTCAGCCGGGATGAGGATAGGCCACCGGAAGTCTGGTTTCGGCCCATGGATTCTCCCGAAGGACGGATCGAGATGAAGGATTACTATCAAACCAAAGTGATTTCCAAGGATGATGTGGCAAAGATGCTGGACGATTACTATGAGGAAAGAGGCTGGCAAGTTGAGCGGGGTATTCCTACGAAGAAGAGGCTGGAGAAGCTGGGTTTGAAGGAGTACGCAGAAACCCTTTAGCAGAGATTCAACTCCAATAAAATGACCTGCTCAACCGAGTCCGAATACGGATATCAGGCGAGATGTAGGGACATGTCCACAGGATACAGATAACTATCAGGAGGAAATTATGTTCAAGCTGCAGGGAGTGGTTCCGCCCATGATTACCCCATTCATGGAAAATGGCGACCTCGATATCAAGAATCTGGAAAAGTTACTCGATTTTTTGAAGGAGCGTGTAAACGGGCTGTACATCTGCGGTTCCTACGGTTCCGGCCCTATGATGAACGTCGAAGAACGAAAACAGGTTGCCGAGGTGTGTGTCCGCCTCGTCAACGGTAAAATACCGATAATCGCCCACACCGGATCCACAAATACCAGGGATACCGTAGAGCTGACGAAGCACGCGGAAAAGATCGGCTGCGACGGCGCAGCTGCGGTCGGACCCTACTACTTTCACCACAAAGAGGATGCACTGATCGAGTTTTACGGTTCGATGCTCGAGGCGGTGGACAAGAACTTCCCCATATACCTGTACCACAACATCAAATTCTCGGGCTACGAGATTCCTCTGCGAACGATCAAAACACTGAAGGACAAGGGACTTCATGGTATAAAGGACGCTACCTTCGATATCCTGACCCATGCCACATATCAGCGCGAACTCGGCGGCGAGGGCTTCGATGTTGTGCTGGGCACCGAAGCCATGTGGCTGTCCGCCAGAGCTCTGGGCGCGGAAGCCTACATTCCCGGTCTGGGCAACGTGTTTCCCGAAATCTGTGGAAAGATGTGGAAAGAAGGGATGGCAGGAGAGTTTGATGCCTGCCGTAAGACACAATTCGAGGTGAACAGGTTGCGTGATGTGATGTACCTGGCCCGCTCAACCCAACTGGCCGTATATGCCATGCTCGAGATCCGCGGGGTTGTCAATGCATTTCCGCGCTCGCCGTTTGTCTCAGCCACGGCCGAGGAGAAGGAAAGTATAAGAAAAGCTTTGGATTCCATGGGCATGCTATGATCCTGGCCGCCTACGATCTCGGTACCACAGGATGCAAGGCATCCTTTTTCGACGAGGGGGGATCTCTGCTGGCCACTGCCTACCGGGAATACCCCACTTATTATGAGAAGGAAGGGTGGGTCGAGCAGGATCCTGCGGATTGGAAACGGGAGCTGGTCAGCACCACCGTCCAGCTCCTCGAGCGCACAGGCGTGCAGCCCGGGGACATAGCCTGCCTGAGTTTCAGCGGACACATGATGGGCTGTGTACCTGTAGACGCGAGAGGTGAGACCCTGTCGTCGCGGACCATGCTGTGGGCGGACACGCGGAGTATCGCCCAGGCTGAGGACCTGATCAATAAAATCGGCTGGGAGCGTTTCTACAGAGAGACGGGAAGCGGACTGGATGTGGTGCTCTATCCCGCGGCCAAGATTCCCTGGATTCGGGATAATCAGCCGGATTTGTACAGACGTGCAGCCAAATTTGTGGGAACCAAGGATGCTATATGCGCCTGGTTGACGGGACGCATCGCTACAGATTTTTCGGAAGCTTCGGATATCGGACTGCTTCACCTCGGCGAACGGTGTTGGCATCGAGACCTGCTGCGAGCACTGGAGATCGATCTACAGAAGTTGCCCGATCTCCTGCCCAGTACTACGGTAATCGGAAACCTGCGGCGTGAAGCGGCGCAAGAGATGGGACTGCGGGAAGGTACACCGGTTGTTCTCGGAGGGGGGGACGTCTCCTGCGGAACGGCAGGGGCGGGAGCCGTCAGAGAGAACGTACCCTACATGTGTATCGGTTCAGCCGGTTGGGTTTCCGTTGTCGGTGGGGAACCTGTTATTGATATGCAAGGTCGTCCCATGGCCCTCTGCCATGTGGTGCCCGACCTGTACTGCTCCCAGATCATAATGTACTCCGCCGGCGTGGCCTACAAATGGATCCGGGACGAGATCTTCGCCACGGTTCGCGCGGAAGGGGAAGCAGTGGATGTTGATCCCCGTACCTTCGCTCTTATGGATGATCTGGCGGCCGAGAGCCCGCCGGGGGCCCGGGGGGTCTTGTTCTTGCCGTATTTGCGTCCCGGCGGTGCCCCCCACTACGACATCCATTCCAAAGGTGCTTTCTTGGGGCTCAGCCTGGAGGTCGGAAAGCCGGAGATGATACGGGCTGCCCTGGAAGGCGTGGCTTTCAATGTACGGATGATGGTCGGCTTCCTCGAGAAGAAAGAGAAATTCCGATCCATGAGGATCATAGGCGGCGGTGCTGCCAGTGCGTTGTGGAAGCAGATATTCGCCGACGTCCTGGGTAAACCGGTCCTGACCCTCTCTGCCCAACAGGAAGCAAATACCGTAGGAGCGGCTCTGGTCGGTGCGATCGGTGTCGGTATTCTGGACAGTTTCGAAGACATAGACAGGTTCACCAGAGTAGTGGAGGAGCATTCCCCGGACCCGAACAACAGCAGGTTGTACGATGGTATGATGCCTGTTTTTGCCGATGCTTTCGCGTCGCTTCGGAAAACAAATGAATCACTAGGGGAGTTGTCCGAGTTATGAGCGCAGAGATCATCTTGAAAACATTCGGATTGCGTAACCGGACTGCGGTAGTGACCGGTGGCGCCTCCGGTTTGGGACGAAGAATCGGAAAAGCGCTCGCTTGTTTCGGGGCGGAGGTCTACTTCGCGGATCTGAACCGGGATCAAGCCCGTGAGGCAGCCGAGGATGTCGCGGCTAGCGGAGACAAGGCAAGGCATTTATACGTCGACGTTACCGATCCCATCTCTGTACAACGCGCCTTTGATGAGGTGGCGGACCAGAGTGGCGGGGCGGATATCCTCGTTTGCAGCGCGGGCATATCCTCGGCCCACTGGATCGAAGAGATGGAGCTCAAGCATTGGAACCGGGTGTTGAACGTCAACCTAACAGGAACGTTTCTCTGCTGCCAGGCTGCGGCTCGACAGATGGTAGCAAACCGTTGGGGGCGGATAATCAACATAGCCTCTATCGCTGCCCTGCACGCACCCCGTCCGCGGCGCTTCGACGGCGGCTACAACTACTCAGCCTCCAAGGCAGGAGTTTTGGGTCTGTCCAAGCGCCTGGCTGCGGAACTGGCTCGGTACGGCATTACCGTCAACTGTGTGAGCCCCGGGATCATGCACACACCTCTAACGGAGAAGGCCGTTTCTGATAAAGAGACCTTCAGGCAGATTATTGATGCGGTTCCGATGGGAAGACTGGGCTCACCGGAAGATCTGGACGGACTTCTCGTGTATCTGAGTTCCGAGAGTTCGAGTTTCCTGACTGGTCAGGACATCATGATCGACGGCGGATATTCGGTTTGGTAGTCGGAGGCAACATGCCAAGAGCGGAGTTCAAAGGCAAAGTGGCGGTGGTCACCGGAGCGGCTCAGGGCATAGGACGGGAAATCGCCGTCAAACTGTACGAAGAGGGAGCCGGGGTCTTGCTGGCGGATCTGAACCTGCAAGCCGCCCGGCAGAGCGCTGATAAACTTACTGGAACCGGCGGCCCGCCTGCGGTTGCCTGCCGTCTGGATGTAGGTGATCCGGATAGTGTGCGGCGGGCAATGGAGGAGTGCGTTCGGGAGCTCGGCCGGATCGACATCCTGGTCAACAGCGCGGGGGTTGTCGGTCGAGGTAAGATCGAAGAGCTCGACCCGGAGGCCTGGTCGAAGATTCTGACAGTGAATCTTACGGGTACCTTTCTATGCTGCCGGGCAGTGATTCCGCACATGAGAACCGCCGGTGGCGGGGTAATTCTGAACGCCAGCTCCGTGAGCGCCAGGATGCCCGACATCGGTCTTTCCGCATATTGTGTATCGAAGGGCGGCGTGGAGATATTTACTCGGGTGCTCGCGGCTGAAGTTGCACCTTACGGTATTCGGGTCAATTCATACGCTCCTGGGGTCACCGAAACGCCGATGACCCGGGAATTGATCGAAACCCGAGGAGAGCGAAAGTTGCGGCACATTCCTCTACGTCGGTTCGCCACACCCGCAGAGATTGCGGAACTTGCTGTTTTTCTTTGCAGCTCCAGAGCATCGTTCATCACCGGGGCGACGGTACCCATTGACGGAGGAACAATGATTGTCGAACGGCCATGGAAAGCCTGGCCGGAGAGGAGCGAGCAGTGAAACGCGTACTTGTAAGCTCGAGATCCTTTGGGGCAGTTTCACCGACGGGGAAGGAGATTCTCGAGGGCGAGGGATTCGAGGTTCTGCCTGTCTCGCGAGAACAGCGGCCCCTTACGGAAGCCAAGATGACCCGGTTAGTGGCGGAAAGACAACCCGACGTCATCCTCTGCGGCGCCGAGCCGATCGGGATGAAAGTGCTGAACTCCGCCGGGAATCTACGCCTGATCATGAAGCATGGAGTGGGCGTGGACAACATTGACGTCCAAGAGGCGACGTCCCTGAGGATCGCCGTGGCCAATGCCCCGGGTACGAATACCGAAGGAGTGGCTGATCTTACGCTGGCCCTGATGCTGGATCTGCTGCGCGGTGTCTGCCGAGCCAGCGCCTCGACAAAAACCGGAGGCTGGGAGCGTTTCGTGGGACACGAGTTGGGCGCCCTGACCGTGGGTGTGGTGGGAACCGGGCGCATTGGCGCCGCGGTTGTACGGAGGCTTTCGGGCTTTGGTTCGAAGATTCTCGCCTACGATGTGGTGGAGCAAAAAGCGTTGATCACAGAGTACGGGGTTCGCTACGTATCTCTGGAGGAATTGCTTTCCCGATCCGATCTGGTGACGCTTCACGTGCCGCTGATCGATCAGACTCGAGGAATGATCGGAGCCTCGGAGTTGTCGTTGATGAAGCCGGAGGCCTGCCTGATCAATGCGGCCAGGGGAGAGCTTGTCGATGAACAGGCCCTGTACAAGACACTGAAGGAAGGGGGCATATCCGCCGCGGCGCTGGATGTGTTTGCTGCCGAGCCTCCCCAGGACAGTCCTCTGCTCACCCTGGACAACGTGCTGGCCACGCCGCACATAGCAGCCTACACCTTCGAGTCGATGGATCGCATGGGTAGAACCTGCGCCGAGATTATCGTGGAAGTTATGGCCGGGAAAACTCACAAGAACGTACTGAATCCAGAGGTCCTGGAAAAACACTGAGTGTTGAACAAAAACTAAGATGCAAACTATAGGAGGAGAAACATGTCGGATAAGTTCAAAGGTATAATACCGCCGGTGATTACCTGCTTCACAAAGAGCGGTGAGCTGGAGGAAGGAGCACAGCGGGAGATCGTTCGTTTCCAGTCGAAGTTCGTGGACGGTTTCTATCCATGCGGTACGTATGGTAGCGGACCATTGATGACCGTAGAGGAGAGGAAGCGGGTGGCCGAGATCGTCGCCGAAGAGAAGGGTTCCTGCAAACTGATTGTACATGTCGGAGCAGTGAATACCGCCCAAACCGTGGAACTGGCCACACACGCCGAATCAATCGCTGCCGACGGGGTGGGAGCAATCCCGCCCTACTACTACAAGTATACCCAAGAGCAATTGTTGGATCATTACAGATCCTTGATCAATGCGGTAAAGATCCCGGTGTTTCTCTATAACAATCCGGGATTATCCGGAAATCCCATCTCTCCAGATATGCTGGCAACACTGGCAAATGAGGGCCTGGCCGGTGTTAAGGACTCCGCCTTCGATCTCGTCAATTTTTATTTGTACTTGCTTAAGGTCAAAAATCCGGACTTCGTGTTTATCGTCGGTACTGAAGCCATAGCCGCACCTGCCCTCGATGCCGGCGCGAGTGGGGTGATTTCAGGGCTGGCCAATGTCTTTCCCGAGTTCATGGCCGGATTCTACAAAACCTGGCAGAAGGCTGAGCCCGCGCAGACCGGTAAGTATCAGCTTCAGGTTATCAAAGCCAGGGCGATCTTGAAGTACGGTCCCACCCTCACCATGACTTACGCGGTGCTGCGGATGAGAGGTTTCAATCCCGGCTTTCCTCGAGCTCCCTATAAGGATATTCCGGGCGCACTTGCCGATCGCGTCCGGGAGGAGTTCAAGGAAATGGGTCTACTGTAGGTTCTATTCCGGTCAATCCTTGGTTGCCCCCCAAGTGTGGAGATTGTCCTTAACATTTCATTATTGGTAAAATCCAGAAGAATGTGCAGCTTGCCGATTTCTACTTTCAGTGATCGGGTCAAGCGGCTGATCGCCGGCATCCCCGCCGGCAAGGTCGCTACCTACGGACAGATCGCCGCCTGTGCCGGAAACCACCGCGCGGCCCGGCAGGTCGCCTGGCTGCTCCACTCCTCCTCCAGAAAGGATATGCTGCCCTGGCACCGGGTTATCAACAGCCGGGGCGGCATTTCCCTGCCGATCGGCGGCGGCTTCGAGGAACAGAGGATGCTGCTGGAGGCCGAGGGGATCGTGGTGGACCGGAAGGGCCGTGTCAATTTGCGCACGTATCTTTGGAATCCGGGTTCGGGTCCCAGGATATAGTAGGCCTACTATCACGACCGCTATCTGGTAAGGGCGATCTCGATAGCCTTGAGGATTACCATGCTGCTGGCCGTGGCGCGAGTCACGGTGTCCACCTGTACGGATTGGGCGCTCAACACCCGGGAGGGAATCTCCCGCTCGGCCTTCTTGCCTAGCAGGGTGCGGTGCTCCAGGATCTCGATGTTCCGAATCCGACCTCCGGCCACCTCGACCGAAACCACCGCTTTTACAGGTCCGGCTTCGTACTCCCCCCGGTAGGTTGCCGGGGCAACCGAAGAGAGGTCGACCTCGCCCAGCTGGATCTCGTTCCAGAATCCCCGATCTCCGCTGGAACAGCCGGGCAATAGGGACAGTGCGGCAACGGCAAAAACAGTCGCCGCTGTGTAGAGTTTCTTCTTCATACTCCCGAGTGTACTACACAGCAGCTCGGGATGAAACACCGGGAGAGGTTTGAACTGCTATTGGACCAAGATCTCACCGAGCCACTTGACCCAGCGGTTGCCCTGTTGATCCTTGGCCACCACCCGCAGGGGATAGCCGTGCACCTTGGGAAGCTGCTTGTCCTCGAAGGCGTAGGCGATCAGCATGCCTTCGCCCATGACCTCATCGAGCTCCAGGTTTGCGCTGTACTTCCCGTCGGCTGCCACGAATTTGAGCTGTTCGGCTTCCGGCTTCACACCGGCCAGGTCGAGAAGATCGGCAATTCGTACTCCGGTCCAATTTCCTTCATCCGTGAAGAATCCCGGACAGACCAGGGTGACGAACTCCCGCTGCGCTTCCATGGATTTGATCTCCTCCAGGCTGAGGCTCAAGGGTGTATCTACGGCTCCACTGATCTTCAACCGGTAGGTTTCTATATCGATATCCACGGGAGTGCCGGTGACGTGAAGACCTTCGACCAGGGGGTAGGCGCCTCCGATCCCCGATATCCAAGGAGCCGACTCGTCGGTGTCTATATTCGCCGTGGCCTCTTCCTGTGCAGAGCAGCCGATCAGAGCGGCCAGGGCGATTGCGAGTAAACCGATGAGAATGCAGGTGGTGATTTTTTTGTATCGTTTCATAGCCTGATTTGTAATGCTGATTGTATTGATAATATTTATGCTACCGCTAGGTTCAATGGGTGTCAAGGGGGGGTCGCGGCGGCGGCGCGCCGTCGCGGGCGAAACTCTCCACGTATTCGAGGCTCTGGTGGCGGAAGTAGGTGTTGTACAGCTCGGCGTAGTGTCCGCCCCGCTCCAGCAGCTCGTCGTGGGTTCCGGTTTCGATGATCCTGCCCTGCCGAACTACGATGATCCGATCGGCATGTCGCACCGTCGAGAGACGGTGGGCGATCACGATCGAGGTTCGCTCGAGCATGACCGTCTCCAGCCCTTCCTGGATCTGGGCCTCGGTAAAAGGATCGACGCTGGCCGTTGCTTCGTCCAGGATCAGGATCCTGGGGTCTTTCAACAAGACCCGCGCCAGGGCTACCAGCTGGCGTTGCCCCATTGATAGGCTCATTCCCCTGTTGCCGACCTCCGTATCCAGCCCGCCGGCCAAGGCTTCCAGCCAGCTCCCTCCTGAGATGCGCATCGCCGCTTCACAGACCTGATCATCCCTCGCCTCCGGCAGACCGTAGCGGACGTTCTCCCGCACCGTCCCTGAAAAGAGAAACGGATCCTGAGGCACAAAGCCCACCTGCCGCCGGTAGGAACCCAGATCGAGCCTGCGGATGTCGGTACCGTCGATCGCGAGCTCCCCGTCCTGGTACTCGTAGTATCGCCCGATCAGCCGGACGAGGGAGCTCTTCCCAGCCCCCGTGTGCCCGACCACGGCCAGATTTTCTCCGGCCGGTATCGAGAGGGAAAAACCGGACAACACCTGCTCCCGGCCGGTGTAGGAGAAGGAGAGATTACGAAACTCTATCCGTCCCTCCAGCCGATCGATAGATACCCCCGCTGTCTGAAGGACTTTGGGCTTGGCGTCGATCAGGGCAAAGACCCTCTCCGCCGCGGACAGGCCGTCCTGGAACTGGCTCCAGAAGCTGGCGATGCTGATCAGGGGCCACCAGAATAGAGTCACCCCCTGCATGAACAGATACCATTCCCCCGGGCTGAAAGCCCCCAAACGTACGGTTGCTCCGCCGGCGTACACGAGCAGGGCGACGGCCAATCCGGAGGTGAGCCCCAGGATCGGGAAGATGCTGTTCATCACCAAGCCCCGCACCAGCCCCACCCGGTAGGCTTTCCCGTTGTTCGCCAGGAAGCGGTCGTAGATCGACTGCTCCTGGCGGAAGCTCTTAGCCACCACGATCCCGCTGATCGACTCCTGGATCTCCGCGTTGATCACCGCTGTCACCCGTTTGGCGTTGCGGGTGACCCGGCGGGCGAGGCGGCGAAAGGCCAGGGCGATCCCGAAGGCGAGCGGGCTCATGGCGAAGATCAGGAGGGTCAGGCGCACGTTGATGAACAGCAGCCACACGGCCAGCAGCATCACCAGAAGGAGCTGACTGGCTACGTCCAGGACCAGGGTTACGACGTTGGAGAAGTCCTGGGTATCCGAGGTGACCCGGCTGACGATCTTGCCGGAGGGGTGTTCGTCGAAGAAAGACAGGTCGTTGGCCAGGACCGAGCGGAATACATCCTGACGCAGGCTCAGGACCACGTTCCCCACCACCTTGGCCGACAAAACCTGGCGGATGTAGTTGAAGCTCCAGGCGAACACACCCAGCAGCAGCACCCCGAGGGACAGGGCCAACAGATTCCCGGTAGACGGATTTTCCACTGCCAGATCCAGAGCACGGGAGATCAGGATGGGACCGCCCGTGCCGGCGGCGGAGTTCAGGGTGAGCATCCCTGCGGCCAGCAGCATCTGCCTGCGGGCGGGGCGGAAGTAACCCCCGATTCTCCGAATAAGCTCGGAGTCCTTGTAGTTGCGGTCGTAGTCTTCGGTGTCCAGTCCGTCAAGCAGGAAGGGCATTTTTGTCTCTTTCCTCGTAGCGGGAGAAGATCCTCCGGTATTCGCTGCTGCGCTTCAGAAGCTCCTCGTGCGTGCCCTGGTCGATCAGCCGCCCCTTGTCCAGAACCAGGATCCGGTCCGCCCAGCGGATCTGGCTCAGGCGGTGGGTGATGATGAAGGTCGTGCGCTCGCTGGATATGCGGCGCATGGCCTGCTGGATCTGATCCTCCGTGGCGCTGTCGATCGCGCTGGTGGAGTCATCCAGGATCAGAATTCGGGGATCCGTCAAAAACGCCCGGGCGATGGCGATTCTCTGCTTCTGACCGCCGGAGAGCGTCACCCCCCGCTCTCCGATCACCGTGTCGTA